>Ga0081539_10001671_pt1 | contig 35893 bp, 31 predicted proteins | sample TabmetS4T2R2_FD_71023 | JGI IMG/M metagenome (GOLD analysis project Ga0081539, IMG submission 71023) | Tabebuia heterophylla rhizosphere microbial communities from the University of Puerto Rico - S4T2R2 | ecosystem: Host-associated > Plants > Roots > Rhizosphere ... | reverse complement strand
AGCAGCGGGCAGGAACTTTTGCAGTCGTTCAAGGCGAGTGCGGGCACGAATGAATCTGGTCTCTCGATTCGCGCGGGCGTTGGGGAGGGGATTTTACGTCCGGCGCCGACGTCGCGGGAAAGATTGAACAGCGGCGATGTTCGCGTGCTGACCGAGTGGCGCAATCGTTACGTGAAATCGTTTCTGACTGAGTTCGAGGCTACTGAAGAACGCACGGCGAAGTGGCTCACCGAAGTCGTCGGACCCGACCCGTCGCGCATCCTTTTCATGCTCGATGATGCGAACGGGCAGACGATTGGCTATCTGGGGCTGGCGTTCATCGATTGGGACGCGCGCACCGGTGAAGCGGATGCGATTGTTCGGGGCGTCAGCGGCAGGCCGGGAATAATGACGAAAGCGCTGCTCGCGTTGCTTGGCTGGGCGCACCGAGAGCTTGGCTTGACGGTTGGGCTAAACGTACGGGTGCGTTCGGACAATCCGCGCGCGGTCGAGTTTTATTCGCGCCTCGCCACGGAGACGCGGCGCGTGCCGTTACGTGAGACAGAAGAGCCGGGGATGAAGCGGTGGATTGAAGACGAGTCGCTCTCGTCAAGCTCGGCGGAGTTGATTTACCTGAGATTCAAGCGAGAGCTTTATTCACCGCAGAAATGATCGCAACCGGCCCGCACGACGTTTCTTCACGACCCCTTCGCTGAGTAGTTCCTGAAAAACAAACTCGTCGTACTCACGACTGCGCACCATCGCCGCCGGATGCCGCAGCGCAAAATCCATCTCGTGCACCGCCACTTCCGCCAGCTTCGGATTGAACTCCTTGTTGTGCTGCGCTTCAGGACCGAAGCCGACGTTAGTGCAAAGATTCACGGCCGGCATGAGCGACAATCCGTGCTGCACCCACATCGCGAACTGCCACTGATGGTCCCACGTCTGCGTCTCTCCTGCCACGATCCGGTCGAAGTACACGCGCCAAAATTCCGCCTCCTGCTCGTTGCCGAGCACGTCGCGCAGAAAGCTCGTCTCGCGCAGCGCGGGCCACTGGCGCATCTCCACGTCGTAATGCGCCCACGCGCGCCGCCAGGTGGCCCAACCCCAGATGCCGGCGTAGTGGCTGAAAAGATAACTGTCCGGCGACAAGCGGCGGCCCATGAAATTATTGCCGCTGATCATCATTACTCGCTCGTCGTCCTGATACTTTTCGAGCAGCTCGTCGCAGAAACGGAAAAAACTCGGATGCGGCAGGCAGTCGTCCTCGAAGAAGATCGCCCTGTCAACGTTCTGAAAAACCCAATCGAGACCCGTGGCGGGACGATATCTCGTTCCCAGGTTCGCCTCAGAATAGTTCGTGAGCACTTCGCACTGCCACGGCGCCTCGCTGATCACCGCTTTCGTTTGCCGAATCAACTCGGCGTCGTGCGGATGATCCGCGCGCGGGCCATCGCCGAACACGAGCACTCGCGGCGGGTTGGCTTTGATGACTTCGGCCACCAGCCGCCGGGTGATTTCGGGACGATTGAAGATGAGCAAAGCGACGGGCGTTTGCATGATCAAAGCCGGCGGAGATAGCCCCGCGGTTGCAGGGTCATCAGGAAGCGTTCACAACGCTCGTCGATGATGAAGTCTTTGTTTTGGGAGAGGAACCGGTCGACGGCTTCCATCGGTCCCGGCCCGAAGTCGGGCACCACGGGATGGTTGTTGATGTTCGTGTCTTCGACGATCAGGTAATCGTCTCGCTGAACGAATGGACTGTAAGCGACCAGCTCGTCGTAGACGTGCTCCGCGCGATGATCGGAATCAAGCACCACCATCGCGCGCCAGGTGCCGACGGCTTCGCGCACCCGCGCGGTGATCTCTTTGTCCACGCTCGATCCGGTCAGGTAAGTGATGCGCGGGTGCTGCGGACGATCGGGTTTGCTTTCGATGTCGATCGTGATCACGTGACCGTGCTCGAGCTGATCGAAAAGCATCGCGAAGTAGAGCGCGCTGCCGCCCGCCAGCGTGCCGGTTTCAATCACGTAATCCGGACGCCGCCGCACAATCAACTCCTGGTACAGCCAGAGATCGAGCGGGCACTTCAGCAGCAGATAACCAAACCAACTGATGCTGATCGTGTCGGCGCCCTTCGGCCAGCGGTTGTAATACAGCTTGTGAAAACGCCGCACCACGCGCTCCTCGCGAAACGAAAGCTTCGGTTGGTCGCGGTCGGGAAAGTATGGGCCGATGGGTGTCTTCATTCTTTCGCGATTCCTCGCGCAGCCAGCCTGGCTTTGACGGCGTCCCAATCGTTCGGGATGAGATTGAGATTGGTTGCGAGCGTAGGCTGGATTTCTGAGAAAGGCACGTCGATGAACCGGGCCACCGCTTCGTCATATTTGTCCGCCAGCACACGCGACGACGGATCCAGCCCAAGCACGACCGTCAAACCCGTCGGCGCAGTCGCGATGGTAAACACGTCGAGCTCCGGCCGGTACTGCTTGAGACACAGAATCGTCTTCCAAACGTCGCCGGTCGAAAAATGCGTTTCCGGCACGCGTCTTTGCGTCACTTCGTCGAGCGGAACGGTGTCGTGAAACAGAATCACCGACTTTGGTCCGCAGTAACTCTCCAGGTGCATGAAGTCGCGCAGCGCCTGCTCGAACAAGTGCGAGCCGTCGATAAAACCGAGCGACAACGGCTCACCGCCTAGCAGCGCGCGCACGTCGCGCTGCTTGAAAAACTCGTCACTCGTCTCGGCGAAGATGTGCGCCTCGGTCTGCAACGGGAAGATCACGCTCGGCACGGGATCTACTCCGATTGCCACCGTCGGCCGCGGAATACAGGCGAGCGACGCACTCTGCGAAACACCGATCTCGATCACGTTCTTTGGCTCGAGGTCCGCGTAAAGTTTTTTGAGCCAATCGAGATAAGGCATGCCGGGCAGCTTGATCGCCGCCAGACCGCTGTGTGCGTCAGGCAGATCGGGATTGAACGTGAGCGCGGTTTGATAATTCGCCGCGGCCGCGTCGTTTTCACCGAGCAGGTAGTGCGCCTGGCCCAACGCGAGATATTGCTGCGCGCTTTGCGCAGGAGTCGGATGGCCGTTGCGCTCGACTGATTCAACCAGCGCAACGAGCCGCTGCGCTTGCGGGTTTCCGGGGAAACGATCCGCGACAAGCTGCGCGATTGAAGCAGCGGCGTTGTTTCGGCCGTGACGAAGTTCGGTACGTGTCAAAGCGAGCAGTTGGTTCAGCGTCGCGTCTGATTGATCGACGAGGGCGGCGGCGGAAGTTCCATTCGTGTGACCAGCCACAGCCGGCGAACCACCGCGAGTCAAACGCCGCAATGCTTTGGAAACCGGACCGAGATACTGCTGGCGGACGCGCCGGTAGCGAAACACCCAGCGCCACGCATTTTCACTCAGCGCGTTCGCGCGGCTTTCGTTTGCGGCTACTTCCTTGATGAGATTCTCGATGGCTTGATTGGCGGCCGCCAATTCGCTTTCGAGATCCGGCGCGGCATCTTTCGAGGACACGGCCGAAAGAATACCACAGAGACATCGACCGCCCTGAGGTACAATCCGTCACCGACAAATGATTACTATCGACGGCGATAAGCTCATCGTTTCCGCTGGCGACCACGGCGAAAAACAGGAACACGACATCGGCTCGCCGGAAGCGTTTCGCATTCTCAGCCAACTCTGGCTGCGTTCCGGCTGGGACAACAAATACGTCTACAGTTTCACCTGGCTTGGCCGTCCGATCATTCAACTGCCCGAAGACATGATCCGGCTGCAGGAGGTGATTCATTCGGTCGGACCGGACGTGATCGTGGAGACGGGCATCGCGCACGGCGGCGGGCTCGTCTTCTACGCGAGTCTGTGCAAGGCGATGGACCGCGGCCGGGTGATCGGCGTCGACGTCGAGATTCGCCCGCACAATCGCCGCGCGATCGAAGCACATCCGCTGTTTCCGCTGATCACGTTGATTGAAGGCAGTTCGATCGACGCGTCGATTGTCGAGCAGGTGAAATCGCAGATTGGACCTGGGGAGAAAGTGATGGTGTTTCTCGACTCGGCCCACCAAAAGCAACACGTCCTGGAAGAGTTGCGCGCGTATTCGCCGCTCGTCAGCGCGGGCTCGTACATCGTCGCGATGGACGGCATCATGGAACAGCTCGTCGGTGCGCCCCGCAGCGCGGCTGACTGGTCGTGGAACAACCCGCGGCAAGCCGCGCTCGAATTCGTCGCTGAAAATACAAACTTCGCGATCGCAGAGCCGCCGTTCGCTTTCAACGAAGGCACCGTCACCGAACGCGTCACCTACTGGCCTTCTGCTTTTATCAAACGCCTGCAATGATGCGAACGATTTTTACCTGGCTGACACGACTGCTGCTTACTCTCTGCATCGCCATCTACATCGGACATCTCGGAATAATTCTTCGGAATGCGGTGAACGTGCCGTTCTGGGACGAGTGGGGCATACTCAGCCCCGACGCGCTGCCGGCGGGATTCACGTTCAAATGGATCTTCGCGCAGGCGAACGAGCATCGCATTGTGCTGACGAAATTGCAGACGTGGGCGCTGTTTTATCTCAGCGGGCACAATGAAATCCTCAGCCTGCTGGTTGCTTACGCTCTGTGGGGCGTGCTCCTGGTGTGCATCGTCCTGTTCGCGAGAAGAATGGCGCCGGACGTGCCGGTTTGGGTCGTGCTCGCCTTCATTCTGCTGCTGCTCACGCCGATCAACTGGGAGAATAATTCCTGGGGCTTCGAATCGTGTTATCGCTTCGCGTTAGTCTTCGCGCTGCTGGCAGCCTATTTTCTTTTTGGCGAACCACAGAAAGGCTCGCGCCTGGCGCTTGGCGCGTTGATGTGCGTGCTCGCGATGTATTCGTTTTTCGCCGGACTGTTAGCGGTATGCATTCTGGTTGTCATGTTCGCCTGCTTCAAAATCGCTCGGGCGCTTAACTCGACCGGCCCTGAGAGAACGCGTGAACACGTCCAGTTGATCGCAGTCGTTTCATCCGTGGTCATCTTTGTCGCGCTCTATTTCGTCGATTACCACAGCGTCAGCTACCATCCGCGTTTCGCGCGGCCGACTGAGGCGTCGTTCTGGAGCTTCTTTACTAATCTTGTCTCCTGGGGTTTCGGCTTCGAGACTAATTCGGTCATACTCGGCGCTCTCTGCTTACTGCTGGTGCTGGCGCCTGTGGCAGCGACGATCTGGCGCGAGGGTTTGCCGCGGTCGGGTTCCTCGTGGGCCGTTTACGCGTTTCTGTTCGCGTGGTTGGGCGTGCTCGCGAGCATTGCGATGGGCCGCGCAAATTACAGCCCCAGCGCGAAGATCTCGCGTTACGCGGATTTTGCGATGATGCTGGTGCCTTTCACGGCGCTGGCCTGGGCGATTTTTTTAAGAGAGCGGCCGCGGCTAAAGAAGTATGCGCTGGCCGGTTTGTGGGTCTTCTGCTGTTTGGGGTTTTCTTACAAGTGGCTCTGGTTTCCCGTGTACAAGGTGCAGCGCGAATCGCGGCTCGAAGGCGTTGAATGCATCAAGTCGTATTACAAACAGGGCGGGCCGGGCGTGTGTCCGACGTTGTACGCGGCGCCGATGGGGCAGTTGCTCGACGACGGCAAGAAACTCGACCTCTCTTTCTATAAAGAAATTCAAGGGCAGCTTTAGCAATGGCGTACACGGGCATAGTGGTGGTGATTCCGACGCGCAATCGCAGCGCGATCGCCATGAACGCCATTCGCTCGGTGCTCGATCAACCCGTGGAAAACCTGAACGTGCTCGTGTCCGACAACTCGACGACGGACGCCGAACGAGAAGCCTTGGCGGATTTTTGCGTCGCGCAAGGGGACGAACGGCTGCGCTACGTGCGGCCGCCGCAGCCGCTGCCGATGGCGGAGCATTGGGAGTGGGCGCTCGACGAAGCGCTGCGATCTTTGCGTGCGAGTCACGTGACTTACCTGACAGACCGCATGATGTTTCGCCGCGCTGCTTTGCAAGATGCCGTGACGGCGGCGACGCAGTACCCCGGCAAAGTGATCACTTACAACCTGGATTGCATCGTCGATCACGTGCGGCCGGTTCGCGTCGAGCAGTATGCGGGCAGCGGGCGGCTGCTGGAGATCGAGACCGTCACGCTTTCGCGGCTGCTGTCGCAGTCGATCTTTCACCCCAGCCTGCCGCGGATGCTCAACTCGATCGTGCCGCTGGAAGTTTTCGATCGAATACGCGCGCGCTTCGGCAACGTCTTCCTGTCGATCGCTCCGGATTTCAGGTTCTGTTGCCGCTGTCTGGAGTTGGAAGAGACGTTGCTCTTTTACGATCGTTCGCTGCTGTTTCATTACGCGCTCGATCGCAGTCATGGCGCGAGTGTGAGTCGCGGAGAGGTAACGCCGGACACCGCCGACTTCACCGCGAACCTGCCGGTCGACAACTCGATCCGAAACTACGCCACGCCGATACCGCAGCTCATCACGGCGGTGAATGCCGTGTTTCAGGAGTACTGCCTGTTCAAGCAGGAGACTAACAGTCCGCGCTTTTTCGACATCGATCTGCCGCGGTATTTGCAGGCGAACGCCGAGGAGATTCAGCAGTTCACGGATCCGGCACGGCGCGAAGACACACTCGCGCTTTTAACGGCGCACGGTTACGCGCCCGTCGCTTCCCGCAACGAGGCGAAGCCGGTTTCGTTGGCGCGAAGATTGAGATGGAAGTTGAAACGCGTAGCGACGTCGGCTGCGACTACCGGCGCGTGGTTGTTCCTTTCGCGCACGGCCGGCATCACGCCGCCGGCCGAGAATTCATTCGAATTTGCCGAGCTCGACGAAGCCATCGATTACGCGCGGAACATTTCGCGCGGGAACCTCGGGCACGAGACTGGCCAGGAGCAGTTGCTCTCGCCGCGTGCAGTGCCGTTGCCGCCGAGCGGCGTAAATGGCAATCACTCGGCGGCGAACTTGAAACAAGCGCTTGGTTCGGTGACGCCGTTGCCGCTGCGGCGCCTGGTGCACGAACGAAGCAATCAGGCAAAACTGGCGGCGTTGTCGAGCGCGAAGAAACGCTTTCGGGCGCAGCGGCAAGCGGGCGTGGTGCGCGATCTGACGCAAGGCGTGAATCTCGTCGCGTACATTCGCGCCGACATGGGACTCGGCACGGCGGCGCGCGGCATGGCGGCGGCGTTCGAAGCCGCGGGGATTCCGTTCAACGTCATCAACCTGGAGCACGGCAACGAGGCTTCGCACACGGACCGGTCGTGGACGCACAGGGAAGTTCAGCACTCGCGCTACGATCTGACGGTCGTGTGTGTGAATCCCGATAACAGTTTTTATCTGCGCACGCAGGTGTCGCCCGAGATACTCGGCGAGCGTTACGTGATCGCGAACTGGTTTTGGGAATTGCCGGAGATGCCGGATGAATGGGGCAGTGAATTTGAATACGTCGATGAGGTTTGGGCGGCGTCCAATTTCATTCGCGAGGCGATTGCGGGGAAGGCGCCGGTGCCGGTGGTGCGTGTGCCGGCGGTGGTGCAGTTGAGCCGCGGAAGGAGATTTTCGCGGGCTGAGCTCGGGTTGCCGGAACGGCGGTTTTTGTTTCTGGCGATGTTCGATACGCGGAGTGTGTTGGAGCGGAAGAACCCGCTGGGAGTCGTGCGCGCGTTCAAGCGTGCGTTTGCGGACGGGGATCAGGACGTGGGGTTAGTGGTGAAGATGCTTGATAACACGGATTCGGCGCAACCCGTGCTCGAAGCGTCATCGTCGGAACCCGTGCTCGAAGCGTTAAAGGAAGAGGTGGTGGGCTGTGAGAACGTCTTCGTAATCGATCGGCTCATGAATCGCGACGAGCTGACTTCGTTGATCGATGCTTGCGACTGCTTCGTCTCGCTGCATCGATCGGAAGGCTTCGGACTCGGGCCGGCCGAGGCGATGAGTCTCGGTAAACCGGCAATCATTACGAACTGGTCGGGTAATACCGACTACATGACCGCGGACACCTGCATCCCGATCGACTACGAGCTCGTGAAACTCGATCGCGATTACGGTCCATACAAAGCCGGCCAGTACTGGGCGGAGCCGGACCTCGAACAGGCAGCGCACTGGATGAAACGACTCGCCGGCGAACCTGAGCTCGCGAGGGAGATCGGCCAGGGAGGACAGCAGACCATCAACTCACAGTTTTCAGCTGAGCGAGTCGGGGAGATCATTCAGCACCGGCTCGAACAGATTCGCGCTGAGACGATGAATAGGGGCTGATGACACTCACGGTTCGCCGCATCATCAACACACTCAACTATCGCGTGCTGGCGCCGTTCACGCGGCGCGACGAGCGCAACTGGGCAGCGAAGACCGACTTTCGCAAAACGCACCGCAGTCTTTTCCGGCAGCTTCGCAGCACGTACAGCGAAGATGAAGCCGTGCGGATCGCCGTCGGCGGCGACTTCGAAGGATTTGGGCGCCTCTTGTGTGAGGCGCTCATCTTTCACGGATTGACGACCGAGGACTATTTGATTGATGTAGGGTGCGGGTCGGGGCGACTCGCGAAGCCGTTGTCCGAGTATCTGCACGGGAAGTATCTCGGGATTGATGTCGTGCCGGGGCTGGTTGAGTACGCGCGCAAGCTGGTGGCGCGTCCGGATTGGCGGTTTGCAGTTGCGGAAGGGCTGAAAATACCGGAAGCGGACCAGCAGGCTGACATGGTCTGCTTCTTTTCCGTGCTCACCCACTTGCTGCACGAAGAGTCGTTCGTCTACCTGCGCGAGGCTCGCCGCGTGCTGAAACCCGGCGGCAAGATCGTGCTGTCGTTTCTGGATTTCCGCATCGCCGATCACTGGGGCTCGTTTGAAAATAGCGTCCGCGACATCGGCGTCGGCGCGCAGCCTTTGAACGTCTTTCTCTGCCCCGACATGCTGCGCGAGTGGGCGAAGCGGCTGGAGCTCGAGATCGAGGCCATTCACGACGGCGACGAGCCCTGCCTGCCGCTGTCAGCGCCCATCACCTTCGAAAACGGCACGATGGTGAAAGACCGCGCCGCACTTGGACAATCCGTCTGCGTGATGGTACGAAGATAATGATGCACACCGAGCCGCTGGTTGTTATCCAACCGAGCCGAAGCTGGAAACTGATTAGCCTCAAAGACCTTTGGGCCTATCGCGAGCTGTTGTTCTTTCTGACGTGGCGCGACGTGAAGGTGCGTTACAAACAGACCGCGCTGGGCGCCTTGTGGGCCATCCTGCAGCCGCTGTTCATGATGCTGATCTTCACGATCTTCTTCGGGCGGCTCGCCGGCGTTTCTTCTGCCGGAATTCCGTATCCGCTGTTTGCGCTGGCCGGGCTCGTGCCGTGGACGTTCTTTTCCAACGCGATCACACAGAGCGGCAACAGTCTCGTCGGCAGCGCCAACTTGATTTCGAAAGTCTATTTTCCACGGCTGCTCGTGCCGGCGGCGGCGATGCTCGCGGGCCTGGTGGACTTCGCGCTGGCGTTCGTGATGTTTTGCGTGCTGATGGCTTTTTATCGCGTCGCGCCGACGGTGCAGGTGCTGTTCGTGCCGGTGCTGGTGCTGTTGACGGCGTTGTTTGCGCTGGGCGTGGGAACGTGGATGGCGGCACTGAACGTGAAGTATCGGGACGTGCGGTTCGCGTTGCCGTTCATCATTCAACTCTGGCTGTTTGTTTCGTCGGTGATCATGCCTTCGGCGTCCTTGCCGCTGAAATGGCGCCGGCTGCTGCTGCTGAATCCGATGTCGGCCATCATCGAGGGATATCGGGCGGCGCTGTTGGGCTTGCCTTTCGACTGGCCCGCGCTAGGCATCGCTGCGCTGCTGACTGTCGCCACCCTGCTCTACGCGATTTATTCTTTCGCGCGCGTGGAACGCAGCTTCGCCGACATCATCTGATCGAAGCACTCTGCGAACGTGTCTGTTCGTACGAGGCGATCGTTTGTCTCAGGCCGTCCTCCAGACTTGTCTGCGCGCGAAACCCGAACTTTTCCCAAGCACGGCTGGTGTCTAACTGGCGGCGCGGCTGTCCGTCAGGTCGATCCGCACGCCAGCGAATCGCGCCCTTGAAACCCGTTAACCGCGCGATCAGCTCGACCAAATCCTTGATCACGACTTCCTTTCCCGAGCCGAGATTCACCGGCTCGGGATCGTTGTAAAGCGCGCTGGCGCGCAAAATCCCTTCGGCGCAATCTTCGACGTAGAGAAACTCGCGCGAGACCTCGCCGGATCCCCACGCCTCGATGAACTCACTTCCCTTGTCGCGCGCCTCGATACACTTGCGAATCAACGCGGGAATCACATGCGAAGTCTCGAGATCGAAATTGTCACCCGGCCCGTACAGGTTCGCCGGCAACAGAAAGATGGCATTGAAGCCATACTGCTCGCGATACGCCTGCGACTGCACCAGCATCATCTTCTTCGCGAGGCCGTAGGGCGCGTTCGTCTCTTCGGGATAGCCGTTCCAGAGGTCGTCCTCTTTAAACGGCGTGGGCGTTAACTTCGGATACGCGCAAACAGTGCCGGTCGCGACGAATTTTTTGACGCCACGCAGCCGCGACTGCTCGATCAATTGCGTGCCCATCATCAGGTTGTCGTAGAAGAAGCGGCCCGGGTTCTTCTGGTTATGACCGATGCCGCCGACAACGGCCGCGAGGTGAATCACCAACTCCGGATTCGCATCGGCCAGCAGTCGCTTTACGTTCTCTTCCTTCACCAAGTCGTAATCCCGGCTGCGTGGGACGGTGACCTGAACGTCGGGAAAGGTCTTGAGCTTTTCGACGACGAAGCGTCCGAGAAATCCAGCGCCACCGGTTACGACAACTTTCTTGTAGGGAAAACCTGCTGCGAGGGTCTGCATGGCCAGATGGTAGCAAATGACGGCGTGGAGAGACACCGTTTGCTGCTTTACCAGCGTTGGGTTATAAAGTTTGCCTTTAAGTACCTTTGCGTCTAAGGTAAACCTCAATATGAAACGTGCACTTATCACCGGCATCACGGGCCAGGACGGTTCGTACCTGACCGAGCTGTTGCTCGAAAAAGGCTACCAGGTCTTCGGGATTGTCCGGCGTTCGTCTTCCTTCAATACCGATCGCATCGATCATCTTTACCAGGATCCACACGAACCGGGCGCGAGGCTGCGGATGTTCTACGGCGACTTGAACGACTCCAGCTCGCTGAACACCATCCTGCGCAACACGCAGCCTGACGAAATCTACAACCTCGGCGCGCAGTCGCACGTGCGCGTCAGTTTCGACGTGCCGGAATACACGGCCGACGTCACCGGCCTCGGCACCGTCCGCATCCTCGAAGCGATTCGCGACACGGGTATCAAACCGAAGTTTTACCAGGCATCTTCGTCGGAGCTTTTCGGCCGCGTCAGGGAAACGCCGCAAACGGAGCTGACCCCCTTTTATCCGCGTTCGCCGTACGCCTGCGCCAAGGCTTACGCCTACCACATCACGGTGAACTATCGCGAATCGTATGGCCTGTTTGCCTGCAATGGGATTCTTTTCAATCACGAAAGCGAGCGCCGGGGCGAAACGTTCGTGTCGCGCAAGATCACGCGCGCCGCGACGCGCATCAAGCTCGGCCTGCAAAAGAAGCTTTACCTCGGCAACCTCGAAGCGCGTCGCGATTGGGGCTACGCCAAAGACTACGTCGAAGCGATGTGGCTGATGTTGCAGGCAGAGGAAGCTGACGATTACGTGATCGCCACCGGCGAGAACCATTCCGTGCGCGAGTTTCTCGACGAGACGTTCGGTTATCTCGACCTCGATTGGGAGGAGTTTGTCGAGACCGATCCGCGTTACTACCGGCCCGCGGAAGTCGATCTGCTGCTCGGCGACGCGTCGAAGGCGCGGCGCGTGCTCGGCTGGGAACCCAAGGTGAGTTTCAAGGAGCTGGTGCGTTTGATGGTGGACCACGATCTCGAACTGGCGCGTCACGAGCACCTCCGCCGAGAAAACGGCGTCGAGGTCGCTGAGGCCAGTTGGGGCACCGTCTGAATTTGCGAGACTGTTTGCTGTGACACCTATCGTCAAAGTCGAAGATCTGAGCAAGCGGTATCAGATCGGAACGAGAGCAGCCAGTTACGCAACTTTGCGGGAGTCGTTAACGAATGCGATGCGCGCTCCGTTGGCGAACCTCCGCCGCGGCGCTGCAAACGAAAGTATTTGGGCCCTGCGCGACGTCGGCTTCACCGTCATGCCCGGCGAAGCCCTCGGCATCATCGGCCAGAACGGCGCCGGCAAATCCACGCTGCTGAAAATTCTCTCCCGGATCACTGAACCAACCACCGGACGCGTTGAACTTTACGGCCGCACCGGCAGCCTGCTCGAAGTCGGCACTGGTTTTCATCCCGAGCTCACCGGACGCGAAAACATCTTTCTCAACGGCGCGATCCTCGGCATGACCCGTCCCGAGATTCAACGCAAGTTCGATGAGATCGTCGCCTTTGCCGAGCTGGAAAAGTTCCTGGACACGCCGGTCAAGCGCTACTCGAGCGGCATGTACATGCGGCTCGCGTTCTCCGTCGCCGCGCACCTGGATCCGGAGATTCTCGTCGTCGATGAAGTGCTCGCGGTTGGCGACGCGGCATTTCAGAAAAAGTGTCTCGGCCGCATGCGCGACATCTCCACCGAAGGCCGCACGGTTCTGTTCGTCAGCCACAACATGGCCGCGATCCGCAGCCTCTGCCAACGCGGCATACTGCTGGCAAAAGGCCAGAAGGTTTTCGAAGGTCCCGCGGGTGAGTGCGTCGACCGGTATCTCGCGGACGTAACGCAAAACGCTACCAATGAAGTCGACCTGAGTGACGTGCGGCGCGGCAAGGGCATCGACTCGACTTTGAAGATCAATAAAGTCCGCCTCGTCTCCCGCAGCGGCCGGCCGCTCGTGCGCTGTGGCGATCCACTCGAGGTCGAGCTGGTCTTCTCGGTGGCCGAACCACTCGAAGAGGTGGTGCTTGGGATGAGTGTTTCCTCGGGCGATAACGTCAGCATTTTGGAATGCCGCAACAGTCATTCGTACGGGGCGATCGACGAGCTTCTGCCCGGCGAGTATTCAATCCAGTGTCGCGTCGAACAGAACGTGCTGAGCCCGGGTTTTTACGTCTTGAACGTCGGCGCCCGCTGTGCCCGCAAACCACTGGACTACGTGCCGCAGGCGATGAGTTTTGAAATTTATTCAGACGAATCGGTCGCTTCGCTTTGGCTGACCGACGTGGGAGGGTGTGTGCGAGTTCAGTCTGAGTGGACGCAACCGCAAGCAGTTATCGAACATGAGGAGTGCTTCAAGTAGATTTGCTACGGTTGAGGAGGTCCGCTCGCCGGAATTTGCCGCCATCAACCGAGTGTTGGACCAGATCTCGATCAGCTTCAGGTTGCCCGATCATTCGGATTTGAACGAACTGCGCTACCCCTGGTCCCGCGGCCTGCTCAATAAGCCTGAATTCTACGCGGCCCGCCTTTGGGAATATCCTTACGCGATTCTCGCGGCGGAGTTGAGTCCGGGTTTGAAGGTTGCCGATATCGGCTGTGGGATGACGGCGTTCACGATCTATTTGAAGGAACAGAGCGGTTGCGACGTGACGGGAGTCGATCCGGACGTATTCGAAGCCGGCTTGCGCTACAAGGGTCACGGCGTCAGCGAAGAGTTTATTAAGCGCACCGGGATCAGATTCTTGCGCGGCGATATGACTGACGTTCCCCTGGAAAGTAATTCGCAGGATCGCGCGTTCTCGATCAGCGTGATGGAGCACGTGCCGCCGCATATTCGCCGGGGCGGCATGCAGGAGCTCGCACGCATACTCAAGCCTGGCGGGCTCGCAGTGCTTACCGTCGACATGAGCATGTGGTTTTATATGAACAGGCCGCTCGAACTGATCTACGAGTCGGGACTGAATCTTCATGGGCTCATCGATCTGCGCTGGCCGACACACCGGTTCGGAATGTTCTCGGACGAAGAGGTGAAGGGAAAGCCGGCGGACGTTTTCGGCATGGTTCTGATCAAAGATGCCGGCGAGGTGGAAACTCAATATCGCTACGGCGATGAACCCGTCTCGACTGTTCCGCCGTATCGCGTGCCGGCCTTGATTTCGCCATTCCACGCCGGGCCGCGGCCGTTGTGGCGCAGGATTGGCAGCCGAATCAAACGAGAGTTGGGAGCAACACATGCGGGTGTGGGTGGGAGCTAAGTATCGCCTGGGCCAGTTGCAACAACGCACCGGCTTCGCGATGCGGGGCTTGAGCAACTACACCAGGCTGATGATGCGTAACGGTAATCACCGGCCGCGTATCGCGGCGGTGACCGTCGGCCGCAACGACGACTACATGGCTGACTTCCGCGAGCGTCTGATGGCGACGATTGAGTGGAACACGAAATATCTCGTCAGCGAGTTCATCTTCGTCGAGTGGAACCCGCCGGCCGATCGCGAACTGCTCTCGCTCGAGCTCGCAAAGAAGTTCGACTGCTTGCGCGCATACGTGGTGCCACCGGAGGTTCACGCGCGCATCTGTCTGAACCCAAACCTGAATCTGCTCGAGTATCACGCGAAGAACGTCGGTATTCGGCGGGCGCAGGCGCGGTGGATCCTGAGCACGAATGCTGACGCAGCCGTGGGGCTCGACGCCGTCAATTTGCTGCTCAACAGCGAACTTGACGACAACGTTTTATGGACCGCGACGCGCTGCGATATTCCCTGGCGCGAGAACAGTCAAACGCAGATCGGATTGTCCGGCAGTCTTCGCTACCGCCGTGTGAATCCTTGGGTCGAATTGGGCACGGGCGAGTTCTGTTTGGCCAGCCGCGAGCTTTGGCATCGCGCGCGCGGGTTTGACGAGCAGCTCGTGAAGCATCGCTGGGGCTGCGATATTCGCGGCACCGCGCAAATGGTGGCGCTCGGCGGCAGCATCAGGCGCGCCGGCACGGTGCTGCACCTGACGCATCCGACTTCGTGCGCCGAAGGAATTCAGCCGCATCACGGTGAAAGCGCGACGCCCGAAGGCGTGCCGTATCACAACCCCGACAATTGGGGACTGGGCAATTTAAACGAAACTGAGATCGCCGAGCGCGTTTGGAAACTAGAGTAAACCGACTGCTGATGAGCAAAATGAAAGAACTCGTACTTGGTGGTGAGGGATTGATCGGATCGACGCTGGTCGCGGCGTTGACCGAGCGCGGTCACAGCGTTACTTCGCTGGATCTGAAGAACGGTTGTGATCTGCGCCAGGTTGACGACGAACCGTTTCGCGAGTGCGATCGCGTTTGGTTTCTGGCCTGGGACACGGGCGGCGCCCGGTACATCGAGGCCGTCGATCGACAGCACGAACAGTACAAGCACAATTGCGAGTTGACCGTGCGCGTGCTGGATGCGCTGGCGCGCACGCGCACACCGTTTCTCTTCGTCAGCTCGCAACTCGCGGGTTTGCCCACTGCCTACGGCACGACGAAACTGATGGCGGCGTGCTGGTCGTTACAGCTCGGCGGCAAAGTCGCGCGGCTCTGGAACACGTACGGTTGGGAACATCCCGACGTGCGCAGTCACGTAATCACCGATCTGGTACTATCGGGACTCACTCGCGGCCGTGTGACGTGTTTGACGAACGGACTCGAACGACGGCGCTTCATCTACAAAACGGATTGCGTCGAGGCGTTAATTAAGCTATTTGACGGAACACAACAAACAGCAGAAGTTGCCGGGCCGGAATGGGTGACGATCAGGCAGGTAGGGGAACAAATTGCGCGGCAGCTCGGGGTTGAATTCGAAGCGGGTGATGCTTCGGGTTCGGAAGTAATGATCGATCCAAGGGAGGTGCTGCCAGACTGGCAGCCGCGGATGTCGCTGAGCGAAGGAATCGCACGCGTGATCGCCGACGCTCGGGCGTACCTTAACGTCCGATGATCTTGAACCGTGTCACTACTAAACTATGTCGATTATCAAATACCGCCTCCAGTATTTGCAGCAGTCTGTCCTCTACAGACATTTAAGCCGGAAACGGCGCCAATGGAAGTTGCGAAAACAGCTCAGCACCGCAGACCCGCTCAGGGTCGTGGTCGGCGCCGGGCCAACTGAGTTCCATGGCTGGTTTCAGACGGACAAAGAGATACTTGACGTGACTTCCCGGAGCGATTGGGATGCTCTGTTTGTGCCCGAGTCGATCGACTTGCTACTCTCGGAGCACATGCTCGAGCATCTCTCGCAAGCAGAAGCGCGAAGCGCAGTGGCGCTTTGTTATCGCTATCTCAAACGCGGTGGACTTTTTCGCGTAGCCGTACCTGACGGTTATCGTCGCGATCCTGCTTACGCGGCGGCGGCGGCGTCAAAGAGTGAGGGACATCAGGTGGTTTACAACATCGACACGCTATCGGCGCTGCTTCAAAGTGTCGGGTTTACGACCACGCCGCTTGAATACTTTGACGCGCAGGAGCAATTTCACGCCTTCGCGTGGGATGGCGCTGACGGGCTGATTCAGCGTTCGCTGCCGTTTGATTCACAGCAGGAGTTTCGACGTGGCGAGCTGTTTTATACTTCAGTGATCGTCGACGCGAGAAAACCGTAACCTGGCAATGTGTGGTATCGCTGGAATCATCAGTCAGGCCCCGCTCACGCCCACCGAGGTGGCGGGCGTGCGAGCGACGAACGAACGGCTGACGCATCGCGGTCCTGACGGCGCCGGGGAGTTTCAGGACCAGCACGTCATGCTGGCGATGCGCCGCCTGAGCATCATCGATCTCGACGGCGGCTGGCAGCCTCTCTACAACGAAGATCATACGCTCGCGCTCGTAGCCAACGGCGAGATCTACAACTTTGTCGAGTTGCGCGAGCGGCTCGAAAAACTCGGACACCACTTTCAAACCAACAGCGACTGCGAAACGATCGTGCATCTCTACGAAGAGCACGGCCTCGATTTCGTTCAGCATTTGCGCGGCATGTTTGCTTTTGCTTTGTGGGACGCGAAACGCAAACGGCTCGTCGTCGGCCGCGATCGCATGGGTGAGAAGCCTGTCTATCTGTATCAAACGGACGATCGCGTTTTCTTCGCGTCGGAGCTGAAGGCGCTGCTCGCTTCGGGCCTCGTTCCGTTTGCGCTCGATCCTACGGCCGTCAATCTTTACTTTCATTATCAGTACGTGCCGGAGCCGCTGACGCCGCTCAAAGGCGTGCGCAAACTCGACGCCGCGTCGTTGCTGGTCGTCGACGTCGAGCCGTGGCGGATTGAAGAACGGCGCTACTGGCGCATGGAAGACGCGCCGCCGATCGAAGGCGATCCGGCGGTTTTGATTCGCGAGCAACTCGAAACCGTGAGCGAGATCGTGATTCGTTCGGACGTTCCGGTGGGCATCGCTCTGAGCGGCGGGCTCGACTCGAGCGCGATCGCCGCGCTCGCCGCGCGCAAGTATCCGGGCACCATGCGCGCGTTCAGCATCGGTTATCCAGGCAGTCTCGCGAACGACGAACGCGCCGATGCGCGCGCGCTCGCCGATCGGCTCGGCATGCCGTTTCACGATGCGGAGCTCACGACGAGCGAGATGGTCGCGTTCTTTCCCGAACTGGTTTATCTGCGCGACGATCCCATCGCCGACATCGCCGGCTTCGGTTACTACTCGGTGATGAAGCTCGCACGCGAACAAAACGTACCGGTCGTGTTGCAGGGCCAGGGCGGCGATGAACTCTTCTGGGGTTACGGATGGGTGCAGGCCGCGGCGCACGCATCCGCGCGAAAACTGCAGCGCGTAAATAGCCGCGTCGGCGCGTTGCCGCAGTACGTTGACTTGAATCTGCCCGGCGGTTTGTCGCGCGGCCAACTCGCCGAATGGGCCCACGGTCTCGGCGGCTTGCGCCAGAGTTGGGAAAGCCTGAGACGCGATCGCGCCACCTCGCCGGACCAGATGGTCTTCTACGATCTTGTTTCCGACTTTCAAACTTCGCTGGCCGAAACGCGCGCGCTCTACGGCCGTAGTTTCAGTGAACAGATCAACGGCAACACTCCGACCAGCTTGTTCACTTTCGATCGTCCGTGGCCAAACATTGACGTGACTCTGACACGTCTGATCTGCGACACGTACCTGCGCGAGAACGGCGTCACGCAGGGCGACCGGCTGGGCATGGCGTCGTCGATCGAAATGCGTCTGCCGTTGCTCGATCACCGGCTGGTCGAGACCGTCATCGGTTTGCGCAAAGCGCACAGCGATGTTGACCAACCGCCGAAAGCGTGGTTCAAGGCCGCGCTCAAAGACGTGCTGCCCGACGAAGTGATCAATCGTCCGAAGCGTGGTTTCAATCCGCCGGTGATGGAATGGCACCGCGCGATGTTTGCCGAACATGGTGCTGCTTTGCGCGAGGGTTATCTCGTGCAGCATGAAGTGCTGAACGCTGAGAGCGCGCGCAGTCTTGCGACTGGGCCATTTCCCGTGTCGGCAATCTCGCCCCTTTCGTATAAGGCACTCGTCCTCGAACACTGGTGCCGCCGCATGTCGCAAGCGAGCGCGAGGTCAGCAGCCCACTAATGCCCGTCACGCCCATCGCGCTGTTTACTTACAACCGCCCCGAACACACTGCTCGGGTGCTGTCCAGTCTGGCCCGCTGTAAACGTCTCGACGAATGCTTACTGCACGTCTATTGTGATGGCCCAAAGACTCAGGCGCAGGCACCATTGATCGAAGCCTCGCGGCAGGTGGTGCGAAAGGAGGCGGAAAAGCTCGGAGCAGTGGTCATTGAGCGAGACGAGAACCTCGGTCTCGCCCGGTCGGTAGTCGAGGGCGTGACCGATCTTTGCGAACGTTTCGGCCGGGTTATCGTGGTGGAAGACGATCTCGTGCTGAATCCGTCTTTCCTTGCTTACATGTTGCAGGCGTTGGACCGTTACGCGGCAGACGAAAACGTCTACCAGGTCTCCGGCTACATGTTTCCGGTAGCACAACCCGCAAAGCCCGACGCTTTCTTTCTGCCGTTGATAACGACTTGGGGCTGGGCCACCTGGAAGCGCGCCTGGCGAATCTTCGATTGGAACGCAGCCGGCGCCCTCGAACGGTTGCGAGATCCGGCAGTGAGAAAACAGTTCGATCTGAACAACAGCTATCCATACGCCGTCTTGCTCGAGAAGCAACTGAACGGCTTAACCAGCTCGTGGGGAATTTTGTTTTGGTGGCACGTCTTCAAAGCTCACGGTCTGGCCTTGCATCCGCGGCGGTCGCTCGTTTGGAACGGCGGCTTCGACGGCAGCGGCACCCACTGTGGCGATCAGGCTTGGTCCAACGAGCCCGGCGCCCGAGTGATTGACGACTGGAGCATGACCGGCAGCTTTGAGTTTCCCGCGAACGTCAGCACACATCGTGAAGCTTTCGAAAACATCTGCCGGTTCCTAAAAAAGGAGCAGTATCCCGCGTCTTTAAGCGGAAGGATCTGGCGCAAGTTGCAACTCGTTCTGGGTGCATGAGCATTCGAAGCCTGGTAAAACGGTTCGTCGCCGGCAGCGCGCCTGATCCAGCCGTAAGCTGGCCGCGCCTGCTCGCCGGTCGCGTCGTGATTGGCCGCGGCACCAAACTGAATTCCGCCAGTCTTTCAGCCCGCGAGCCAAACGGCTGTTCGCTCGCAATCGGCGCGGAAAGCAATATCGAGGCTTCCCTCGTGTTCGAACGGGCGAACGCGCGCATCGCGATTGGTTCCCGCACGCACGTCGGCGGCGGCACGCTGCTGATATCTGCGTCGAGTATCGAGATCGGCGACGACGTGCTGATTGCCTTCGACGCGCTGATCATGGACCACAATTCTCACTCGTTGAAATTTAGCGAACGGCGGCACGACGTGCGAAACTGGATACACGGCGTAAAAGATTGGTCGACGGTGGCAATCGCCCCGGTTAGAATTTCCGACAAGGCGTGGATTGGCGCGCGCGCGATGATCTTGAAGGGCGTCACCATCGGCGAGGGTGCAATCGTCGGCGCCGGCAGCGTCGTCACGCGCGACGTTCCTGCCTGGACCATTGCCGGCGGAAACCCGGCACAGGTCATCAGAGCTTTGACTGATGAGGAGCGTATGGTCCCGTGAGTAGGTTGACTTGGGAAGAAGCCGTTAGATGGTTTCGCGAACAGCCGAACAACAAAGCGGAGGTGCAAAACAACTATTTTGACCTCCCTGTACTCGCGGCCGCCGAGCGCTTCGCGCGCAGTGAAGAGTTTGCGGAAGTGATGCGGCTGCTCGGTCCCGGCAACGGAAAACGAATCCTGGATCTCGGCGCGGGCAATGGTATTGCTAGTTTCGCGTTGGCCAAGAATGGTTGGCGAGTGACGGCGCTGGAACCTGACGCGAGCGCGGAGGTCGGCGTGGATGCGATTCGCGCCATTTGCGAAGACACCGGGCTGCCGATTGAGATCGTGCACGAAGGTGGACACTTGTTGCCGTTTGCCGACGAGTCTTTCGACGCGGTTCACGCGCGGCAGGTGCTACATCACGTCCCGGATCTCGAGGCAATGGCGAGCGAACTGTTTCGCGTGTTGCGGCCGGGCGGTCGCTGTCTGACGACTCGCGATCACGTGGCGGATAACGACGAGCAGCTCGAGCAGTTTCGCAACGAGCATCCGTTGCATGCTCTTTACGGCGGCGAGCATGCTTACCCGCTCGCTCGTTACCTCGGCGCCTTTCGCCAGGCGGATCTGCGCGTCCTGGAGTTTTGGGGACCCATCGAATCGATCCTGAATTTCTTTCCCGGCAGTGAGCAGGAGCGACAGCGCACCATTCGACAAGTGGCCAAACATAGCTGCTTCCGGCTTGGGCGGCTCTTCGCGTGGTCCAGGGGATTTCGCGACGCGCAGTTGCGGCGCTTCACGCAAAACGACAGAACACCGGGCCGCATCTACAGCTTCCTTCTCGAACGACCGTGAGACTTCTGATCACCGGCATCTCTGGTTTCATCGGCGGCAGCGTGGGCCGTTACGCCGAGCAGACGGGCCATGAGGTCATGGGTACCGGACGCGCGAACGAAGTCACGAAAAGCTGGCCCAGTCTTTACACGCAAAGCGCAGGTGCTGAAAATCTCGCAACGATCATTCGCCGGTTCCAACCTGACGTTGTAATCCACGCCGCGGGTTCCGCCTCAGTCGGTGCGTCGGTGGAAGAGCCGTTGAATGACTTCCGCGGTTCGGTGCAAACGTCTGTTGAGGTGCTCGAGGCCGTGCGCCGTTCTGGCCGTCGTCCAATCGTAGTCATCTCGTCGAGCGCAGCAGTCTACGGCAATCCGGCTTCTCTTCCCGTTTCTGAGGATGCTGCGCTGCAACCCATCTCGCCTTACGGTTTTCACAAAGCGGCGTGTGAGTTGTTGGCCCGCGAGTATGCCGAATGCTTTGGCTTAAAGGTGCTCGTCTGTCGTTTCTTCTCCGTGTTTGGTCCGGCTCAGCGCCGGCTGCTCGTGTGGGAAGTCTATCGCCAGCTCACCGGGCCGGAGCAGGTTGTTTGGCTCAGGGGTTCTGGTGAAGAGACGCGGGATTTCCTGTACATCGATGATCTCGCCGCCGCTTTGCTCGCCCTGGTGGAAAACTTCGAGACGTGGCAGAAAGATTATCTGCTGCTGAACGTGGCGAGCGGCGTCGAAACCAGTGTCTTGCAACTCGCCGAGATGATTCGCGAAGCAGTGGCCGCTGAAAAAGAGATTCGCTGCCGCGGACAGCAGCAGAAAAACGATCCGCTGCGCTGGCGTGCCGACATCTCGCGAGTGCGAACACTGCTGCCTCGGTGGCGTCCGCGCGGACTCAGCGACGGTCTCGCTGCCTGCACGGCGGCATGGCGGCAGATGGATCGCTCGTCGTTACAACATGGCTCCTGAGGTTTCTTCGTTGCGTATCGGTGTGGTGGACCAAACTGCGGCCGGTTGGGTGGCCGCGGCCGTCTATTCGCGGACGATCTTGAGTTCGCTGGATGCAGCGTGCAACTCAGCCGGGGTCGAGCTTTTCTTTTTATCGGGCGGTGATGACGAAAGCGACGCGAAGTTTCGGGCGAAACGGATGCGCCTAGCGTCAACCGATTATTTGCCCGCCGAGAAACAACTGCGAAAACTTTTCGGTTTGAAAGAAAAATCGCGCGCCTTGCGCGGCGAAGCGCGGCTGCGCAAGCTGCTTCGTTTGCGCGGCGAGTCGGACCTTTTCGGCGTGGCTCGAGAGAACAGCATCAACGTGCTGCTGCCGCTGCTGGATCTTCCGCCATGGCGCATCGCGCCCGGCACGATCGGCTGGATTCCTGATTTTCAACATCTGCACTTGCCGCAGTTCTTTGCCCCGCCCGATTTGCGACAACGCGACACGACTTTCCGGCGCTTGGCTGAGAAAGCGACGGTCGTGATGTTGTCGAGCGAAGCCGCGCATGACGACTTCGAGCGGTTTGCTCCGGAGTATGCGAATAAGGCGCGAGTAGTTCCGTTTCCTTCGCTGCTCGCTTTCGACGACCTGAAAGACGATCCCGTGGCGGTGCGCGACAAGTTTCACTTACCGGAGAAGTTTGCGCTGGTGGCGAACCAGTTTTGGGCGCACAAGAACCATGCGCTCGTCGTGGCTGCACTGGCCCGGCTCAAAAGTACCGGCGTGCGCGTCCCCGTAGTGATGACCGGTTTGCCTTCCGACCATCGCGATCCCGCAAACAAAAACTTCTCCGCGCTGCTGCAAGCAATCGCCGCGGCCGGCCTAAACGATCAGATCACGATCCTCGGACTGGTTCCCTACTCCGACCTGGTGAGCTTGATGCGAACCGCGGCGCTGATAATTCAACCTTCTCGCTTCGAGGGTTGGAGCACCGTGGTCCAGGATGCGGTCGCGTTGGGACGCCCGCTGCTTTGTTCGGACATCAGTGTCCATCGCGAGCAGGTGCCCGGAGCGCTTGGCTTCTTTCCCACCGATCGTGCCGATGTGCTGGCTGAGCTGCTCGAAGCACACTGGAACAAGCTAACGCCTGGCCCAAACTCGTTACTCGAGCAGGATTCACTTGCCGCCGAGCGCGAATTTTCCGTTCGCCACGGTCAGTCATTACTTAGGTTGTGCGCCGAGACAGCGCAACGCAGTCCAACATGAAACACTATCACCTGATCGGTATTTGCGGCACCGCCATGGCTTCGCTCGCGGGCATGCTCCAGGCTCGCGGACATCGTGTCACGGGTTCGGACGTCAACGTTTATCCGCCGATGTCCACGATGCTGGCGGGTCTTGGAATTCCTGTCATGCAGGGCTTCCGCGCCGAGAATCTCAATCCCGCTCCGGACTGCGTCATCGTCGGCAACGCGATTCCGCGCGGCAACCCGGAAGTCGAAGAAACGCTCAACCGCAAACTGCTTTATCGCTCGCAGGCCGAAGTCGTAAAAGAAGAGTTCATTCGCGGCCGTCACTCGCTCGCGGTCGCCGGCACACACGGAAAGACGACGACCACCAGCATTGCCGCCTGGGTCATCGATCAGGGCGGACTCGATCCGGCGTTTCTCATCGGCGGCGTGGCGCAAAACTTCAGCAGCAGCTTCCGCGTCACTGACAGCGATTACGTCATTATCGAAGCTGACGAATACGACACCGCTTACTTCGATAAAGGTCCGAAGTTCATGCACTACCTGCCCGAGCTCGCGATCGTCAACAACATCGAGTTCGATCACGCCGACATTTATCGCGATCTCGACGCCGTGAAACTCGCGTTTCGCCGTTTCATGAATCTCGTGCCGGCGAACGGACGTCTGATTGCCGGTTGGGACAGTTCGCACGTTCGCGCAGTGGTCGAGTCGTTCGGACAAAGGCTGTTTACGAACCTGGAGACTTTCGGCACGAGCGACGACGCGAAGTGGCAGGTCCGCAACGCAGACTTCAGCGGCGGCTTGTCGAGGTTTGCAGTGTTTTGCGAGGGCCGCGCCTGGGGCGAATTCGAGACGCCGCTGTTAGGCGAGTTCAACCTGCTGAACTGTCTCGCGGTGATCATTGCGGCCGATGCGTGGGGTGTGAACCGCGAGCAAATCAAGGATGCGCTGGCGACTTTCAAGAACGTGAAGCGTCGTGCCGAAGTACGCGGCGAACGAAAAGGCGTCGTGGTTATCGATGATTTCGCTCACCACCCGACCGCTGTCCGAGAAACACTGCGGGCCTTGCGCTCGCGTTACGGCGACCGGCGTCTCGTAGCGATCTTCGAGCCGCGCTCGTGGTCGTCCCGGCTGGCCGTGTTTCAGGAAGACTACGCGAACGCGTTCGCCGCCGCCGACTACGTAGTCATCGCGAGCGTCTTCGATAGTCACAAGGTCACAGAAAAGGGACGAGCGCTTGATACCAACGAATTAATTGCCGCGATTTCGCAACATCACAAGCCCGCTTTTGCTCTTCCCGATGCGGACGAGATCGTCGCGCACATCGTGCCCGAGCTACGCAGCGGCGACGTGGTAGCGATAATGTCCAACGGCGGTTTCGGCGGAATCCACGACAAGATTCTGGCCGCTCTCGAACAGTCTTAACTCGCTCGTCTGAAACTTATCTCACGCACACAATTTAACGAACTATTCGTAACGCTCTCGCAGATTTACTTCGGTACAAGCCCCTGCTGGCAAACACCAGGAGGCCCCCTGCGTGAAAAATTTTTCCATCTTCGAACAGGCAGTAAAGTTTTCCGGCCTCGATCAAACAGAGAACCTCGGCGAAGTCGCCGGCCTCGCACGACGTGATTTTGCGGAGCGCGAGAGTTTTATTTGTCACACGACGACGGCCTCGGTCGAATACGCCTGCTTACTGATCGAAAATGCTGTGCTGCTGCGCACGAATCGCGCCGGCAGAGTTTATGCAGGTGTCGAAAAACTCTCGTCGCTGCAACCGATCATTGACCGCTACATGCGCATCGCCGACGTGTCAGAGGTGGTCTATCTCTTCGGCCAGGACGATTGGAAGCCGCCACGCCATCCCAACATCAGGCTCGTTACGTTGAATAACGATTTTCGCTTGGCGCGTGAGTGGTTTGTGATTGCGCAGTCGCCGTCGTTGAATGCGGCGCTGATCGCTTTTGATGAGAGAGGTCCGGACAATCAGCCCGAACAGATCAGGTACTGGGCGCTGAAAACGAGCAATCCGTTAGTAGTTCGTGGGCTGGCGCACGCCGTCGAAGGCGTGATCGACTGGACGCTCGCGGCCTGAGTCAACCAGCGCTCCCGGTAACGAACTTTTCATTTCCACGTGCGACGTCAGCACTCTCCGAATTTTCTTCGGCAACAACTTCTTCGCGATCAGTGCGGTTGAGCCGACGAGCTCAACCACGTCGCCGCCACCGCGCCAATGCTGTCTCACGACGCGCGGATCAGTGACGGTCATCAGTCGCAGCAGCGTCATAGCGATGAGGTACGCATCGTCTATCTGCCCCACGAACGGCACGAAGTCAGGAATGAAATCAAACGGAATCAGCGCGTAAAGAATCGCTCCCGCGACGAGCACCCGCTCGGTCGCCGGCACGCGCGGATCGGCCATCAAGCGCGCGCAGAGCAGCAGCAGGTTGGGAATGAAGAGCAACAGGTTTTTCATGCGGCTTTGGAGCTTTACTTCTGACATGGCTCGGATTATACAGATTACACATGGACATTCTCGAACGTATTCGCCAACGCGCCGCGTCCAGACCGCAACACATCGTACTCCCCGAAGGAAATGATCCCCGCACCGTTGTCGCCGCTGCTCATTGCGTGAACCAGCGTTTGGCGCGCATCACGTTGCTCGGTGACGAAGCGGTGATCCGTGCGACCGCGCAGGAAAACAAGCTGGATCTCGGTGGCGTCACGATCGTCGATCACCGGCGTGCGGCGGACTTCGACAAGATGGTCTCGTTCTTCCACGATCTGCGCCGCGCGAAAGGGTTGATGGCTGACGAAGCGCGCACTTTGGTTTCCGATCCGCTGTACTACGGCGATCTGATGGTGCGGCTCGGCCAGGCTGACGGTTCAGTTGCGGGCGCAACTAACACGACGTCGCACACGGTTCGGGCGGCGTTGCACTGCATCGGCGTAAGACCGGGTTTCAAACTCGTTTCGAGCTTCTTTTTGATGTCGCTGCCGCGCAGTGACTTCGGACATGACGGCGCGTTGATCTACGCTGACTGCGGCGTGGTGATCGAACCGAGCGCGGCCGAGCTGGCGGAGATCGCGTTGGCCGCGGCGGATTCGTGCAAGGCGCTGCTCGGGACCGAGCCGCGCGTGGCGATGCTGTCGTTTTCCACGAAAGGCAGCGCCAGGCATCGTTTGATCGACAAGGTTGTCGAAGCGACGCGAACGGTGAAGGCGCGTGCCCCGGAGTTGCAGATTGACGGTGAACTACAGGCCGATGCGGCGCTGGTGGCGGCGGTGGCGCAGTCGAAAGCGCCCGGTTCGCCGGTCGCCGGCCGCGCAAACGTTTTGATCTTTCCGGATTTGCAGGCGGGCAATATCGCTTACAAGTTGACTGAGCGACTCGCGGGTGCCACCGCAATCGGCCCGATTCTGCAAGGTTTGGACAAACCCGCGAACGATCTCTCGCGCGGCTGCACGGCGCGCGACATCGTGGACGCCGTCGCGATCACCGCCGTTCAGGCGCAGGCGCGGAAAACCAACTGACTGCCGGGGGCATCTGTGCTTTATCTGTGTAATCGGTGTTCCGACTGAACCAAACGCTGGCGCTTCTCCTTTTGCTAATAGCTGCCGGCTACACGTCTGCCCAACAGCAAAAACCCTCGCCAACACCGCCAGTCGATAAAGATCAGGAACAACCGGTTCGAGTTTTTACCGAAGAAGTCCGCCTGCCGATCGTCGCGCTCGACGCCTATGGTCATTACGATCCTACGCTCGAACTCGACGACATCCTGGTGCTCGAAGACGGCGTCGCCCAGCAACTGCGCAGTCTCAGACACATTCCCGCCAACGTTCTGTTCGTGCTCGACACAGGCGGCGACGGCACGGGACTCGGTGGCCTGCAAAAGAGCACGTCGCTCACGCGCCAAGTCGCCTCGGAACTCGTCAAGCGACTTGAAAACGGTACCTCGATCGCCGTGATGCAGTCAGGAAACTCCGCCGAGATATTGCAGCCCTGGACCACCGACAAAGAAGCCGTGCTGAAGACGCTGAAGACGAAGCTGATCTCGGCGAAGCGTTCGCGCATTTCCGACGCGATGGTCAACGCGACGCAGCAGTTGAAAGACCGGCCGGAAGGCACCCGCCACGTCGTGATGATCACTGACGGTGTTGATTCGCCGGGCGGAAAAGTCGATCGCGCGCAAGCAATGCGCACGCTGGCCACGGCACGCGCGACGGTCCACATCATCAGCTACACGCAGTTTGTGCGACAGAAGAGCGACGAAAAGGATCCGAAGGTCTCGATCGGGCAGCGGCCCATCGGTAACGACCCAATCACCGCTACCGATCCGACGCTACCGCCGGGAACGACGCGCAGTCCGACGTTCGGGATGAGCATCCGCTTCGATCCCGCGATGCGACGGCAGCGCAAAGCTTACGAGGCTGAACTCAAGAAAAGTGAACAGGCGTTGCAGAACCTGGCCGAAGAAACCGGCGGTAAGTGGATGCTTCCGCTCAACAGTTTCCAGATGATGACCGAAGCGGACGAGGTCGCCCGCGCAATCGGCGCCGAGTACGTCGTGACTTATCGTCCGAAGCGTCCGCTCGCGGAAGCGAAGCCGGGTGAGTATCGACGCATCGAAGTCGCGTCGCGACGAGTCGGATTGAGCTTGCAGGCACGCCGCGGCTACGTCGTCCCGACGCCATAATCCGGTTATATCCCGCTCCACTCTGCGTGTGAACTAACGCACCGCCGCTTCCAGTTGACTTTCAAAAGCATGAACCAGTTGCCGCACGTCAAACTGGTCTTCCTTCGGCAACAACGATAACCGGTGCAACTCTTCCCAATCTTCTTTCGGCACCCGGTGAAACGCGTCTACCACCTTCGGATCAAACTGCCGTCCGGCCCAATCATCCAGCTCCTGCGCCGCCGCTTCGTACGACTTGCCGCGTCGATACACGCGATCGCTCGTGATCGCGTCGAACGCGTCAGCCACCGCGAAGATGCGCGCGTTGATGTCGATGTCTTCGCCGCGCAGGCCGAGCGGATAACCCGTGCCGTCCCATTTCTCGTGATGCTGGGCCACGACGCGCGCCGCGCCTTGCAAAAACTCGATGCCGCGCAGGATCTGCTGGCCGTGCAGCGGATGCTCCCGCATACGCACCCACTCTTCTTCCGTCAACTTCGCCGGCTTGCGCAGAATCGAATCGGGCACGCCGATCTTGCCGATGTCGTGCAACAGCGAACCAAACTCCAAAGCTTTCATCTGCTCGCTGTTCAAGCCGTATTCGCTACCGAGACGCAAACTGTAACTGACGACGCGTTCTGAGTGGCCGTGTGTTTCGGAGTCGCGGGTTTCGAGGGCCGCGGTCAGGGCTTTCAGGGTCGAGCGGTAGGCGTCCTCGAGTGAATTGAGCGCGCGATCGAGTTCGGCGGTGCGTTGTTCGACCAGTTCTTCGAGATGGTTTTCGTAACGCTGCTTGGCGGCGACCAGATCGTAGTGTTCGAGTGCGCGCTTTACGACGGCCTCGACTTGTCGCAGGTCGAATGGTTTCATCACGTAGTCAAACGCGCCGAGACGCAAAGCGCCGATTGCGCTTTCGACCGTCTGCATGCCGCTGATCATGACCACCACCGTGTCCGGCGAGAACTCCTTCACATGTGGAATCATTTCCAGTCCACTCATGCCGGGCATCGTGATGTCGCTGATGACGAGTTGAAACTGGTGTTCGCGCAAAAGGCCCAACGCCTGCTCCGCCGAGCCGGCGCGGATACATTCGTACTCGCCGCTGAGCAGGTCGGCGAGGATCTCGGTTATCTCGGCTTCGTCATCTACTATAAGAATCCGCGGTGACGGAGGTGTCGGCATTTGGTTCTCCTGAAAGACAGGGCATGGTGCAAGGGTTTGTGCCGCTAAAAAAGCGCTTTTTGTAAGGGTAGGATCGGGGCTTGGAGTGCCCTGCCAGCAAGTGGCTAAAGCATTCTAGCCGTTTATGTGGTCCATGGCAAACAAGTTTTTACGGCGGGAAGTTTGCGCTCGGTGGGAAACGGTCTTATCATGGCAGCCCTTCGCGCCGGAGTGGCGAAATTGGTATACGCACCAGACTCAAAATCTGGCGAGGTTCACTCCTCATGTCGGTTCGAGTCCGACCTCCGGCACCACCACAAGACCGTTTCCCTGCCGCAGACTTAGCTTTCGCTTCCGCCGCCGTTAGCGGTCGAATTCCTGGCTCAGCCGCGCCAAAGCGAGCGCGCCGAGCGAGAGGCCAAAGTCTCTCAGCGCGACGTCGAAATAGCCGGGAATCATGAGCAGATTCACGACGATGAGCAGCAGCCAGGCCGACACCACGTAAGCGAAAATGCGCGGTTTGAGAGCAACGCCGAGGCCGGCGACGATCTCGATGACGCCGACCGCGAGCATCAGCTCGTGCCCGTGGCCGCCGGTCAGGTTGTTGACGAACGGCGGGAGGTACTGGTCCCAGTTCACGAGCAGGTGAAAAAATTTATCGAGCCCGGCGACAATCGGTGCGACGGTGAAGCCCAGCCGCAGAATCTGGTATGCCTGCCGGCTCGGGCTGGCCGCGACAGTGGCGCTGTCGGTGTTGACGGATGTGATTGCTGCTGAGTTAGTGAATGCCTGTGCCATGTTGTTAGTTCTCCTTTGAATTAAAGTTCCGCTGGTTTTAGGCTGAAGACTAAAACAGGCGCCTGAATAAGTCAAGAGAGACTTTGACTTTTTGTGTTTTGTCTAAGAAAATGGGGAAGATGAGGTTAGATAACCGGTTTTTCGAAAGTACGCGCGGGCAGATCGTCACGATTCTCCGCCGCTCGCCGTGCACCGTCGACGAGCTGGCACGACAACTCGATCTCACCGACAACGCGGTCCGGGCCCACCTCGCCACACTCGAACGCGACGGACTCGTCCGGCAAAGCGGTCTTCGGCGAGGCCCGCGCAAGCCACATTTCACTTACACGCTGACTCCCGAAGCGGACGAACTGTTTCCCAAAGCGTATGACGACCTGCTCAATCAACTGATCGCCGTGCTGAAGAATCGTTTGCAGCCAGCGGAGATTGAGGACGTTCTGCGGGAAGTTGGCCGTGCAGTCGCCGCCGATGCGCCGAAAGGCAGGAAAGACACGCTCGAAGCGCGCGTGCAAACAGCCTTGAAGGCGCTGGCTTCGCTCGGCGGCGCGGTCGAAGCCGAACAACAAGGCGAAAAGATCGTGATTTGTAGCACCGGCTGTCCGCTGGCGGCCGCTGTCGTCGTGCATCCGGAAGTCTGTCGTCTCGCCGAAACTCTGATTGCCGAAATCGTCAAAGCTCCCGTCACGGAACGCTGCAACCGTGAAGGCCGCCCGACCTGTCGTTTTGAAATAGAAACAACCAAGAGCCGGTCAGCGTGACCGGCGCAGTTTGACCTGCCTGCCGTTTTCCCCGCATTACACGCTGGCACACGAGTGGCTACGTCGAAGCCGAGGCTCCCCCGTAGCTGTTGAAAATCGAACTCAGAAACTCCCCCACGAAATGCTTCCGACGAGCAACTCTTCAATCTCCCGCATCAGCCGCAAGTTGTGGCCCCTGCCGATCTTCGTCATTCCCAGCTTGCTCGGTTTCTGCATTCTTGCTTCCAGTCTGTTAGGCATTTTCGGAACCTGCCTCATCATCTTTCTATCTGTCGCCCAGGTAGTCGCGAGTGCGGCGGTCTGGAGCGGTTGGAAAGGAACTGAAGAACAGCTAACCGGAGTCAAATTCGAGCTCTCGACTTTGCAAAGCATCGTGGACGTGTCTCGCGACGCCATCATCGGCGTCACGCCCGAAGGCGTAATCATGAGCTGGAACCGCGGCGCCCGCGTCATCTACGGCTACACCGCAAAAGAAGCGCTCGGCTCGCCCATCTCGATGCTGTTCGATCATCGCCGCGGTCAGGAAGCGACGCTGCTGTTTGAAAAAGTCGCGCGCGGCGAAAACGTCACGCAATACGAACTGGTCCACCTGAAAAAGGGCCGCACCCCAATCGATGTCTCTCTCACCATCTGCCCCATTCTCGACGGCAAGACGATCACCGGCGCGTCTGTCGTCGCCCGCGACATCACCGAACGAAAACGCGCCGCGGGTTCGCTGGCCCAACAGGCCGCCGCGATGAAAGCGTCGATGGACGGCATGGCCATCATCGATCACTGCGGCATCTGCATTTACGTGAATGACGCCTACGCGAAGGTATTCGGTTACGCGGACCCCGAGCGGCTGATCGGCGCGAGTTGGGAAAAGTTTTTCTTCAGCGACGAGCTCGATCGGTTCAAAGAAGAGATCATGCCGGCTGTCTGGCGCGACGGCTCGTGGCGCGGCGAAGCGCTCGGCCTGCGCGTCAACAGCAGCACCCTGCCACTGGAGATCTCGCTGTCGAGCGTCGTCGGTGGCGGTATGGTGCAGGTCGTGCGCGACATCACCGAACGTAAAAAACTCGAAGAAACGCTGCGCAATAGTTCGCTCAAAGACGAACTGACCGGACTCTTCAACCGCCGTGGCTTGCTGAAACAGGCCGCGCCCTATTTCGACTTCGCCCGCCGCCAGAAAGAAAAACTGCTGCTGCTCTTCATCGACCTCGACGGCATGAAGAAGATCAACGACGAGTTTGGCCATAACGAAGGCGACAACGCGCTGATTAAAACCGCCGACATTCTCAACCACAGTTTCCGCAGCTCCGACATTATCGCGCGCCTCGGTGGCGACGAGTTCATCGTGCTCGTCACCGATCTCGACGCCGACAAGGAAGAGGCGATCACGCGCCTCAACGACAACCTCAAGGCCCACAACCGCAGCGAAACACGCGCGCACAAACTCTCTTTCAGTATCGGCGTCGCGACCCTCGAGCCGGAGCGCATGACCTGCTTCGAAGAACTACTCGAACAGGCCGACCAGGCGATGTACGAACAGAAACGAATGAAACGTCGCCGCGCGACGGAGCGCATTCAAAACAAGCAACTCGCACCCACGCCCGTCGCCGAGTCGCAGGCGCCGTTTGCGCCGAATTCGATCCCGTTTGCGCTTTCAACCGGCGCGCCGGCTTACGGACCAAGCCAGGGCACGTTCGACAACGCCGCGATCGGCATGGCCGTCGTTTCCGTCGACGGCAGTTGGCTGCAGGTGAACGAAGCGCTGTGCAAACTGCTCGGCTACTCCGAACAGGAATTGCGCGCCACCAGTTTTCAGCGCCTGACGCACGCGGACGATCTGCGTCACGTGCAGTCGCAAATCCAGCGCGTGATCGAAGGCTACATTCAGAGTTACGAGCAGGAGAAGCGCTACATTCACGAGCAGGGACACAACGTTTGGGTGCAGTGGCATGTGTCGCTGCTGAAAGACTCGGAGAGCGGCACGAAGCGCTTGTTCTTCCAGGTGCAGGACATCACCGACCGCAAGCTCGCGGAGGAAAAACTCACGCAGGACACGCTCACCGGTCTGCCGAATCGCGCCCGTTTCTACGACCTCCTGAAATTGCGCGTGGCTCGCAAGCCGGCCAACAAAGAAGCGCAGTGCGCCGTGCTCATGCTCGACGTCGATCGTTTCAAGCTCGTCAATGACAGTCTCGGCAGCGCGAATGCGGACCAGTTGCTGATTCAGATCGCCCACCGCGTGAAGACCTGCATGCGGCAGAACGACGTGCTGGCGCGCGTTGGCGGCGATGAATTCGCGGTGCTGCTCGACGACGTTTCGGGTGAGGATGAAGCCTCGTCAGTGGCGACGCGCATCCAACAAGCGCTGGCAATCTCGTTCAATCTCCTGGGGCAGGAAGTCTACACGACCATGAGCATCGGCATCGCGCTCGGTTCGGATTACGCCGACGATGTTTCCGACATGCTGCGCGACGCCGAAACCGCGATGCATCGCGCGAAGGCGCGCGGCAAGGCGCGTTATGAAGTGTTTGGCCACGACATGCACGGCGAGCTGATGAGTCGTCTGAAGATGGAAACGGATCTGCGCCGTGCGTGCGAGGGCGACGAGCTTTTCGTCGATTACCAGCCGATCGTTTCCCTGCAAAATCGCACGCTGATTGGCTTCGAGGCGCTGGTGCGCTGGCGTCATCCGGAGTTTGGCCTGGTGCCGCCGAAGGATTTCATTCCGGTCGCCGAAGAAACCGGTCTCATACTTTCGATCGGACAGCAGGTGCTGCGCTCGGCGTGCCGGCAGGCGCGTGAGTGGCAGGAGCAGTATCCGTCGCAGCCGCTGTTGTTCGTGAGCGTCAACTTGTCCGTCAAGCAATTCAATGAACCGAGTCTGGTGGACGAGATCGCGCAGTTGCTGGAAGAATCGCAACTGCCGCCGCGTTGTTTGAAACTCGAGATCACCGAATCAGTTTTCAGCGACAACATCGAGGCTGCGGTGAAACTGTTGACGCAGCTCAGGAATCTCGGCGTGCAGTTGAGCATCGATGATTTCGGCACCGGCTACTCGAGCTTGAGCTACCTGCAACGCTTCCCGATCGACACGCTGAAAATCGACCGCTCTTTTGTGACGCAGATGATGGAGAACGAAGAGAACCTCGCGATCGTGCGCACCATCGTGGCGCTCGCGCAGAACCTCGGGATGGACGTGGTCGCCGAAGGCGTAGAGACGGAAGATCAGTTGCGGCTGTTGAAGAAGCTGGAGTGCGAGAACGGGCAGGGATTCCTGTTTTCAACGCCGCTCGGCGGCGGCCAGCTCGAGCAGTTCATCGCGAGCTGCAACCTCGACACTAAACCATCCGACCAAATGGCGCTCGTGGCCTGAACCATCCGTTCTTCATCCCCTACCTACTAACTCACGCTAGCGAGAGACAGAGGAAAGGGATTTTTAAATCTGGTAAAGATCGCGGCCGGCGTCCTTCACGATTAAGGTGTGGGGATCCGAGTTTAGTGCGTTCAAATCCAGCGTGCGGTGGTCTAGATAACCGAGGTTCACGCGCCGGCAAGTTTCCTCATCCAACCCAGTCGCCATCGTGATCCGGTAACGAGGAACGATCCTTCCCTGCTCGTCCGTTCGACCCGCGTAAGCAACGTGCGCCAGGTGCGCCGCGATGCACAGGTTCTCGCGCAGCTCAGCCGAAGCACCCAGCATGTCGCGCACAACTTCGAGCGGCGCGTAACCATACTTCTCAATCAGCGCGCCGTGTGTTTCGGAAAGCTTCGTGAGGTGCGGTGCGTAAATAATCAACTCGCCACCGTCTTCGATAATCGCGCCGAGCTTGTAACTCGCCTTGCCGCCGACCCACATTTCGTCGTAATGCGGATCGAGTAGAGCGACGACCGTCCGGTACTTCCGGCCGGTGTAACGAATGTGAACCTGCCGGCTCACTTCCGCCGCGCGCCGAAACGCCTCGCGAATGTCTCCCGCAAACAGGCCGAAAGTTTTCAACTCGCCATTCGCGTCGCGCGACACGACCGAATTGATCGAGATCACGCGCGCGGCGATCAGGTCCGCGGCCGCTTCGATCAAACGGCGCGTCGGCGTCTCGACCTGGCCGATGATGTTTTCGATTCCTGCCAGCGCGCCCAGCCAGTGCGTGGTGTGCGTTAATTCCGGCCCCGCAACGCCGGGAAAGAAGTACTTTGCGCCGCCCGCGAAACCAGCGACCTCGTGCGGCACCGTCGCGCCGAAAACAAGCACCGTGTCGTAGACGCCACGCGCGAGCAGCTTGTTGATGCTGACGGGCACTGCGTGTTCGATTAGTCCGCCGGTAAGTTCTTTAACTGCGCTCGCGCTCAACTCGCCTAAGACGACCAACTCTTCGGCCTCGTCCCAACGATGATCGAACAGTTGACCTGCGAAACTCGCGTGGCCGATTTTCGCAAGCTTCTGCGGCTCCGTCATCGGCGGGTGCGTGCCCTGCGCCACCAGCGCGTCAAACGATGCCACGCCGCGGCGCGCCAAAAACTCGGCCGCGACGGGAAATAAGAAGTCCGTGTTGTCGTCGCGCGTCTTGTCGGGAATGATCGCGAGCACGCGTTCGCCGCGGCGAATGACGTCGAGTGCTTCGTGAACGATCGCGGTGAGAGCGTTTGATGAGAGTAAAGCGGACACGGATTACGTGGATCAAAAAGGATTACAGGGAAACTGTTATTAGAGCGAAACCGTCTGTTCGGCCCAGAACTGAAACTCGCGATGCTTGTGCTGCTCGGCTTTGGCTTCAACCCCGCCGGCGACGCGAACGATCTGGTCGAACACGCGCCGGCCGACTTGATCGATCGTCTCCGTGCCGTCGATGACTCCGCCGGCCGAAAGATCGATGTCGTTTCGCATGCGTTCGAAGACGGGCGTGTTTGAAGCGAGCTTGATCACCGGCGCGATGGCGTTGCCGATCGTCGTGCCGCGGCCGGTCGTAAAGACAACGACGGTCGCGCCTGACGCAACCAGCCCCGGTGTCGACTCCTGATCGTAACCAGGTCCCTGCATCAGGTTGACTCCGCGCTGCTGCACCGACTCCGCATATTCCAAAACACCTTCAACGCGGGTCGTACCGGCTTTCGCGACTGCGCCCAATGACTTAATCGTGATGTTCAGCAAACCGCCGGCGATGTTCCCCGGGCTCGGATTGTTATTCAGCACGGCGCCAAACTTCGAAGCGTAGTCTTTGTACCAATCGACCATGCGATAAACCGCGCGTCCCGTCTCGACGTCCTTCGCACGATTCGCAAGCAAGTGTTCCGCACCGCAAAACTCCGGCACTTCCGTAAGCAGCACGGTGCCGCCCGACTGGACCAACAGGTCCGCCGCGCGACCGAGCGACGGATTTGCGGAGATGCCGGAGAAGCCATCCGAGCCGCCGCACTTCACGCCGAGCACGAGTTCACTGACCGAGCACTCTTCGCGCTTCGTCTGGTTCACTTCCCGCAGCATGCGCTCGACCTCTTGCAAGC
>Ga0081539_10001670_pt1 | contig 35914 bp, 35 predicted proteins | sample TabmetS4T2R2_FD_71023 | JGI IMG/M metagenome (GOLD analysis project Ga0081539, IMG submission 71023) | Tabebuia heterophylla rhizosphere microbial communities from the University of Puerto Rico - S4T2R2 | ecosystem: Host-associated > Plants > Roots > Rhizosphere ... | reverse complement strand
GCTCGACGTCGAGCCGGGCCTCGCCGAGGACCCGCGCGAGCTCCTTGTTGTTCGATTGCTCCGCCAGGATCGAGAGCGCCCGCAGGATCGGCAGGCCCGAGTTCACCATCGTGGCGAACTGCCGCGAGAAGACCGCGACCTGCTTGAGCTTGACCTTCTTGCCGCCGATCTCGATCTGCCCGATGCCGCGCTTCCGGCGCTTGATGTCGATCGGGGTCAGCCCCTGCTCGCGCAGCCGGGCAAGGACCAGCGCCTCGCTGTCGGCGACGAGCGAGCCCGTCGTGACGTTGCCGGCGCGATCGCGAACCTTGTACGAGAAGGTGTCCGACACCTCAGCCTCCCATCAGCATGCCGCCGGACGAGCTCCCGTAGGACGATCCGTAGGCCGCGGCTCCGTCGACGAACTCCGAGATGCCCGCCGAGAACGAGCCGCCGAGCAGCCGTTGGAGCTCCTCGGGGTCGTGGCAGCGCTCGAACGCGACCTGCTGCGAGATCTTCCCCGACTTGACGTGCGCCGCCAGCGACATGTCCATCGTCTGCATCCCGTAGCGGCCGCCGGCCTGCATCGACGAGTAGATCTGGTGGGTCTTGCCCTCCCGGACCAGGTTGCGCACGGCTGGGGTGCAGACCAGGACCTCGATCGCGGCCACGCGGCCGCGGCCGTCGGCGGTCGGCACGAGCTGCTGGGTCACGATGCCCTGGAGCGTCGTCGAGAGCTGCACGCGGACCTGCTGCTGCTGGTGCGGCGGGAAGACGTCGATGATCCGGTCGATCGTCTGCGGGGCGTCCTGGGTGTGCAAGGTCGCGAACACGAGGTGGCCGGTCTCGGCCGCGGTGATCGCGGTCCCGATCGTCTCGAGGTCCCGCATCTCGCCGACGAGGATCACGTCGGGGTCCTGCCGCAGGACGTGTTTGAGGGCCTGCGCGAAGCCGTGCGTGTCGGCTCCGACCTCGCGCTGGTTCACGACGCAGCCCTTGTGCTTGTGCAGGAACTCGATCGGATCCTCGACGGTCATGATGTGGCCGGCTCGCTCCCGGTTCACGATGTCGACCATCGCGGCCAACGTCGTCGACTTGCCCGAGCCCGTGGGCCCGGTCACGACGACGAACCCCCGCTGGAACCGGGCGAGGTCCATCACGACGGAGGGCAGGCCCAGGTCGTCGATGCTCTTGATCTCGAACGGGATCACACGGAAGACGGCGCCCAGCGCGTCGCGCTGCATGAAGACGTTCACCCGGAACCGCGACCGACCGGGGAGCGAGTAGGACATGTCCAGCTCGAGCTCCTGCTCGAAGCGCTCGCGGAGCTTCTGCGGCAGGATCGCGTAGACCATCCCTTGGAGCGCCCGCGGCGTCAGCGGTGCGTACTCGCCGGCGGGCTCGAGATCACCGTGGACCCGAACCATCGGCGGCGACCCCGCCGTGAGGTGCAGATCGGAACCGCCCTTCTCCAGCAGCGCCCCCAGGAGCTCGGGGACGGGAACCTGGACGTCCTCCTCTTCCTGGACGACTGAGCTCATCTCACTTCACCACCCTCGCGACTTCCTCGATCGATGTGATCCCTGCACGGACCTTGTCCAGACCGTCGTCACGGAGGGTCTTCATCCCCTGCTCGATCGCGACGGCCCTGATGGCATCGGCAGATGCACGCTCCACCGTGAGCCGCTCGATCTCCTCGCTCCGGAGCATCACCTCGTAGAGGCCGATCCGGCCGCGGAAGCCCGTGCCGGAGCACGCCTTGCAGTCGTTCGTCCCCACGTCCGGCGCCCGGAAGATCTCCTCGATCTCGCCCCGGATCTCCGGCGGGTACCCGGCCTCCGCGAGCTCCGCCTCCTCGGGCCGGTACGCCACCTTGCACTTCTCGCAGATCTTCCGGGCGAGCCGCTGGGCGACCACGGCGTCGATCGCCGAGGCGACCAGGAACGTCTCCACGTCCATCTCGACCAGCCGGGAGATCGCCGAGGGCGCGTCGTTCGTGTGGAGCGACGAGAGCACGAGGTGACCCGTGAGGGCCGCCTCGATCGCGATCGTGGCCGTCTCCTTGTCGCGGATCTCCCCGATCAGCACGATGTCGGGGTCGGCGCGCAGGATCGAGCGCAGGGCCGAGGCGAACGTCAGCCCGGCTTTCGGGTTGATCTGGATCTGGTTGACGCCGGCCATCCGGTACTCGACCGGATCCTCGACCGTGATGATGTTCTTGGACTCCTCGTTCAGGATGTTGAGCGTCGAGTACAGGGTGGTGGACTTGCCCGAGCCGGTCGGTCCGGACACGAGGATCGCCCCGTAGGGCTTCGAGAAGGCGCGCGAGAACCGCTGGTAGGAATCCGGGAGGAACCCCAGGTCCTCCAGCGCGAGCAGCGCGCTGCTCTTGTCGAGCACGCGGATCACGACCTTCTCGCCGTGGACCGTCGGGAGCGTGGCCACGCGGAGATCGAGCTGCCGGGTCCCGACCTTCATCGAGATCCGGCCGTCCTGCGGGATCCGCTTCTCGGCGATGTTCAGGTCGGCCATCACCTTCAGGCGTGAGATCAAGCCGCCCTGCAGGTTCTTGGGCTGTGGTCGCATCGGCTCGTGCAGCACGCCGTCCACCCGGAACCGGATCCGGACGTCCCGCTCCCCTGGCTCGATGTGGACGTCCGAGGCACGCTCGGCGACGGCCTGCGTCATGATCGCATTCACGAGCTTGACGATCGGGGCGTCCTCGAGCGCCGCCTCGAGGTCCAGGTCCTCGCTCTCGCTCCCTTCGACCGCTTCGGCCGCGAGGGCCTCGACGTGGGAGTCGAGCCCGGCGAACCGCTGGATCGCTTGCTCCACGTCCGCGGACGTGGCGACGACCGGCTGGACGTCCCGGCCCGTGATCGTGCGGATGTCGTCGAGCGCGTAGACGTTCGCGGGATCCGACATCGCGACGAGGAGCTTCCCGTCGCGTTCGCCGATCGGGAGCGCGCGGTAACGACGCGCCAGCGCCTCGGGGAGGAGCGCGGTCGACGCCGGATCGATCTGCGTGTCGGTTAGGTCGACGAACTCCAACCCGACCTGCTCCGCCAGGGCGCGGACCAGATCGCCCTCCTTGATCATCCCGAGGTCGATCAGGACCCGGCCGAGTGCCTTGGGCGTCTTCTGGTGCTCCTGGAGAGCGGTCTCGAGCTGTTCGGGGGTGATCAGACCGAGCTCGATCAGGATCTGGCCGAGCTGCTTCGACTTCCGCTTGACGGTCGTCATCGCCGGTCCGTTCGCTCTAGGTCAGCCGCCAGGGGCTACCTCGTTGCTTCGTCATCGTCCCTGGGCACCTGTAGGAGGCCGGCGAACTCTTTGGCCAGGAGGATGCGGTCCACCTCCGTCGCCTCCTCGTCCGAGGCCCGTTCGGCGGGCGGGGCGTCACCCGCATCGGCGTCGGCTCCTTGCGGCGGCTCGTTCGGTTCCTCCCGCGGCGCGGGGTCGGACACCGTGCCGTGATCGATGAGCCGAACCTCCCGAGAGGCGACCGGCATCGGCTCGGGCGGGAGCATCGGGCGCTCGGCCTTGTGCAGGCTCGTCCGAGGTTTCCCGGACGGCGCCACCGGGGCCTCGGGCAGCCGGAACGCCTCCCGGTCGTGGACCCGTTCCGCCTCACCCGCGAGCAGCAGCTGATCGAGCAGATCGATCAGCAGGCCGGGTCGAACGCCCGCGTCCGCCACGACGAAGGCCGCGTACCCCCCTCGTCGGACGAACGCCCACAGCTGGTCGGGGAACTCGACGTAGGACCGATCGGCTTCCCCCAGGGCGGCGAAGCGGAGCCACGCCGTCTTCAGGCTCGTCTCGTCGGCCCCCTCGGGATCGGCGCCCAGCACCATCCCGTCTCGCGACAGGAGCAGGCACCCTCTGACCCCGCTGATCCCGGCCGAGACGCGTTGGGCGAGGGCGTGGTAGTCGCTCATGCGTTCATCAGGGCATCGACGCCGACGCCTGCTCCCTTGAATCGGGTAGCGCCGACCGCGGCGCGGAGGGCGTCAGCGCTCGGCCAGTGCCGCGAGCGCGGCGGCAGACATCACCTCGAGCGGCGCCGGCGCGGCCGTCCACAGCTCGAACGAGAGCGCCGCCTGTTCCACCAGGAGGCCGACCCCTCCGAACGTCGTCGCCCCGGCCTCGCGGGCGTGGTGTTGCAACGGCGTGATCGGCGGGTCGTACCGGAGGTCCACGACCGTCACCTCGGAGCCGAGCTCGGGGATGGAGCGGTGCTCCGGTTCGTGGGGCCCGCCCACGGGCGTCGCGTTCACGACGAGGTCGAAGCGGCGGCCCGCCGCTCCGTCCGGCGACAGCACCTCCACCGGGACGCCGAGCGACGTCGCCACACCACGGACCCCGTCCGCGCGACCGGGCTCGCGGACCACGACCGCGAGGCGGGCGATGCCGGCGCGCGCGAGCGCCAGCGCACACGCGCGGGCGGCGCCGCCCGCCCCGTACACGAGCGCCGAACGACCGGCCGGCTCGAAGCCGGCGTCGCGTCGGAGGAACCGATCGAACCCGCCAACGTCGGTGTTGTGCCCCTCGACGACGTCCCCCGCGACGCGGATCGTGTTCACCGCGCGGAGGAGTTCTGCGTCCTCAGACCGACGGTCGACGAGGTCGGCGACCTCGGTCTTGTGCGGCATCGTCACGTTCGCTCCCGCGAAGCCGAGCGCCGCCAGACCGACGACCGCCTCCCGCACCCGACCCGGGGGCACCGGCAACGCCACGTACGCCCAATCGAGACCGGCATCCGCGAACGCGGCGTTGTGGATCGCCGGGGAGAGGCTGTGTTCGACCGGCCAGCCGATCACCCCGGCGAGCCGCGTGGCGCCGCCGATCCGGGCCTCAGCCGAGGCAGTCATGGACGTTGCGGATGTGCTCCTGCTCCGTCTCGGCGAACTTGTGGTGCCCGTCGGCTCCGCACAGCACGTAGAAGAGGAAGTCGGTGTCCGCCGGGGTGAGGGCGGCGAGCAGGGACTTCGCGCCCGGACTCGCGATCGGTGTCGGTGGCAAGCCCGGATGCACGCGCGTGTTGTAAGGGCTGTTCGATCCGAGGTCCGAGGACGAGAGCTGACCGTCCGGCGTCGGATCGTCGTACAGCAGGGTCGCGTCGATGCCCAGCGTCATGCCGATGCGCAGGCGGTTGTAGATCACGCCCGCGATCAGTCGCCGGTCGCGGTCGACGCGCGCCTCCTCCTCGATCATCGAGGCGACGATCACGACCTGGTACGGCGTCATCTTCAGCTGCTTCGCCCGCTCGAACGGGAGATCCTCGGCCTCGATCCGGAACTGGTCGAGCATCTGGCGGACCACGGTGCGGGCGTCCACGCGGTCCTTCACGAACTCGTACGACTTCGGGAAGAGGAACCCCTCGAGCGACCGAGCCTTCTCGGGGAGGTACGGCGTCAACGACCACCGATCCTCCTCGGTGGCGTCGAGGAAGCGTGTCGTGGGGATCCCGAGCGATCGATGCGCCGCCTCGGCGATCTGCGTCAATCGGTAGCCCTCGGGGATCACCAGCCTGACGGTGGGGACCTCCGGTGGCGGCGTGGTCAGGACGCGGATCGCTTGCTCGAGCGTCATCCCCGTCGTGAGCTCGTATTCGCCGCTCCGGATCCGATCGGCCTCGCCGGTGCCGCGGAGCAGGAAGCCCCCCACGATGCCGCCGCACGGGATCACTCCCTCCTCGTGGAGGGCATCGACGACCTGTTGACCGGTCGCGCCCTCCTCGACCGTGAACGCCACCGGGCGCTGCTCGCCCTCGGCGCGACCGGTGCACGTGCGGTAATACCCGACGCCCCAGGTCAGCGCGAGCACCGCGCCGCCGATCAGGACGAGGAAGAGGATCAGCGTCACGACGAGGGCGACCCGGCGGGGGCGTTCGGCGCGCTCGGCCCGCCGGAAGCTCGGGTCAGCCGACATGCAGGCTCAGGATACCGGCGGTCGGGCCGTCAACCGTGATGTCGCGCGGCATCGAGCCATGCCTGGAGGATCACCGCGGCGGCGGAGGCGTCCACGGCGTCGCGGCGCTCGCGGCCGCGGGTACCCGCGGCCGCGAGGGCCCGCTCCGCCTCGACGGTCGAGAGCCGCTCGTCCTGGAGCTCGACGGGGACGTCGAGCACGCCGCGCAACGCCTCGGCGAACCCCTCGGCGTGCGCGGCGCGAGCGCCGCGCACGCCGCTCATCCCGATCGGGTGCCCGAGGACCACCAGCGTGGCGCCGCGATCGGCCACGATCGCGGCGATCGCCCGGAGCTCCCCGGGCGGCTGCCCCACGTGGACCGTGCCCACCGGCACCGCGAGGCGCCGCTCGGGATCGGAGATCGCGATGCCGATCCGGGCGTCCCCGAGGTCGAGCCCGACGACCGGCCCGGGGGGGGTCGATGCCGTCCCCCCGTCGCCCGTTCCCGAGGTCGTCATCGGTTCCCGTCGGGGGCCGGTTCCCCCGTCAACGGACGGACAGGAGCTCTCGCGCTCGCGCGGGGATGCCGCCCAGGGCCTGCGCGACCGCCGCGGCGTCGCGGCCGCCCGCCATCGCCAGGATGTCCTTCCCGCCGGCGCCGCCGCCGATCACCGTGGCGGCCTCACGCAGCAACTCCGGCCCGGTCACGCCGCGAGCGACGGCCTCGGCCGTCGCCGCGGCCACGAGCTGCGCCTTGCCGTCCCCGCCGCCGCCCAACACCACGGCGGCCGCGCGTCCCTGCAGACGGTCGCGGATCCGCTGCGCCAGCTCGCGCAGGCCGCTCGCGTCCTCGCCCGGCACCTCGGAGACGACCAAGGCAAGGCCGTCCACGTCCTCTGCGGCCTCGACCAGCGACCCGACCACCGCGTCGCGGTCGCCCTTCTGGAGCCTTCCGAGCTCGCTGCGCAGCCGCTTGTTCTCTTCGATCACGCGCCGGGCGTGGTCGATCGCCCCTCGCGGATCCTGGCTCCCGAGGGCGTCGACCAGGTCGCGCAGGAGCGCCCGCTCCGCGTTGATCTCGCGCAGCGCGTCCGGTCCCACGAGCGCCTCGACGCGGCGCATCCCCGCCCCGATCGAGCCCTCGTGCAGCAGCCGGATCATCCCGATCCGTCCGGTGCGATCGACGTGCGTGCCTCCGCAGAGCTCGCGCGAGTAGTCGCCGAGCTCCACCACGCGCACGGTGTCCCCGTACTTCTCGCCGAAGAGCATCACCGCGCCCAGCCGCTTGGCCTCGTCCATCGACGTCTCGAAGACACGAGGCGCGTCGTCCCGTTCCAGTCGGCGGTTGGCGAGCTCCTCCGCCGCCTCCAGCTGGTCGGCCGACACGGCGGACGGGTGCGGGAAGTCGAACCGGAGGCGTCCGGGCTCGACCAACGAGCCGGCCTGACGCGCGTGGTCGCCGAGCAGCTCCCTGAGCGTCGCGTGGACGATGTGCGTCGAGGTGTGCGCACGCGCCGTCGCCTCGCGTCGTTCGGCGTCGACCTCCGCGTGCGCCTCCTCCCCCGGGCGGATCTCCCCGGACTCCACGACGCCGCTGTGGACGATCGATCCCTCGCCGGCCGGAACGGTGTCGGTGATCCGGATCACGCCCGACGGCGTGCGGATCGTCCCGTGATCGCCGATCTGTCCGCCTCCCTCGGCGTAGAACGGCGTGCGATCCAGGAACACGCGGACCTCCTGCCCCTCCTCCGCCTGCTCGAGCTCGCGGAACTCCGGGTCGAGCACGGAGACGACCGTCCCGTCCACGTCGAGCCGTTCGTAGCCGACGAAGTTCGACGGCGGGGCCGCGCCGGCGTCGAGGCCGATCGGGACCTTCTTGGCCGCGGCCCGGGCGCGCTCCCGCTGCTCCTCCAGCAGCTGTGCGAACCGGTCGGTGTCGACCGTGAGCCCGGCCTCGCCCGCGAGCTCCTCGGTCAACTGCAGGGGGAAGCCGAACGTGTCCGACAGCTTGAACGCGTCGTCTCCCGAGACCCGGCCCTCCTCGGCACGGCCCCTCGCGTCCTCGAACAGCGTCATGCCCTGGCGGAGGGTCGCCGAGAACCGCTCCTCCTCGGACTCGGCCACCTGCCGGACGAACGCCTCGTTCCCGCGCAGCTCGGGATAGGCGTCCCCGAACGTCGCGACCACGGCCGTGATCAGCCGGTCGAACACCGATCCCTCGATCCCCAGACGACGGGCGTGCGTGACGGCCCGGCGCAGCATCCGCCGCAGGATGTAGCCGCGCCCCTCGTTGGACGGCTGGACGCCGTCGGCGATCAGGAACGCGGTCGCGCGGCCGTGCTCCGCGATGATCTTCAAGGAGACGTCGTCCCCGGGATCGTGGCCGTGCGTCCTCCCGGAGAGCGACTCGCCGACCTCGAGCATCGGGCGCAGCAGGTCCGTCTCGAACACGTTCTCGACGCCCTGCAGCAGCATCGCGACGCGCTCGAGGGACGAGCCGGTGTCCACGTTCTTCGCCGGCAGCGACCCGACGATCTGTAGGTCGTGGTCGACCTGATCCTGGATGAACACCAGGTTCCAGATCTCCATGAAGCGCTCTTCGTCGACGTCCGGCCCGCCCTCCGGCCCGTACTTCGGGCCGCGGTCAACGAAGATCTCGCTGCACGGGCCGCCCGGTCCCGCCGTGTGGGTGTGCCAGTAGTTGGCGAGCTCGCCCTGGGCGTCGAGGAACCCCCGCCGGACGATCCGCTCGGGACGGAGACCCACGCCGTCCACCCAGCCGTCGATCGCCTCCTGGTCCTCCTCGAAGACCGTCGCCCACAGGAGGTCGTGGTCGATGCCGTACCCCTCGGTGACGAGCTCGTGGGCCCACCGGATCGCATCGGCCTTGAAGTAGTCGCCGAACGAGAAGTTCCCGAGCATCTCGAAGAACGTCTCGTGGCGCGCGTCCCGTCCGACGTTCTCGATGTCGTTCGTCCGCATCACCTTCTGCGACGTCACCGCGCGGGGGAACGGCGCGTCGGCCTGCCCCAGGAAGTACGGGATGAACTGGTTCATGCCCGCGTTCGTCAGCAGCAGGCCTGACTCCGGCGGCGGGATCAGCGACGAGCTGGCGACGCGCTTGTGCCCGCGTTCCTCGAAGAACGACAGGAACAGCTCGCGGATCCGGCTCCCCTCCACGCCGGCGAGTCTAGGCGGCGTGTGGCTCGTTCGGGTCGTCGTCGCCGGCGTCGGCGCCGTCCATCTCTGCTCGGAGCTCACGCTCGCGTTCCTCCATCGCGCGGCGCCCCTCCTCGATCGACTCGGAGACGAGCTTGGACAGATCGAGGAGGCTGCCCTTCGCCTCCCGGGCGAGCGTCGCCGGCTTCACCTTGTTCGCCTGACGCCGCGCCCACCGGGAGGCGACGACGGCTCCCGTGGCGCCCGCCCCGAGGCCGAGCGCGACCCAGAAGCTGCGGCGCATCTCAGACGGGGGGCGATGTCGGCGGCGGGCCGCCGGTTCGGCGCTGCGAGAAACGCTCGGCGGCCTTGCGCACGCCGGCCCCGACGCTCACGAGCTTCACGAGCGGGCTGGCCGCGGCGTGCTCGACGAGGCCCGCCAGCCGCTCGATCCGCCCGACGATCCCGCCCACGGAGTCGAGGACCCCGCCGAGCCGCTCGAGGTGCCCGTTCGTCCGCTCGACCGAGCCCTTCACCTCGCGGAGGAGCGGCACGGTCTCCTCGCGCATCGCGTCGATCGTGAGCCGGGTCGAGGTCAGCACGTCGGCCGTCTTCAGCAGGACGTAGCAGAGGAACGCGACGAGCAGTCCCCAGAACACCGACAGGACGATCAGGGCGATCTCGCCGCCCCCGAGCGCGAGGAGCGTCATCCGTTCCCTCCGTGGGTTGGCTGGGCGGACCAGCATACCCACGGCCCGTCAGTCTTCGGACTCGTCCTCCAGCGGCAGACCGGTGCCGGGCTCGACGTCGACGTCGTCGCCCTGGCCCGACGGGTAGTGGTACACGCTCCCGTCGAACCGCTCGGGACGGTACGACTGTTCGACGTGGTGCCCCTCGAAGTCGTGCGGGTACCGGTACCCCTCGCCGTGACCGAGCTTGGAGGCGCCGGCGTAGTGCGCGTCGCGGAGATGGGGCGGCACCGGATCCGTGGAGTCGGCGTCCACCATCGCCTTCTCCAGGGCCTCGGTGACGCTGTTGGACTTCGGCGCCCTCGCCAGGTACAGCGCGGCCTGCGCCAGGTTGAGGCGGGCCTCCGGCATCCCGACGTGCTCCAGCGCTTCCGCCGCCGCGACGGCGATCGGCAGCGCCTGGGGATCGGCCAGGCCGACGTCCTCCGAGGCCAGGATCACCATCCGCCGGGCGATGAAGCGGGGATCCTCGCCGGCGTGGATCATCCGGCCGAGCCAGAAGAGGGCCGCGTCCGGATCCGAGCCTCGCAGGCTCTTGATGAACGCGGAGATCACGTCGTAGTGGTTGTCACCGCGGTCGTACGCGACGATCCGTTTCTGCACGGCGTCGGCGACGCGCGCGCCGTCCACGACGGTCTCGCCGGCGTCGGCCAGCAGGACCGCCGCCTCCAGCGCCGTCAACGCCGCGCGTGCGTCCCCGGCCGCGATCTCGACGAGATGGTCGATCGCGTCGTCGGTCAGCGTGACGCCGAGCGCGCCCATCCCCCGCTCGGTGTCGACGGCCGCGATCTCGATCAGGGAGCGGATCTCCTCGGGTTGGAGCGGCTCGAGCCGCAGCAACAGGCACCGGGAGATCAACGGACCGACCAGGCTGTGGTACGGGTTCTCGGTCGTGGCGCCGATCAAGGTGATCGAGCCGTCCTCGATCGCGGGCAGGAGGATCTCCTGCTGGGCCTTGTTCCAGCGGTGGACCTCGTCGACGAACAGCACCGTGCGGAAGAGCGTGGTCTTGGAGTGGTCCATCACGCGGCGCGCGTCGGAGACGCCGGAGCTCACGGCGGACAGCTGCTGGAAGTCCGCGCCGACCGCGACCGAGAGGAGGTGCGCGAGGGTCGTCTTGCCCGTCCCCGGCGGTCCCCACAGGATGATCGATGGCAGGTGACCGCCGTCGATCAGCTTCGTGAGCGGCTTGCCCTCGCCGAGCAGGTGCTGGTGCCCCACGAACTCCGTGAACGTGCGCGGACGCATCCGCGTGGCCAGCGGTCGATCCATGGTGGAGTGAGGTCCTTTCCGTCCGAGGTTCGGTCCCGTCCGACCGAACTCAGCATGATAGGCGGCGAACCCGCCCCGGGGAACCCGGACGAGGGGCGTAGGCCGGGATCGGGTGGGGCGGACCCGGCCACCCCACCCGACGGAGCGTCGGGCGGGGGTCAGTCGTCGTATCGGCGGAGCACGCGCCGGGGTCGGATCCGGTACATCACCCGCTGCTGCCCCGGCGTGTAGGTCCACGCGTGCCCGTCGTGATATCGGCGGTTCAGCGTGTCGATGTGACGCTCGGCGTCGTCGCCCGTCACGAACTCCTCGACCACCCCGTCGATCCGGATCCACCGGTACGGATCGGTCTCGTCGTGGACGGTGACGGAGACCCGCGGGTCGCGGCGGAGGTACCGGTCCTTGACGCGGCCGACGGCGGAGTTCACCAGGACGACGCCGTCGGCCGCGTCGATCCACACCACGGTCACGTGCGGCGATCCGTCCGGACGGATCGCCGCGACGTGCGCGAAGTTGGTGGCGGTCAGCAGCTGCTCGTCGTCGGCCGTCAGGTGATCGCGGGCCTCACTCATCGTTCGTCCTCCGGCTGCACGGTCACGCGGAGCCCCAGCTCATGCAGTTGCGCGCCGTCGACCGGCGCCGGTGCCCCTGTGAGCGGGTCGGCACCCGACTGCGCCTTCGGGAACGCGGTGACGTCGCGGATCGCGTCCTTGCCGGCCATCAGCATCACGATGCGGTCGAGCCCCATCGCGATGCCGCCGTGCGGCGGGGCGCCGAACCGGAACGCGCGGATCAGGTGGCCGAACTTCTCGTCGATCTCCCGATCGGAGAGCCCCAGGACCTCGAAGACCCGACGCTGGACCCCGGGATCGTGGATCCGGATGCTGCCACCCCCGAGCTCGAAGCCGTTCAGCACGAGGTCGTACGCCTTGGCCTTGGCGGTCTCGGGTCGCAGATCGTCGCCCGCCGGCGCCGTGAACGGGTGGTGTTTCGAGACCCACTTCCTCTCGTCGTCGCTCCACTCGAAGAGCGGCGGATCGGTGAACCAGACGTAGCGCCACTCGCCCTCGGGGATCAGCGACAACCGCTCCGCCAGGTGACGGCGCAGACCGTCGAGCGCGACGTTCGCCCGGTCGAGCCGGTCCGCGACGATGCACACGAGGTCGCCGGCGCCCGCGCCCGTCGCTTTCAGCGTTCCCTCGACCTCGTCGGTCGAGAGGTGCTTCTCGACGGGCGAGCGCACTCTCCCGTCCTCGACGACGATCCACACGAGGCCGGCGGCGCCACGGCCCTTGGCGTCCTGCACCAGCTGGTCGAGCTCTTTCCTCGAGAGCTCGGCGCCGCCTGGTGCCGCGAGCCCCTTGATCGCCCCGGTCTCGCCGGCCAGCACGGACGCGAAGGCGTTGAAGCCGGTGTCCGCGAACACCGGCCCCAGATCGGCGAGCTCCATCCCGTAGCGGAGGTCGGGCTTGTCGCTGCCGAACCGGTCGAGCATCTCGTCGAACGGGATCCGCGGGAAGGGCGTGGGCACCTCGACGCCGTGGACCTCGCCGACGACCCGCGCGTACAGGGGCTCGATCACCGCGAAGACGTCCTCCTGGTCGACGAACGACATCTCCACGTCGAGCTGCGTGAATTCGAAGCTGCGATCGGCGCGCGGCGCCTCGTCGCGGAGGCATCGGACGATCTGGTAGTACCGGTCCTGCCCGGCGATCATCAGCAGCTGCTTCAGCTGTTGAGGCGACTGCGGGAGCGCGTAGAAGGTTCCGGGCCACAGGCGCGACGGCACCAGGAAGTCGCGCGCCCCCTCCGGTGTGGAGCGCGTCAGCATCGGCGTTTCGACCTCGAGGAACCCGAGCCGATCCATGTGCTCGCGGGTGATCGCGTTGATCCGGTGACGGATGCGGAGGATCTGCGTCATCTCGGCACGTCGGAGATCCAGGTAGCGGTAGCGGAGCCTGAGCTCCTCACCCGCCTCGATCCGATCCTCGATCGGGAACGGTGGGGTCTCGGCGTCGGACAGCACCTCCAGCCCCTCGGCCGAGACCTCGATGTCGCCGGTGGCGAGCTGCGGATTGACCATCCCGTCCGGTCGAGCACGGACCGACCCCGTCACGCGGACGACGTCCTCGGCCCCGAGGTGCTGGGCCGTCCGGTGTGCCTCCGCGGCGTCCTGGGGATGGAAGACGACCTGGACGACCCCCTGGCGGTCGCGGAGATCGATGAACGTGACGCCGCCGTGATCGCGACGGCCGTCCACCCACCCGCAAAGCGTGACGTCGCCGCCGACGTGTCCGGCGCGAAGCTCACCGCACGCGTGGGTGCGCATCGCGGTGCGGTAGATGCTCACGCGCCTCGCTCCTCGTCGCGGAGCCGTGCGACGAGCGCGTCCTGAGCGATCTCCTCCTGCGCTCCGTCGGACAGCCGGCGGACCGTGACGGCTCCCGTCTCGAGCTCGCGCTCCCCGACGATCGCCGCGAACGCCGCCCGAGCGCGGTCGGCCATCTTCAGTTGCGCCTTCAACGGACGGTCCTCGAACGCGGTGTCGGCGGGGACGCCGGCCGCGCGCAGCGCGCGCGTCAGGTCGCGCGCGCGGGCTCGGCCGGCGTCCCCCACGCCCACGACCCACACGCGGAGCTCCGGCTCCGTCGGCGGCTCGACCCCTTCGTGCTCGAGCGCCGACGCCACCCGCTCGAGCCCCATCCCGAAGCCCACGCCGGGCACATGCGGCCCCCCGAGGACCTCGGCGAGCCCGTCGTACCGCCCGCCCCCGAACAGCGCCGCCTGCTGCGGCGGCAGATCCGAGCTCACGAACTCGAAGGCCGTCCTGGTGTAGTAGTCGAGCCCTCTGACCAGCGTCGGCGTGAGGACCGCCGACACGCCCTCGTCCTTCAGACCGGCCTGGACCGCTTCGAAGTGCTCGCGGCACGCGTCATCCAGGTGGTCGGTGATCCGCGGCGCTTCGGCGGCGACCGCGCGGCAGGCTTCGTCCTTGCAATCGAGCACGCGCAGCGGGTTGTCCTCGAACCGATCGCGATGCTCGTCGGTGAGCCGGTCGCGCCGCTCTCGGAGGTAGCTCAGGAGCAGCTCACGGTACGCGGGACGGCACACGTCGTCCCCGATCGAGTTCAGCTGGATCTCGAACCGCGAGAGCCCGAGGTCCCGCAGGTACGCGTCACCGACGGCGATCACCTCGACGTCGGCCGCCGGGTCGCCCGAACCGAAGACCTCGATCCCGAACTGCCGGTGCTCGCGGTACCGGCCCTCCTGCGGCCGCGCGTACCGGTACATGCGGGTGAGGTAGTACGCCTTGAACGGCGAGGCCTGCTCCTGCATCTGCCCGAGGTACGCGCGCATCACCGGTGCCGTGCCCTCCGGCCGGAGCGTCAGCGAGCGACCGCGCCGGTCCTCGAACGTGTACATCTCCTTCGTCACGACGTCGCTCGTCTCGCCCGATGTCCGGGCGAAGAGCTCGGTGGCCTCGAACACCGGCGTCTCCACGTAGCGGTACCCGTACGACCGGGCGAGCACTGCGGCACGGTCGTAGAGCGCCCGCATGCGAGACCCCTCGGGTGGGAGGAGATCGAGCGTCCCGCGAGGCGGCTGGAGCTCCATCAACCGAGATCCGCGAGGAACGGGTTCGACGCTCGCTCTCGGCCGACCGTGGTCCGGGGACCGTGCCCGGGCAGGACCTCGACCCCGTCGTCGAGCGTGAGGAACCACCGGAGGCTCCGGCGCATCGCCTCGGGCGACGAGTTCGGGAAGTCCGACCGGCCGATCGAGCCGGCGAAGACCAGATCGCCGGCGGCGAGCGTGGTCCCGACCTCGAACGAGCAATGACCCGGCGTGTGTCCCGGCGTGTGGTGGACCTCGATCGAGAGGCCGGCCAGGCGCACGCGCTCGCCGTCCTCGATCGTGCGGAGGTCCTTCACCGGCTCGAGCGGGTTCTCGAACCCGGGGTTCCACCGCTCGAGGTCGTCGTACGCGACGGCGTCGTCGCCGTGGATCAGGACCGGAACGTCATCGCCCGCGAACATCCCCGCCTCACCGGCGTGATCGAGGTGCGCGTGGGTGAGCAGCACGGCGACGGGGCGCCTCCCCGATCGCCGCAATCGCTCGTGGATCCCGTCGGTGTCGAACCCGGGATCGATCACCACCGCCTCGTCCCCGTCGCCGCCGAGCAGCCAGCAGTTCGTGCCGAACGGGTTCCGATCGAACAGTTCCAGGTACATCGGCGCGGTCATGCTACCGGGACCGCTCCGCGCCCCTACGCGGAGGTCCCGTCCAGCATCAGGGTGAACGGGCCGTCGTTCACCAGCTCCACCTCCATCTCGGCGCCGAAGACCCCTCGGCCGACTCGGATGCCGCGGGTCTCGATGCCGGCCGCCAGGGTCTCGACACGCTCGGCGGCGATCGCCGGGTCCTCCGCGCCCGTCCAGGACGGCCGTCGGCCCTTGGAGATGTCCGCGTACAGGGTGAACTGGGACACGACGAGGACCTCGCCGTCGACGTCGGCCAGGGCGAGGTTGGTCTTGCCGGCGTCGTCGGCGAACAGCCGGAGGTTCGCGATCCGCTCCGCCAACCGCCCGGGCTCTTCCGCCGCGTCGCCCCTCCCCACCCCGACGAGCAACACGTAGCCGCGGCCGATCTGCGAGACGCGCTCTCCGTCGACCGTGACGGAGGCGCGCCGGACGCGCTGGAGGACGACCCTCATCCGGGTTGCCGGGCGATCACGTGGAATTCGTGCCAGTGGTGCGGTTGACCCCAGGCGTCGCCCTCGTCGTCCTCGTGCTCGAAGAAGGTTTCGACGTCCAGGCCGTCCAACAACGCCCTCGCGCTCGGCTCGTCGAAGAAGGTCATCTCCGACTCGGTCGAGGCCCAGGTGTCGCGCTCGCCGAAGAGCTGCCCGGCGAACCTGCCACCCGGCCGAAGCGACCGGCGGATCCGGTCCCACAGCGCCGGGAATGCCCCCGGCGGGCAGAACTGCAGGCTGAAGGACGCGTGGAGCAGATCCGTCTCCGGGAGCTCGACCTCTTGCATCGGGGACACGATCGCGGTGAGTCGGGGCTCCGCTCCGGCCCGCTCGCGCAACCGCCGGATCCCGTCGGGCTCGGCATCGATCGCGACGACGCGCCAGCCCCGTCGGAGGAGCTCCATCGTCTCGATCCCCTGTCCGCAGCCGAGGTCGACCGCATCGCCCACGCGGCCCTCGCGATCGAAGCGATCGAGCACGTCGAGCAACTGCTCGCGCGGCTCGCGCTCGCCCTGTTCGTCGTAGTAGGCGACCCAGTCCCCGCGTTCGCCCATCCGGCGTCAGCTGGGGACGACGCGGTACGCGTCGTAGACGCTCTCGACGCGCTTCACGGCCGACAGCAACGACGAGAGGTGGGCGACGTCGGCCATCTCGAACGTGAACCGGAGCCGGGTGATCCGGTCGCGACCGGTGGTGGACGTCGCCGACAGGATGTTGACGTGGTTGTCGGACAGCACCGTGGCGACGTCCGAGAGCAACCGGGTCCGGTCGAGGGCCTCGACCTGGATCGCCACCGAGAACGACGTGGGTTTCCCGCCCGCCCAGTCGACCTCGATGATCCGCTCCGGCTCCCGTCGGCGGAGCGTGCGGAGGTTCGGGCACGAGTCCCGATGGACGGACACGCCCTGGCCGCGCGAGACGAACCCGACGATCGCGTCGCCCGGCACCGGCGTGCAGCAGCGGCCGAGCTTGACCCAGACGTCGCCGAGACCCTTCACCACGACGCCCTTCGAGATGTCGGTCTTCCCGATCCGGACGGGTCGGGCCAGCGGGACCTCCGTGACGTCTTCGTCCGGCGTCCCCGAGACCAGCCGCGACATCCGCGCCACGATCGATTGCGGGGAGACCTGCCCCTCGCCGACGGCGACGTACAGCGATTCCAGGTCCGGGTACTTCAGGTCGTCGGCGACGCGCCGCAGCGCATCCTCCGTCGCCAGCCGCTTGAACGCCTGATCCTGCCGCCGGACGAACGCCTTCACCGCGTCGCGCCCCTGCTCCATCGCGTCCTCGCGACGCCCCCGGCTGAACCACTGCCGGATCTTCGTTCGCGCCCGCGGGGTCTTCACGAACTGCATCCAGTCCTGGCTCGGACCCTCGCCCTGCGCCTTCGACGTCAGGATGTCCACGGTGTCGCCGGTGCGCAGCTCGTAGTCGAGCGGCACGAGCTTCCCGTTCACCTTCGCGCCGATCGTGCGATGGCCGACCTCGGTGTGGATCGCGTACGCGAAGTCGACGGGCGTCGCGCCCTGCGGGAGGTTCTGCACGTCGCCCTTCGGCGTGAAGCAGAAGACCCGGCCGCCGGAGAGGTCGATCCGCAGGCCCTCCATGAACTCCTGGGGATCGGCCATGTCCTTCAGCCAGTCCATGATCTGGCCGAGCCACGCCATGTCCTGTGCTTCCTTCGTGGAGCGGCTGCCCTCCTTGTACCGCCAGTGCGCCGCGATCCCGAACTGGGCCGTGCGGTGCATGTCCTGCGTCCGGATCTGGATCTCGAGCGGCAGCCCCTTCGGTCCCACGACCGTCGTGTGCAACGACTGATACATGTTGGACTTAGGCATCGCGATGTAGTCCTTGAACCGCCCGGGCACCGGTTTCCAGAGCGCGTGCACCGCGCCGAGCGCGCCGTAGCAATCGCGGAGCGAGGGGACGAGGACGCGGATGCCGACGAGATCGTGGATCTCGTTGAACTCCTTGCCGCGGATCACCATCTTCTCGTAGATCGAATACAGGTGCTTCGGACGTCCCTCGACGTCGGCCTTCACGCCAAGCTCCTTCAGCTTCGCCCGGAGCGCCGACTTCACGTCCTCGATCAACGCCTGCCGCTCGCCGCGGCGGCTCTCGACGAGGTTCGCGATCTCCCGGTACGGACCCGGGTTCAGCGTCTTGAAGGCGAGGTCCTCCAGCTCCCACTTCAGCTCTTGGACGCCGAGCCGGTTCGCGAGCGGCGCGTGGATCTCCATCGTCTCGTTGGCGATCTTGCGCTGCCGCTCGGGCGAGAGCGGCGCGAGCGTCCGCATGTTGTGGAGGCGGTCGGCGAGCTTGACGAGGAGCACGCGGATGTCGCCGGCCATCGCGACGATCATCTTCCGGACGTTCTCGGCCTGGGCCAGCTCGCTGCTGCGGAACTCCAGCTTGTCGAGCTTCGTGAGCCCGTCCACGATCCGGGCCACCTCGTTGCCGAAGCCCGTCTCGATGTCCCCGAGTCCCACCGAGGTGTCCTCGACCGTGTCGTGGAGGAGGGCGGCCTCGAGGGTCGTCGTGTCCAGACGGAGGTCGGCGAGGATCTCCGCCACCGCGAGCGGGTGGGTGACGTAGGGGTCGCCGGAGAGACGCACCTGTCCCTCGTGCGCGTCCTCGGCGAACCGGTAGGCGCGCTCGAGCAGCTTCGTGTCGGCCTTGGCGTTGTACGAGCGGACCTTCTTCAGGAGGGGTTCGAGAGCGGCGGGCGCTCCCGCGTCGCGCCGGAGGCGCGGCCGCGGGATCGCCGGGAGCCGGCGACCCCGCTCGGGCGCGGCGGGCTGGATCGACTCGTCGACCCGTACGTCATGGCCCGTCGTATCCACGCCCGCCTCCTGCAACCCAGTGTAGGCGACGGGCTCAGCTGGCCCGGTTCAGTAGTGGATGAAGGTGTGGAGCTCGTGGTCGGTGAGCTTCTTGCGGCCCTCGAGGAAGTCGAGCTCGATCAGGCAGGCGATGCCGCGGACCGTGCCCCCGGCCCGCTCCACGAGCGAGGCGGCGGCGCGGGCCGTGCCACCGGTGGCCAGGACGTCGTCGACGATCAGCACCCGCTCGCCGGACTCGATCCCGTCCTCGTGGAGCTCGAGCGTGGCCGTCCCGTACTCCAGCTCGTACTCCTCCGACGCCGTCTTCCAGGGCAGCTTCCCGGCCTTCCGGATCGGCACGAAGCCGGCGTTGAAGTGATAGGCGACCGGTGCCGCCACGATGAACCCGCGGGCCTCGATCCCGACGACCTTGTCCACCGTGCCGCGGCCGAAATGCACGACGATCAGATCCGTGAGCGTCGAGAACGCGTCGGGATGTGCGAGGACCGGGGTGATGTCCTTGAAGACGATGCCGGGCTCGGGGAAGTCCGGGACGTCGCGGATCAGGTCCTTGATCTGTTCGATCTCCACCCGGTCACCTCCGCTTGCGCTTCGCCGGCGGCTTCCGACGTTTCGACTTCGGACGCGGGCGAGCGACCGTCCCGGTGCGGGCGGTCGCGCGGGCGGCGGCCGCCTCCCCGGTCGACGCCCCCGGCACGGCGGTCGGGGCGGCCGCCTGCCGCCTGGCCAGGATCCGCTCGCGGTCGGTGAGGCGCTGTTCGAGCTGCCGGAATCGGAGCTCGCGCCCCTTCAGGATCGCGAACAGCGGCGCCGCCAGGAAGATCGACGAGTAGGCGCCGATCGCCACGCCGACGAACATCGCGAACGCGAAATCCTTCAGGGTCTCGCCGCCGAAGAGGAGCAAGGACAGGATCGGGAGCAGCACGACGAGTGAGGTGTTGACCGACCGCATCAGCACCTGGTTCAGCGAGAGGTCGATCACACCGTCCGCGCCCAAGCGGCCGACGAGCGACTGGGTCTCCAAGTTCTCCTTGATCTTGTCGTAGATCACGACGGTGTCGTAGAGGGAGAACCCGAGGATCGTGAGCACCGCGATCACGGTCTCCGGGGTGACCTCCCGCCCGATCAACGCGTAGACCCCGACCGTGATCGTGACGTCATGGATCAACGCGACCATCGCGCCGATCGCCATCTTGGGCTCGAACCGCAACGCGATGTACGCGCTGATCGCGGCGAGGACGATCGCCAGCCCGATCAGCGCCTTCCGCGAGATCTCGCCCCCCCACGTGGGACCGACGTCCTCGATGTTCACCTCGACCGGGTCGATGCCCGCTTGCCGGGCGAGGTCACGGCGGATCGTCTCGGAGCTGGTGACCCCTTCGCTCGTCAACGACGGCGCGCGGACGGAGATGCTGTCGCCGTTCACGATCTGGACCTCGGCGTCGTCGATCCCGTGGTCGGCGAGGAGCGAGGAAACGTCCTCGACGCTGACGGCCTCCGCGAATCGGTAGGTGATCTGCGACCCGCCCTCGAAGTCGATCGAGAAGTTCAGCCCCCGGAACAGCAACCCGACCAAGGACAGCAGGATCAACGCTCCCGAGATCGCGAACCAGGTGTTGCGGCGCTCCACCCACCGGACGTGCGGGATCGTGTGTCCCCGGTAGGTCTCGATCGCGTGGTGGGCATTCACAGGCCGGCGCCCTCGGCGGTGGCATCGCCGGCGACGCCGCTCGTGAGCCCGAAGCGACGCATGTTCACGAGCCGTTCGTTCTTCGCGATCAGGAAGACCGTCGGCCGCTTGAAGAACCACACGACGAAGAGGTCGAGCAACGTGGCGACGCCCAGCGTCAGGGCGAAGCCGCGCACCGAGCTCACCGCGGTCACGTAGAGCACCGCGGCGGCGAGGAACGTCACGAAGTCGGCGGCGACGATCGTCTTGAACGCGCGCGCGAACGCCGGCTGCACGGCGGCCCGGGCGGACTTGCCGGAGCGGACCTCGTCCTTCAGGCGTTCGAAGAACACGATGTACGAGTCCGCCGTCACGCCGAGCGAGATCACGAGACCGGCGACGCCCGCGAGCGAGAGCGCGTAGCCGATCTGCGCCCCCGCCAGCGCGACCAGGGCGACGGCGAGCGCGGCCCAGATCGACATGCCGAGCCATGCGACCACACCGAGCAGGCGGTAGTAGAAGAGCATGTAGAGGAACAGGAGGGAGAGGCCGGCCACACCGGCGTAGATGCCCTCCCGCAGCGACTCCTCTCCCAGCGTGGGGCTGACGGTCCGGACCGACTGACGCGTGAGCTCCACCGGCAGCGCGCCCGCGTTGAGCTGCGTGGCGAGGTCCTTCGCCTCCTGCTCGGTGAAGCTGCCGGTGATCTGACCGCGCGACGAGATCACGCCCTGCACGGTCGGCGCCGAGATCACGACGCGGTCGACGACGATCGCGATCTGGTTGAGCGGGGACGGCGCGCTCACGGCCTCCTCCGTCGCAGCCCGGAAGCGTCGGGCGCCGTCGCTGTCGAGATCGAACGTGACGGTCCACTCGGAGCCCCCGAGCTGCCCCTGGCTCCCGAGGACCGCACCGGCGCTCGCGAAGTCGTCGCCGCTGATCTCCACGGGACCGAGCACGTACTTGGCGACCTGGTTCTGCCCCACCGGCCCGAGGTACACGACCTGCTTCCGCGCCAGCGCCTGGAAGCGACACGAGGGCTGCGCCTGCTCCTCTTCCGTCCCGCACGTGACCGGCCGGGGATCGGACGGGGCCACGATCTCGAGCACCTGGCGCTCCTCGAGGCGAGCCGTCTCACCGATCACGCGTAGGAGTCGCTCCTGCCCGGACGCTCGTTGCAATTCGAGAGCCTGGTCGCGGTCGACCGCGCATCCGAGCTGCTCCCCCGCCGAGCTGATCACGCAGAACCGCTGGGTCTCGTGGACCACGCTGATCGCGCCGAGGGCATCGTCGCCCTCCTCCCGGCTCCGGAGATCGCACGGGAGCGGATCGGCCTGCGACGTGTCCAGGTCCGCGAACGTGCTGGGCGAGGGCGAGGGCGACGCGGACGCGGACGCCGACGCCGAGGCGCTCGGTGAAGCGGACGCGCTCGGCGCCGGTGTCTCGCTCGGGGACGGCTCGGGCACCGTCGGGACCACGCAGTACGTGCGGGACGTCACCTGCACCTCGATCGCCTTCTTGGCCGCGTCCGCCTTGGCCCGATCGCGGAAGCAGTCGAGCTCCTTCCCGGTCGCGTCGGTGACGCAGAACATCTCGGGGGCGGGAGACGGCCCCGCCGCGGACGGTGAGGACGAGGGGCTGGCTGATGCGCTCGCGGACGCGCTCGGCGACGGTGACGCCTTCGGACCCACCTGGATCCCGCCCAGGTACGCGTCGGCCTGCGGCCGGCTCGTGAAGCACTTCAGCCGCTCGCCGTCGCCGTCGATCACGCAGATCTGCGACGGCTTCGCCTGGACCTCCAGCGTGTCGACGACGTCGCTCGCCACCTCCTCGTCGTCCGCGCACCCGTACACGGCGTCGTCAGCCTCCAGGCACGAGAGATCCGCGCTGCGAGCCCGCACGGTGGCGTCCGCGCTCCCCGGGATCTGCACCTCGATCGTCGTCCCCGACAGCGCGATGTCCGGCTCACCCACCCCGAACGCGTCGACCCGCCTCCGGATGTTCTCCAACGACCGCTCCATCACGTCGGGCGGCGTGTCCGAGGGCGCCGTAAGGATCACCGATGCTCCTCCCTGGAGATCGAGTCCCAGCAGCGGCTGCAGCGCGCCGGTGAGGAACCCCGCCGCCGCGCCGCCCACGAGCAGCGCGACGAACACGATCGACGCCCAGAGGGCGCGGTTCCGCCTCACGCCAGATCGGCCCCGTTGATCAAGAGTCGGAAGCGGGCATCCAGCAGCTCCGCGGCGTGACGGCACAGCTGCATGCGCCCGAGGAAGATCTCGAAGTACTCCATGACCTTGCTGATGTCGGTGTCGATCGTCAGCTCGAGGCTGACCGTGCGGGCGTCGGAGTCTACCGAGAGGAACGATCGCTCCACGGCGTGGTTCACGCGATCGTGCACGTCGAACTCGATCCGCCCGGACCGCCGGACACGCGTGCGATGGACGTCGGACTTGTCCGCCAGGATCACGCCGGCCGAGATCGGCGAGACGGCGACGCCCTCGCTCTCCTCGTGGTTCGCGATCGCCGCCAGCACCGGCATCAGGTCGGCGCGCGGGACCGAGTCGCGGAGCGCTTGGTACACGAGGATCGCCCCCGTCTGGCCGTGGGCGTCGCGGGCCAGCGCGTTCCCCACGTCGTGCAGGTAGCCCGCGACCGATGCCAGGGTGGCCTCGCGATCGCTGAAGCCGAGCCGCGCGAGGACCTGGTAAGCGATCTTCGCGACGAGGTTCGCGTGCCGGAAGCCGTGCTCCGTGTAGCCCATCGCCTCCATCACGCGGTCGGCCGACGCGATGTACAGCGAGAGCTCCTCGTTGGCCTGGACGTCCTCCAACGTGAGCGTGGCGACGTCGCCCTCGGGGCCCGGCGGCGTCGGGGCGGGACGCTGCGGGACCGACTCGACGGGGATCCGAGGTGCGGGCTCGTCCGGGGTGCGGACGGCCGCCGCCGGCTCCTGCGGGTCTCGGGGCTTGACCGGGTCGCTCACGACCCCGGTTCGGCCTCTTCCACCTCGTCCAGCTCCTCGTCGTCGAGGAGCCGCTGCGCGATCGCCGCACGGGTGAACCGCACCTCGGTGTCCGGCGCGACCTCGAGCGTCACGATGCCGTAGTCCTCGTCGATCTCGGTGACCGTGCCGTAGATCCCGGCGGTCGTGACGACGTCGTCGCCGACCTCGAGCTCCGCTTGCATCTGCATCTGCTGGCGCCGACGCTGCGACTGCGGCCGGATCAGCAGGAAATAGAACACGGCGAACATGAGCAGCAGCGGAAGCAACGTGACGAACGGGTTCGCGTTGGTCGTCTGTTGAGCGAGGGTGGCGAGCATGGACATCCTTCCGTCGGACCTGCGAGGTTCGGAGTCTACCGCCGGTGCGGCCGCCGACGGACTACAGCGGAAGCGTGCCGGGGGCGGTCACGCCCAGGTGACGGTAGGCGTGCTCGGTGGCCACGCGGCCGCGCGGCGTGCGGCGGAGGAAGCCCAGCTGGAGGAGGTACGGCTCGACCACGTCCTCGACGGTGTCGGTCTCCTCCCCGATCGCGGCGGCGAGCGTCGAGAGCCCGACCGGCCCTCCCGAGAATTTGTCGATCAACGCCTGCAGGATCGAGTGGTCCAGACGGTCGAGGCCGCGCTCGTCGACCTCGAAGACCTGCAGTCCCGACGTGGCCACGTCGACGGTCACGGCGCCGTCGTGCCGGACCTCCGCGAAGTCCCGGACCCGGCGCAGGAGCCGGTTCGCGATCCTGGGCGTCCCGCGCGATCGCCGCGCGATCTCGGCCGCGGCCTCGGCGTCGACCGGAACCTCGAGGATCCCGGCGGAGCGCCGCACGATCCGGGCGAGGTCCTCCCAGGGGTAGTAGTCGAGACGTGGGGCGAACCCGAAGCGTTCCCGGAGCGGCAGCGTCATCCGTCCGGGCCGGGTCGTCGCGCCCACCAACGTGAACCGTGGAAGGTCCAGACGGATCGAACGCGCCGTCGGTCCCTTGCCGATCACGACGTCGAGGCTGAAGTCCTCGAGCGCGGGATACAGCACCTCCTCGACGGCGCGCGGCATCCGGTGGATCTCGTCCACGAACAGGACGTCGCCGTCCTCGAGGTTGGTGAGGATCGCGGCCAGGTCGCTGGGACGTTCGAGCGCCGGTCCGGAGGTCGGCTGGAAGCCGGCGCCCATCTCGTGCGCCACGATCCTCGCGAGCGTCGTCTTGCCCAAGCCCGGTGGCCCGCTGAACAACAGGTGGTCGACGACCTCGATGCGCTTGCGTGCCCCGTCGATCAGGAGCCGGAGCTGCTCCTTCACGCGCTCCTGACCGACGAACTCGTCGAGGGAGCGCGGGCGGAGCGCCAGATCGAAGTCGCGGTCCTCTTCGGTCACGACCTCCGGGTCGACGGGACGAGACGGATCGAGGTCGCTCATCGGCCGACCTGCTGGAGGGCCTCGCGCAAGAGATCGTCGGCCGCGCGCCCGTCGGCCTCGATCCCGCGGAGAGCCTCCGCCGCCTCGTGCGACGTGAGGCCCAACGCGAGCAGCGCGTCCCGCACGTCCGTGAGCGGTCCCTCCGTGGGCAGCTCGGCGTCGCCTCCCAACCGCTCCCGCAGGTCGATCACGACGCGTTGCGCGACCTTCTTGCCGACGCCCGGCACCACCGTCAGCGCTCCCGCGTCGCCGTTCACGATCGCGCGCGTGAGCGCCGCCGGTCGCAACACCGAGAGGAACGCCAGCGCGACCTTCGGACCGACGCCGGTCACGCCGGTCAGGAGGTCGAACAACCCCCGCTGGTCCGCTCCGCCGAAGCCGTACAACGTGATCGAGTCCTCGCGAACGACCATCCGCGTGTGGACCCGCGCGGTCTTCCCGACCGGCGGCAGCGACGCGATCACCGACGTCGGGACCAGGACCTCGTAGCCGATGCCGCCGACGCCGATCACGACGCGGTCGGCGCCCTTCTCGATCAGCTCGCCGTCGAGGAACGAGATCACGGCGCTCCGGCGGCCACGAACCGCCGCATCCGCCCCGCCGCGAGATGCGTGAGCGCCACGGCGACGGCGTCCGCGGCGTCGGCGCCGTCCGGCACGTCACGCAGCCCGTGCACGTTCGCGAGCGCCCGCCGCACCTGCGACTTGTCGGCGTTGCCCATCCCGGTCACCGCGATCTTCACCTCGTTGGGTCCGTACTCGGCGACCGGCAGCCCCGCCTCCGCGGCGGCGACCATGATCGCGCCCGTGGCGCGGGCGACGGCGATCGCGCTCACCCGGTTCCGGTTCCATGCCAGCCGTTCGAGGGCGACCGCGGTCGGACGGTGCGTCGCGATCGCGCCGCGCATCGCCGCGCAGACGCTGTGGACGCGCTCGGCATCCTCCCGATCCGGCGAGGTGTGCACGACGCCCGACCAGACGAGGGTGGCGCTGCGGCCGCCCCCCTCGACGACCGCCAGACCCACGCGCGCGACCCCCGGGTCGACGCCGATCACCCGTGTCTCGAACATCCGTTCGCCCGAGTCTAGGTTCGGGACGATGCTCGGGCAATCACCTCGCGGATCCCTCGCGCATCCCGCTCGACCCGATCAGAGCGAGGCCATGACCTCCTCGGGGATGTCGAAGTTGGCGTAGACGTTCTGGACGTCCTCCAGCTCCTCGAGGGCGTCGATCAGGCCGAGGACCTTCCTGGCCTCGCCGCCGTCGACGGGGATCGTCGATTGGGGAAGCATCGTGAGCTCGGCGGAGAAGACGTCGATCCCCGCGTCGCGGACCGCATCGCGCACCGCGGCGAGCGCGGCGGGCTCCGTCACGATCTCCCAGGAGCTCTCCGCATCGTTCATGTCCTCGGCGCCGGCGTCGAGCGCCAGCTCGAGCAGCCGCTCGTCGTCGGGCGACGCCGCCTTCTCGACCACGATCACGCCCTTTCGCGAGAACATCCACGCGGTGGAGCCGGTGGCGCCGAGGTTTCCCCCGTTGCGGGTGAACGCGTGCCGGACGTCCTGCGCCGTTCGATTGCGGTTCTCCGTCAGCGCCTCGACGAAGAGCGCGATCCCGCCGGGCGCGTAGCCCTCGTACGTGATCTCTTCGTACCGCGCCGAGCCGGCATCCTCGCCGCTGCCACGCTTGATCGCCCGGTCGATGTTGTCGTTGGGGACCGACGACGCTTTCGCCTTCTCGATCGCGGACGCGAGGGTCATGTTCGCGGCCGGGTCGCCGCCGCCCTCCTTCGCGGCGACCTCCACCGCTCGGAGGAGCTTCGCGAACTGGTTCGAACGCCTGGCGTCGTTCGCGGCTTTCTTCCGCTTGATCGTCGCCCACTTCGAATGACCCGACATCGCGACCTTTCAGACGAGGGAGAGGAAGGCCTCGTGCAGGCCGGTCTCGCCGATGAGCTCCGGGTGGAACGACGCGGCGACGCGAGTCCCCTGTCGCAGGACGACCGGCTTCCCCTCGTGCTCCGCGAGGATCTCGACGTCCGGTCCGGTCTCCTCGATCCACGGTGCGCGGATGAACACGCCCCGAACGGGGTGATCGATGCCCTCGACGGCGACGTCCGCTTCGAACGAGTCGACCTGGCGGCCATACGCGTTGCGCCGGACCGTCACGTCCATCACCCCCAGGAGCGGCTGGCCATCGATCACACGCTCCGCCATCACGATCATGCCCGCGCACGTCCCGAGGACGGGCATCCCCGCTTCGGCGCGTTCCCGGATCGGCTCGACCAGCTCCGCGGAGCGGGCGAGCTTGCCGATCGTGGTCGATTCCCCTCCGGGGATCACGAGGGCCTGCACGTCGTCGAGCTGCGACGGCGTGCGGAGCTCGATCGGCGCCGCGCCGAGATCCGCGAGCACCCTGATGTGCTCGCGGAAGTCTCCCTGCAACGCGAGGACGCCGACCTTCACCATCGACCCATGATAGGAGTCGACGCTCAGACCTCCGGCGGCGGCCCCTCGGTCGGAGCGCTCGATCGGATCGCCGCCTCGCGTCGAGCACGGCCGAGGTGCCAGAGCCACACGCCGCCCGCGACCGCGGTCACGATCGCCGCATCGATCGCGTTCCGCAACGCGTCGGACGCCGGCGGGTAGCACTCACGCCGGAGCTCCGACAGGGCCTCCACGGCCTCGGGCGGGATCGACACCTCGATCCCGGGCTCGAGGCCCGGCATCGGGGTCGCGACGGGTGGATACGCGGTCGGCTGGTCGTAGCAGTACGGGAGCGCGGCATCACGGAGCGACATGAGCCCGCCGATCGTCCCGCCGATCGTGATCGCCAGCGCGATCAGGGCCACGAGGTGGAAATACAGCGCGCTTCCCCAGAAGGTCCCCGATCGATACGCGCCCTCGCGTCGTCGCGCCTCCCGGATGTGCCAGGCGAACACGCCGGCGCCGACGACGACGAACGCCAGGGCGCCCAGGAGCGAACGGACCGCTACACGCGAGCTGTCCGGCCCGGACCCGTAGCTCGCGTCCGTGGAAGGCAGCAGCCACTGACGGAGCGCGATCAGCGCCGCGATCGCGCCGCCCAGCAGCAAGCCGACGCCGACCACGGCCGCCACGTAGTAGTAGCTCTGCGAGATCACGTACGCGGCGCGCCCGGAGAACGGCGGGGCCGCGCCCTCGCCGTCCGGGTCGATCACCAGCCGCGATCCTGGAGGCGCGTCTCGAGCGTCCCGATCTCCAGACCGTGCATCGGTTCGCCGAGCCCGTGCGAGACCTTCGCGAGGATGGCCGGATCGGTGAAGTGCGTGGTCGCCTCGACGATCGCGCGGGCCCGGCCCGCGGGATCCTCGGACTTGAAGATCCCCGACCCCACGAACACGCCGTCGACACCGAGCCGCATCATCAGGGCGGCGTCGGCGGGCGTGGCCAGCCCGCCCGCGGCGAAGTTCACGACCGGCAGGCGTCCCTGCTCGGCCACGATGCGGACGAGGTCGACCGGCGCGCCCAGCTCCTTCGCCTTCGTGACGTGCTGCTCCGGACGGAGCTGGGTCACCTCGGCGATCTGTCGCAGCATCGTCCGCTGGTGGCGCACGGCCTCGACGACGTTGCCCGTCCCGGCCTCGCCTTTCGTACGGATCATGGCGGCGCCCTCCGCGATGCGGCGCAACGCCTCACCGAGGTCGCGCGCTCCGCACACGAACGGGACCGTGAACGCCCACTTGTCGATGTGGAACTCCTCGTCGGCCGGCGTGAGGACCTCAGACTCGTCGACGTAGTCGACGCCGAGGGACTGCAGGATCTGCGCTTCGACGAAGTGTCCGATCCGCGCCTTCGCCATCACCGGGATCGTCACGGACTTCTGGATCTCCTCGACCTTCGTGGCGTCGGCCATCCGCGCCACGCCGCCGTCCCGGCGGATGTCCGCCGGCACCCGCTCGAGCGCCATGACCGCGCAGGCCCCCGCGTCCTCGGCGATCCTGGCTTGCTCCGCCGTGGTGACGTCCATGATGACGCCGCCCTTCAGCATCTCCGCCAGCCCCGACTTCACGGTGAACGTGCCGGTCTCGCGTTCCACGGCTATCCCTCCTGATCGGACGGGACGAGTCTACCGCCGGGGCCTGGGCGGCCCCTGCGACGCGTGTCGGTCAGCGTCCGAACGAGACGGAGCCGGTCTCCGTCGGGACGAGCTCGACGAACGTCGTCCCCGGCGTCAGCGCCAGATCGTCACCGGAGCGGGTCACGAAGGTGGCGACGTCGTCGAGCGATCGCCGAAGCCAACGCCCTCGGACGACCCGGCCGTCGCGCAGCAGCCAGGCCCGCCCGGAGCCGGTGTAGTTCACGACCGGCGAGGACCCGACGAACCGGCGGACGACGATCTCCTGGATCAGCACGTTGTCCACGGCGAGCGTCGACCCGTCCTCCAGCGTCATCGGCTGCCCGTCGAACAGCCGGACCCATCGACCGTGCGACCAGCTCCACTCCGCCGTCGTGGAGGAGGAGAACGAGATCGACGACGATCGAGCCCGCTTGCTCGGCTCCGGGAGGGTCTCGGAGAACGAGAAGACCGGATCCGGCGACGACATGTCGGCGCCGGCCTTCCGAGCCTCTCGCTCGAGGCGGCGAACCGATACGTACAGGTTGTGGGGAGCGACCCGCGACTCGTCCCGCGTGAACGCGTCCTTCGCGGAGGTCTCGGTCAAGGAGACGACGCCGGCCTTGCCGACGAACTCCGTGACCCACCGGGCCGCGCCCGAGTACGCGATGATCGGCGGGTCCGCGTACTGCTGGAGGAGTCCGGGATCGGTCACGCGGGCGCTCCGGACCGGACCCACGCGTTCGGGAGCGTGACACTGGTACAGCACGACGAACCGGGTGAGCCCACCCTCGACGAGCTCCTCGTAGATCGTGTCGGCGTCCTCCAGGCCCGACAGCGGATACGCCTCCGCGGTGTTGCCGACCTTCACCGCGATCACGGGTCGATCCGGCGCGTCCCGCTCGCCGAGCGTGAGATCGGTCAGCGGGCACGGCGCGGTGCGATCGATCATCGGGGCGAGGATCCGCTGGATCGCCGCCGGACCGTGCCCGGTGAAGGCCATCGCACCCAATCCCACGGTCGCGACGCCGAGCGTCGCCGCCGCGACCGTGACCGCCTTGCCTCGTTTCGTGAGCTGCACGTCGCCTCCGAGCCCGTCCCCGTACGCGGTCGAGGCCCCTCGACGGGACCCCGGCCGAGGCTAACGGCGAGACGCGGCCGGACCAAGCACCTCGCCGCATCTCGACCGGAACGTCACATCTCTTCGAGCCGCCGGATCCGATCCTCGAGGGGCGGGTGCGTGGAGAAGAGACGCTCCATCGCGCCCATCCGCTCCCCTTCGACCCGCGACGGCTGGTTCAGCCAGAGGTGCGCGGTCGCGTTGTTCGCGGAGCGCATCGCCGTCGGCGCCGTTCGCAGCTTCTCGAGCGCGGAGATCAGGCCGGGCGGATAGCGCGTCAGCATCGCGCCCTGCGCATCGGCGAGGTACTCGCGGTTGCGCGAGACGGCGAGCCGGATCAGCTGTCCGAAGATCGGCGCGAGGATCAAGAGCAGGAAGCCGACCGCGAAGATCACGAGCGTCAGCGGACCGCCGCCGGAGTCGTCCCCCCGCCGGCCGCGGAACCCGCCCCACCACCACATCCGCATGAAGAACTCGGCCAGCAGGACGGCCGCGCCCACGAGCGTGGCCACGACGGTGCCGACGAGGATGTCCCGGTCCACGACGTGGGACAGCTCGTGGCCCAGGACGCCCTCGAGCTCCACCCGGTTCATCGAGTCGAGCAGCCCTTGCGTCACCGCGACGTGGCTGTGCTCCGGATCGCGCCCCGTGGCGAACGCGTTCGGTGCGGCCTCGGGCACGATCCACACCCGCGGCTTCGGGACGCCGGCCGCGATCGAGAGGCCCTCGACCAGGTTGTGGAGTCGCGGCGCCTCCTCCGGCGACACCTCGCGTGCTCGCGTCGAGGCCAGCACGATCCGGTCGCCGTAGAGGTATGACCCCACGGACATGGCGATCGCGACGATCACGGCGATCACGAGCCCGGTCGGGCCGCTCTGCGTCAGGAGTCCCAGCGCGTAGCCGACGGCGCCGAGCAACAGCACCGCGAGCACGAACAGCACGACGGTCTTCCGCTTGTTCGCCGCGATCTGCTCGTACACGGATGACTACCCGAGCTGGACCTGGACCGGACCGCGCGCCGGGTCGTCGATCTCGAAGAACGGTCGAGGCTCGAAACGGAACGCGCTCGCGACGATCGACGAGGGGAACGACTGGATCAACGTGTTCAGCCGCATCACCTGATCGTTGTAGAACTGGCGCGCGTACGCGATCTTCGATTCCGTCGCGATCAGCTCCTCCTGGAGCGCGAGGAAGCTCTCGTTCGCCTTCAGGTCGGGATAGTTCTCGACCACGGCCAGGAGCCGACGCAGCCCCGCCGTCACCGCGTTCTCGGCCGCCGCCTGCCCCGGAACGTCCTGCGCGCCGATCGAGCGGGCCCGAGCCTCGGCGACGGGTTCGAACAGCTCGCGCTCGTGGGCCGCGTACCCCCGCACCGTCTCGACGAGGTTCGGGATCAGGTCCGCGCGGCGGCGGAGCTGGACGTCGATCTGCGACCACCCGTTGTCGACGCGGGCCCGGAGCGACACGAGACGGTTGTAGATCCAGACGAACGTCAGCAGGAGCACGACGGCGAGCGCCACGACGATCCAGAGCCAGGTCATCGCGGCCTATCGTAGCCAGCGCTCTCGAGGGCCCGGTCGTACAGCGCCTCGAGACGTTCCACCACCACCGGCCAGTCGTACCGGCGGGCGCGCTCGCGACCGGCTCGACCGAGCCGCTCACGGACCGTGGGCTCCGTGAGCACGCGGACGAGCGCCTCCGCGAGCGCCTCCGCGTCGCGGGGCGGCACGAGCAACCCCTCGACCCCGTCGTCCACGACCTCGCGGTAGCCAGGGATGTCGGTTGCCACCACGGGCAGCCCCGCCGCCATCGCCTCCACGAGCGCGATCCCGAAGCTCTCCTGGCCGGTCGCGGCGGAGACGAACACGTCGCCGGCGCCGTGGACCGCGTGGACCCGATCGTTCTCGACCGTCCCCAGCAGATGGACGCGGGAGCGCGCGGCTTCGGGGAGCAGCCCGAGCGCGTCGCGGTCACGGCCGTCCCCGATCACCACGAGCGTCGCGTCGGGCACGACCTCGAGGACCTTGGCGAACGCAGCGACGGCGACGGGGAATCCCTTCTGTGGATCCAGCCGGTTCGCCCAGACGATCCGAGGCCCCGGCGGCAGCCTGTCCAGCCTCGGGTCCAGCCCTGGATCGGAGAACGCCCCGACGTCCACGCCGTTCGGCACGATCTCCGGCGAGGCCTCCGGGAGGGCGCGGCGGAGGAACGCGGCCGCCGTCTCCGAGACCGCGACGCCGACGTCGACCTTGGCCCAGACGCGACGGAGGAGCGGCGCCGCGACCTCCATCGCCCGCGATCGATCGAGGAACGCGTGGACCGTCGCGATCACGGGCGCGCGCGACGAGAGCGTCGCGTGCATCGAGATGCTCGGGGCGAGCGGCTCGTGCACGTGCAGCACGTCCGGACGGAAGCCGGCGAGCGCCGCTCGCGTTCCGCGGAACGCGAGCGGTGCGATCGACGCCACCGTCCCCCGATACGACACCCGGATCGGCCGGCCGACGATCCGCACCCACGGCTCGTCGGCCGGAAGCCTCCCCGGCGCGAACGCGAGCACGTCGTGCCCGCGCTCGCGCAACCGCATCCCGAGCTGACGGACGTGCACCTGCACGCCGCCGGCGGCGTCCCACGCGTAGGGGCAGACGAGGGCGATCCTCACGTGGGATCCGAGGGATCCCAGCCGGGCTGGAACAGATGCCAGTCGGGCGGAGACGAGGCGATCCCTCGTTCGAACTCGGTCGCCAGCGCTCGTGTGAGCGCGACGACGTCCTGCTTGCGCGCGCCGGTCCGATCGACGGAGACCGTCCGGAACGTGAGCGACCAACCTCGCGGCGTGGACAGGATCGGTGCCGCCAGCAGCGGCGCCCCCGACGAGACCGCCAGCATCGCCGGACCGATCGGCATCCGACGCGACCGTCCGAACATCTCGACCTGGATCCCGCCGCCCGTGAGATCGCGGTCGGCGACCAGCGCGACGATCCGGTTCTGCTCCAGCCGATGGGTCAGCTGACGACCGACGTGTTCCCCCGCCAGGTCGATGATCTCCATCTGCAGGCGACGCCGATGCTCCAGGAAGAGCTCGAAGAGCGCCTCCGGTTGGAGGTGCTCCGCGACCGAGACCACGGGCGCGAGCCGGATCGCCATGGCCCGACCGGCGACGTCCCAGTTGCCCATGTGCGGCAGCCCGATCACGACGCCCTTGCCGTCGGCGAGCGCCTTCTCGACGACCTCGAGGTTCTCGAAGCGGAACGCCTCGATGACCCGCTCGTCGGGCCAGCCGAGCACGTTGAAGGTGTCGAACCAGTAGCGCGCGTACCGCGCGAACGCCTCCCGGGTCGAGGCGAGGACGAGCGGGTCGTCGACGGGACGTCCGAGCACCTGGGCTTGGTTCGCGGCGACCCTCCGGCGGCTCCCGAGCGCGACGGCGAAGAGCACCCGCCCCGCGCGCTCCGCGAGCCGGCGCCCGGTACGGACGGGAACGATCGGACACACCGCGACCATCAGCCGGTACGCGAGGTAGATCAGCCGCCCGAGGACGCGGCGACCCGGGCTCACGCCGTCCGCTCCTCGACCGCGACCTGACCGGCCCGGACGGCCGCGGCGAGGCCGGCCATCACGACGACGGTCCAGATCGGCCACGTCCACGACGTCAGCAGGAAGATCGCCACGAGCGCGTACCTCGCTCCTCGCGTCACGTGTCGCTCCTCGACCGAGTACCCGAGGGCGGCCCCCCGCGCGCGCACGTAGCCCGCCACGAACGACAGGCTCACCGCGGCGATCGCGGCGACCGCGACCGACGAGCCTTCGTCCTTGGCCACCCACGCGATCGACGTCAGCACCGCCGCATCCCACGCACGGTCCAGCAGATCGTCCAGCATCCGATCCGTCGGGCCGCCGGCGCCGTGGTTCGCGCGATGCCCCCCGAGGAGCAACAGCGCGCCGGAGGCGCCGGCGGCCCACCCCGCGACGCGTGGTTCGCGCGCGATCTCCAGCCAGGCCGCGCCCGCGGCCAGCGCGCCGCCGGCCACGAGGACGGATCGGGTGATCGCGGTCCCGGGCGGCTGCCGCTGGAACCTCAGCTTGCTCCGCATCGGAGGTCGGCCGAGCGTAGCAACTCTGTAGGATTCCCCGTCTCTGTCCGTGCTGCCGCGCCTCCGGGGGGTTCGTACGTGAAGACCTACGACGCGAAGGACATCCGCAACGTCCTGCTGGTCGGTCACGGAGGGGCCGGCAAGACGACGTTGCTGGAGGCGATGCTCTTCACGTCGGGCGCGATCACTCGGATGGGGACGGTCGAGGACGGCAACACCGTGTCCGATCACGACCCCGACGAGCAGCGCCGACAGATCTCGGTCTCGCTGGCGATGGCGCCGATCGAATGGAAGGGCGCCAAACTCAACGTGCTGGACGCGCCCGGCACGCCCGACTTCGTCGGCGACCTCCGTTCCGCGATCCGCGCGGCCGACGCCGTCGTGATCGTCGTGTCGGCGGTCGACGGCGTCGAGGTCCAGACCGAGTACGCGTGGGAGCTCGCCGTGCAGGAGGGCCTGCCGCGCGCGATCTACGTGAACAAGCTCGATCGGGAACGGGCCGATTTCCAGGCCACGCTCGACCAGCTCGTGTCGTCGTTCGGCACGCAGGTCGCACCCTTCGAGCTGCCGATCGGCGCCGAGCACGAGTTCGCCGGGATCGCCGACCTCCTCCACGAGAAGGCCGACCGTTACCCCTCGGGGCCGGTCGCGGAGGAATCGGAGTGGCCGGACGAGATCCACGCGGTCGCGGACCCCGCTCGCGAGAAGCTCGTCGAGGCGGTGGCCGAGTCCGACGATGCGCTGATCGAGCAGTACCTCGAGGAGGGCACGCTGCCGGAGGACGTGATCATCCGCGGGGCGAAGGACGGGTTCGCCAACGCCCGCGTGGCACCCGTCCTCGTCGGGTCGGCCTCGAAGGCGATCGGCATCGACCGGCTGCTCGATTTCATCGTCGAGGAGTTCCCCTCTCCGCTCGAACGGGCCCCTCTGACCGTGATCGGCAAGAGCGGGGACGAGAAGGAACGGACCTGCGACCCGGCGGGCCCGCTCACCGCCTTCGTCTTCAAGACGGTCTCCGACCCGTTCGTCGGACACATCACGATGTTCCGCGTCTTCAGCGGGAAGGTGCGCCCGGATTCGTCGGTCGCCAACGCCACGCAGGGGACGGACGAGCGGATCGGGCAACTGTTCGCGCTGAAGGGGAAGGAGCACGACAGCGTCGCCGAGGTGCCGGCCGGCGACATCGGCGCCGTGGCGAAGCTGCCGCACACGCACACCGGCGACACGTTCTCCACGAAGGACGACCCGGTGCAGCTCGCGCCGGTCGAGCTGCCGGAGCCGCTCCTCGCCTACGCGATCAGCCCCAAGACGAAGGGCGACGAAGACAAACTGGCGACCGGCCTCGCGCGGCTCCGCGAGGAGGATCCGACGTTCCGGGTCTCCCGCAACGAGGAGACCCACGAGACCGTGATCTACGGCATGGGCGAGGCGCACCTCGGCGTGCAGATCGAACGGCTGAAGGCGAAGTTCGGGGTCGAGGTCGAGACCAAGCCCGCGAAGATCGCGTACCGGGAGACGGTCCGCGGCAAGGCGAAGGCCCAGGGACGGCACGTGAAGCAGACCGGCGGACACGGCCAGTACGCCGTCTGCGACATCGAACTCGAGCCGTTGCCTCGCGGCGAGGGGTTCGTCTACGACGACAAGATCTTCGGGGGCGCGATCCCGCAGCAGTTCATCCCCTCGATCGAGAAGGGGATCGTGAAGACGATGTCGGAGGGGGTGCTCTCGGGCAACCCGATGGTCGACGTCAAGATCACGCTGGTGGACGGCAAGTTCCACACGGTCGACTCGTCGGACATGGCGTTCCAGATCGCCGGGTCACTCGCGCTGAAGGAGGCGGTGGAGGCGGCCGGGGTCGCGCTGC
>Ga0081539_10001669_pt1 | contig 35918 bp, 36 predicted proteins | sample TabmetS4T2R2_FD_71023 | JGI IMG/M metagenome (GOLD analysis project Ga0081539, IMG submission 71023) | Tabebuia heterophylla rhizosphere microbial communities from the University of Puerto Rico - S4T2R2 | ecosystem: Host-associated > Plants > Roots > Rhizosphere ... | reverse complement strand
TCGCCCTCAGCGCGAGCGCGTCTTTGTTTCTCTTGTCAGTCACAAATCAAATATCCCAGGAAGTGGCAGTGATTCCTTTTCTGTGGATAGTACCGCTGACGCTCTATCTACTCTCCTTCATTCTGACGTTTTCAGGTGAACGTGCATACAACCGAAAAGTCTACGCTGTTTTGTTCATCCTTTCAGCCGCCTTGACAGTATTCGTCATGCTCAATGTCACTGCGTTGCATGTGTACTGGCAAATACTTTCCTATTGCTTCCTGCTCTTCACTGCCTGCATGATGTGTCATGGAGAGTTATATCTCCTGCGGCCCAGTGCGGAATATCTCACGACGTTTTATCTCATGGTGTCCATTGGCGGTGCGTTCGGTGGGATATTCGTCAGTCTGATTGCACCTGTGATTTTCAACGGCTACTGGGAGTTCTTCGTGGGTCTCGCGATGATAATGGCAGTACTACTTACGATTCTTCGCCCAAATCAGACCGAAAATATCACAGGGCGTGCGCGTTTCGTGTTCATTACATTTGCACTAGTCACTATTATGCTGGCCGTGCTTAGTGTTATTGCTTCTGAAATTTCTTATTCCAAGCGAAATTTTTACGGCGTGATCCGCGTGCGCAGAGCCATTCCCGAAGGGTCTACAATAGAAGCAAACATCATGTCGCATGGCATTACGGTTCACGGCCTCCAATTTCTCCTCGGTGTTAAATCCAGCCATATACCCACAACATATTATGTAGCAAATGCCGGCGCGGGACTAGCCATTCTCAACCACCCTAAATATGGAGGTGACCAGCACATGCGCGTCGGTTTGCTCGGTTTGGGTGTGGGAACGCTTTTAGCCTACTCAAAACCTGGGGATAGTTATCGCCTATATGAAATTAATCCTGTTGTTATAGACCTCGCCGCAGGTGTTGGAGATTATTTTTCCTTCGTGAGTGACAGCCCGGCGGATGTCACGATTGTTCCTGGTGATGCACGCATCTCGCTTGAACGCGAACTTGCCCAGGGCAATGCGCAAAACTTTGATGTTCTCGTACTGGATACCTTTAGTAGTGACTCCATCCCTGTGCACTTAGTGACGAAGGAGGCTTTTGCCTTATATCTCGAACACCTTGCTCCCGATGGGATCATCGCCGCGCATATCACCAATTTACACATCGATCTGCAACCGGTCTTCTGGCAATTGGCAAAGCATTATGGCTTGAGCCTGGTTCGTATCAATTACCCCGGCGACTCCAACGGTGGCTATGCCTCTCATTGGATTTTGCTCTCGCGTGATCCTGCTTTGCTTGAGATCCCTGCCATCAAAAACCGCTCAGTTGATTTGAGCGAGTATTCCACAAACATAATGTTATGGACAGATGATTACAGCAATCTGTTTCAGATATTGAAGTGAATTGAATGTCATTGCGAGACGCCTTCGCGCTGAGCGGCGTGTCGAGCGAATGCGAGAAAGGTAGACGAAGTGCGGGTTTCCTACATACTTGATCTGACACTGACTCGCCGCCGAGGACGGCGGCTCAGGCATATGATTCAACGCATGTCTTTTGTTGCTACAATAATCAACAAAATGCTTGATTTTACATCAAGCATTTGAACTTTCGTCTTGAATCCTGCTGATACAAATGGCTGCCGAAATCTAGTCTTCACCAATTCCATTGCTTCAGATGGCGACTCGCCTGTGACTTTAAACAGCCAATCTAAAAACGGATTCTTTGGCCAGGCAACTGGCAGAACGATAAACGTACCACCATTGGATAAACATCTCTTCACTTCCGCCAACGTACGCGGATCCGTGATAAAGTCCGCGGGAAAGGTGGAGATGACTGTATCGAATATTTCATTTGGGAAAGGCAAATGTTGTGCCAGTCCACGCGTCAGGCGAGCAGAGCCTTGGGCGCGGCGTTTGGTGAGAGTAATCATTTGCCTGGATTCGTCGATTCCAACGGCAAACAAGCCGCGGTCCAGGAGGACGCGATGCAGATGCCCAGGTCCGTGACCAATTTCAAGAATCCGGTTTCCCTCGATGAACGGAACCACGCTTTTCCCCCAGTCTTTCCAACGGTTGAATGAAACACTCGCCGCCACCATGTCATACGCAAAAGCGAATTGATGATACAGCAGTTTGAAAAAAATTCGCAGGATTGCTTTCATACAGAAACAGACCGTCATTGCGAGGAGGGCAGAGCCCAACGCAACAATCTCGCTTGTTTATTGGAGATTGCTTCGCCGCGCCTTGGCGCCACTCGCAATGACGGAAACTTTGCTTATAAAAAAGGGTTTGATGGCGCCTTGGCGCGACCAAACCCTTGCTTGTCAAGATTTGCTTTACCCGGCGGCAGTTTCGCCTTCGTCCTTCTTTACCTTACTGCGGATATTTTCCACTGCGCTCTTGCCGCGCTCGCGGGCATCTTCGTACATGGCCTGGCCACGGTCACGAGCAGTTTCATAAACCTCTTTGCCCTTCTCTCGGACATTGGTATAAGCTTCGGTACCTCGTTCACGTAACTCTCGGGCAAGTTCATCTGCCCGAGCGCGCGCTTCAGCTGCAGCAGCCTCCGCGCGGGCAACTGCCTCTTCGGCCGTGGTTTGTGCCCGGTCGCGCAACTCAATAGATTTATCCCTGATTACGGCGCGTGTTTCCTCTCCGGATTGCGGAGCGAAAAGCAAGGCAACGACGGACCCGGTAAGCCCACCGACGATAAAGCCTACCAGAAAAGCACCAAATTCATCACGTTCAGACATAGTAATCTCCTTTTGAATATTTAACGTATTGCTCCAGCTGCTATTCCCGGCGACAGAGTGCGGCCGAGCGCGTTTTTTCTGGAATTTACTTCTTCCGAATGCCCATTAATTCTAACATACGATATAAACCGGCAAGATAGCCATTTAGTTTGATAACGGGCTCAACAACATTATCGCCCAAAAACTCTGCGGTACCACGTAGCGTATTTACCGTCTCATTTGTGGCATTCAATATGGGGCGGATCTCATTTTGTAGCAAATTAATCAGGCTTGCAAGTTGTGTGATCAGCACGATCATTGCCACACCAATCACCAAAGACTCAAGCGCGACAACGATAATAAATACGTCGCGGATTCTATCTGTCGGTGTCGTGGGTTGAAGCAAGAAAAAGATTGCCACGCCGAGCAGTATCAAAATGACAACAGCACCTATGATCACACCGATCAGGATGCGCCTCATTCGTTTATCTTGATCGTCGGGTGATTGTGTGGCTTTGGTTTCAGTTGTTTTTTCAGAAACAATCTGAGTTGCAGGTTGATCAAATTCCGATGTGGTCATGAAATTATTATAGCATCTTTATGATTGATTTAACAATTTCAGTTCGTAAAGTAGGGTTTCTCCCCATCCTTCACGGAAGGGTCTTGGGTTATATCCCAACTCGCGTTTGGCCTTGCTGTTGTCGCCCCAATAGGTCACACCGGCCACCACTCTTAAACCTTCGGAGGTGTAGATTTCGGGTAGAAACTTGTCGAATGGTCTGACCATCACAGACAAGAGCTTGATGAACTGATGAGGAACCGTCATGGGTGCGCGTTTGCCTGTAATCTGGCTAGCGAGTTTGAACGCGTCCACGTGTTGATGTGGCTCACCCGCGATGATGTAACTTTCCCCCACTCGGCCCTTTTCCATTGCCAGAATATGGCCCTCTGCAGTATCGTCGACATGTCCCCAACAAAAGGCCGTTTTCGTAGGCAGTATGGGCAATCTGCCTTTCAGGAAATCAATAATGCTACTGCGCAAATTGCTGGTGTCTCCGGGGCCATAGATCAGGCCTGGCATAACAATGATAAGCGGCAGCCCTTTGGCGATGAATTCTTTTGCAATTTTGTGGGCGGCCGCTTTGGTACGGTCGTATTCACTCAAATGTTTTCCATCGAAATGATAATTTTCATCAACCAGTTTTCCTTTTGTATCTGAGTTGACAGCACAAGTGCTGGTGTAAACGCCTTTGGGAATCTTCAGCTCCTGCATCAATTCCAGTACATTGCGCGTGCCTTGGATATTGACTTTCTCTCCGTCGCTCTTATCCCATGTGCCAATCTTGTACCAACCTGCTACGTGGTAGACGCCATCCACGCCCTTCATCGCCTCGCGCATAGACTCTTTATCCGTCACATCACCTTTGAATAATTTCACGCCGATCTCTTGTAATTCCCTGGCTTTTTCAGGGTTACGCACTGACGCATGAACTTCATGCCCCGCTTCGCGTAATTTTCTTACTAGTACACCACCGACAAATCCAGTTGCACCCGTCACAAAATATTTCATGTGATGATTTCCTCTTGATTAAAGCATTATTTGGACGGCTCAAAAAATGTCACGCTGTTCAGAACGGCATCAAAGAGTATCTTACCTCCTGGATGCCAATCGATTCCGTTACTGCCAGCTATGCCGACAGCTGTGAAATATCTTTTTTCATCGGGAGTGAGCACGATTACTTCACCAGTTGCGCCACCGAAAAACGCATCAGTTATAACTTCAACCTTTATTCCATCAACCCCATTAAGAGCATATTTCTCAGGTTCTGTGATTTGGGTCAAACCGAATGAGTTTAGAGCTAAATTCAATAAATCAATGGTGGTCCAACTTTTGGAAGGTCCGATAGTTAGGGCAATTATTATGTTCTCTTTATCGCTAGATATCATCGCATTGTCGGAGGAATCGTGTACCTTGTAGCCTATAAGGGGTCTATATGCAAATCCTCCCTTTTCTGCCCTAATAATTACTCCTAATAAGGTAGCTGGAGTATTTGTTTTAACGATTGTGGCTGTTGGTGTTGATGATTGCGCAGTCGATGTTTGGATAGAGGAAATACAAGATGAAGTAAATAATACAACGAGACAAATCGTGATCACAGTTACAAAGCAGTTTCTTTGCATCTTACCTACTTTGTTCATGATTATAGCATAGCGCTCTTCTTGACTTGATTCCCTTAATCTGATAATATCAATACTACCGACCGTTCGGTAGGGAACCCTCATGACCAGAGAAGATATTCTCGAAGCCGCCGCGCAGGTATTTCGCCAAAAGGGGTTTCACGGCGCATCCATGAACGATATTGCTGATGCCACCCGTCTTAAAAAGGCAAGCCTGTATCATCACGTCTCCTCCAAGCAGGAAATCCTGCTTGAGATTTTAGATCGCGCGCTTCAATTGCTCCTCGAACAAATTTCCTCGATCACAAACCAAACCATCCCGGCGGATAAAAAGTTACGCTTGATGATACGAGCATACCTCCAAATCCTGGTGGATAACATTGATCTTGCAACTGTCCTATTATTTGAACATCGCGCGCTGGAGCGCAGGCAACATGCCCGGCATATTCCCAACCGCGACAAATTTGAGTTACTTTGGAGAGATACGATCTCGGAGGGCGTGAAATCCAAGCTTTTCAAGTGCGACAATCCCGCGCTTGCGACGCGGGCACTGCTGGGCATCATGAACTGGACGATCACCTGGTACCGTCCCGATGGAGAATTTTCCATCGAACAAATCGCAGACCAATATTCGAATTTGCTTCTGGATGGGTTACTCAAATGAGTGACAAACCTTCATTCGCCACCTTTGAGACTTCAAACGGAGCCAAAATTTATCGCATCCCTTTGGAGGCCTTTCCGAATTTCTGGGCATATGTATACATTGTTCTAAAAGATGATTATCAGGTCCTGATTGATTGCGGCTCAGGGACCGATTCATCGCACGGTGATTTATTACGCGGACTGGAACATGCGGGATTACAGCCCTCGAACTTAACCCACATCTTGTTGACTCATGCCCACATCGACCACTTCGGCGGACTGTCCAAACTTCAACCTCTAACACAAGCGAAGATAGGCTGCCATGAACTGGATGTGCAAACGGTGTCACATCACGAATCAAGTATTGTCCTCACTAGTCGTCGCCTCGCTTCTTTCCTAGCTGAAACCGGTCTCGCTGAAGAGGCTCGGGATCAACTCCTCAGCATCCACCGTTTTACAAAGGCTCTTTATCAATCTGTGCCCGTTGATTTCACCCTTCGACAGGCTCAGGGCGGCGCCTATGAGGCGATGGAGATGAGCGCCGGTCCTTTCGACCTGATCCATTTACCCGGGCATTGTCCAGGCCATGTAGCGATCCGTGTGGACGAGGTGGTCTTTTGCGGAGATATGGTTGTCGAAGGTGTCACTCCGCATTTGCAACCAGAAACGATCGGTCCTTATAACGGTCTTGATCATTATCTCGAATCCCTCGAGCGTTTTCAAACTTGGGCAAAAGATGCACATTTGATTCTGAATGGTCATGATGATGTGATCACGGACGTATCCGCACGAATTGACGCGACTTATCAAAATCTGATTCGCCGTATGAGCCAAGCGTTAGCCGCATTAAGTCAGCCACTTACTATTGCAGAAGTCTGCACTGCCGTCTATGGTGAAGCAGGTGGATACCACCAGTTGCTCGTCATTGAAAAGACGGGTGCATATATCGAATATTTTTACGAGCATGGCATGATCGAAATCACAAACGGAAGTGAAGTCGAGCAGGGCTTACCTGTGAAGTACCGGAGGCTGAGAGAATTTGCTAATGAAGAGATTTTGCCCAAACAAAGAACTACGGTGGTCGAGTAGTGGCGCCTCGCGCCACGTATCGAGACCACCCGGTTGAAGCAAACTTCATCTTTTCTAATAAATGGTGGTCTCGGTACAGGCTCCGCCCACTCGACCACCAGAGTAACGACTGAAAAGGAAAGAACATGTACTCATTTGATCCAACAGAAGAACAGCAGATGCTAATAGATGCGGTGGGGAAGTTTGCCAACAACGATTTGCGTCCTGCCGCGCATGAAGCAGAAGAAAATAGGGAACTTCCGAAGACACTAGTGAACAAAGGCTGGGAGCTTGGATTGGTGCAGGCATCTATCCCTGAAAATTATGGCGGCTTCGGTGAGCGAAGTGCGGTCACGGGCGTGCTTGCATTGGAAGAAATGGCTTTTGGAGATTTGGCTGGCACACTCGCGGTCTTGACGCCCTCACTTTTTGCAACGCCGATATTACTTGCGGGTAGCGAAGAACAAAAGAAAGAATATCTACCAAAGGTAGTTGATGGGGAATGGAGTCCATACACGTCCGCGCTGATTGAATACGCATTTGATTTCGATCCGAATGATTTACGTACCGTCGCAAGATTGCAAAACGATGAATACATCCTCACTGGCGAGAAGGCCTTTGTCCCCTTTGCGAAGGATGCGGAAGCAATTCTGGTGTATGCGAATCTGGACGGACAGACACAAGGCTTTATTGTTCCGAAAGATGCGCCAGGTCTATCCATTACCGATGAACGCGAAAAACTGATGAGCTTGAACGCGTTTCCTATGTATCGCGTCAAATTGGATAATGTGAAAGTCCCCTCGATGAATCACTTGGGAGGCACCTCCGGTCATGACTTTGCACCGATCCTGGCTGCAATGCGAGTTGCGAATGCTGCACTGGCTGTCGGTGTAGCAAATGCCGCGTTTGACTATAGCCAAAACTACGCCAAGGAACGTGAAGTCTTTGGTGTAAAGGTGGCGCAGAAACAAGCCATTGCCTTCATGCTGGCTGAAATGCGGACAGAAATCGAAGCCATCCGCCTGCTTACTTGGGAAGCCGCTTGGAAACTTGATAACAATAAGGAAGATGCTTTTACCGATGCCTATCTCGCATCCACCGGCGCGGCAGATATGGCAATGATGGTCACTGATCGCGCGGTGCAGATCCTCGGCGGACATGGGTATATTCGTGAGCATCCGGTTGAAATGTGGATGAGGAATGGAAGAGGATTTGCGATGTTTACAGGACTTGCTGTGGTCTAATGTCGTTGCGAGGGCGGCGTTCTTCCGCCCGAAGCAATCTCCTCTTTCAAAAAGACGCTCCAAGTTAGAAGGAGATTGCTTCGCCGCTCCACGGCATGCAATGACATAGTTGAAATGGAGGAAGAATGCCTATCGAATTTGAATCACCGAAACCACTGACACAAGCACAGTTTATGTTGAAAACTGTCGGGGAAGAAATGATCCGTCCCAAATCGCGGTATTTTGATGAACACGAACATGAAATCCCATGGGACTATATTGAATTCATGCACATGGCGATGAAGGCAGCGGGAGGCAGTAGCCTTGCTCCACGGGAAGAGTCCCCCTCTCCTAATGGGAAAGGGGATAGGGGTGAGGGGAAACACCTGCCTATCGGATATCAATTAATAGCGACCCAAATCGAATCGCTGGCATGGGGAGATTTAGGGTTTTATCACTGTCTGCCCGGTGGCGCGCTTGGAGCCGCAGCTATCCATGCGGCGGGGACCCCACAACAAAAAGAGAAATTTCTTGCGAGATTCAAGGATGAAAAACCTACATTTGCTGCGATGTGTATTACAGAACCCGGTGCGGGTTCGGATAATTCTGCAATTCGCACTCGCGCAGTGTTGGATGAAAAGACGAACGAATGGGTCATCAACGGCGAAAAGATTTTTGTCACGGGTGGAGATAAATCCTTCAACGAATATGAAAAACTTGGCAAAGGTTTTATTGTTGTGTGGGCGACAATCGACCCATCTGCAGGTCGCAGAGGCTTACGCGCGTTTGTCGTCGAGGGTGGGACACCTGGTGTGCGGGTTGTAAAGCTGGAGCATAAACTTGGAATCCGTTGCAGTGATACTGCTGCGATTTCATTGGTTGATGCGCGGGTTCCATTTGAAAATATTTTAGGGAGTCCGACCATCGAAATGACGACCATGGGTTTCAAAGGCGCGATGGCAACGTTCGATGCGACACGACCTCTCGTCGCGGCATCAGGTCTGGGAGTCGCGAGGGCTGCTTTGGAATTTCTGAAGGAAAAACTAATTGAGAGTGGGGTCCAGATCAGGTATGGCTTACCGCGACAAAAATTATCCAATGTCGAGCGTGAGGTGATTGATATGGAGATCATGCTCAAGTCCGCGTGGCTGATGGTCATCAAAGCGACCTGGATGGCGGATAATAAAAAGCCGAACGCGCTGGAGGCTTCGATGAGTAAGGTGAAAGCTGGCGATGTATGTACGAAGATTACCCAGAAGGTTGTCGAGATCTTGGGCCCGCTTGGCTATAGCCGCGAGTTCCTTGCAGAGAAGTGGTTCCGCGACGCAAAGATCACCGATATCTATGAGGGAACGGGACAAATCAATCGGTTGGTCGTTGCAAGGCAGATACTCGGCTATAGTGGAAGTGAATTAAGGTAATTGCTCTGGTGGTCGAGTAGGCGGTGTTTGCCCGCCGTATCGAGACCACACATAACAAATGAATATATTCTTGCAAGTGGTGGTCTCGATACATTCCTCACTGTCGTTCGGAATACTCGACCACCGAGGAAAGTAGATACCTATGAAATATCAAATCCATAAAGCAGTTGTCATCGGTGCCGGAACGATGGGCGCCGCGATTGCGGCTCATCTCGCAAATTCGGGCGTGCCTGTGACTTTGCTTGATATCCCCTCGAAGGAGGGCGATAAGAATAAGATTGTCAATGAAGGCTGGGAGCGATGCCTGAAAGCCAAGCCTGCAAATTTGATGTCTTCTGAATTGAAAACGTTGGTCAAACTCGGGAATCTCGACGAGGATTTTGGTGTAGTCGCGGAAGCGGACTGGATCTGTGAAGCCATCGTCGAGAATTTGAAAATTAAACAGGAGTTGATGGCGCGTATTGACGAGGTCCGCAAGCCGAGCACAATTGTTTCAACGAACACATCGGGTATTCCTATACATGATATTGCCGAAGGCCGCTCGGAGGAATTCAAGAAGCATTTTTTGGGAACACATTTTTTCAACCCACCGCGCTACTTGAAGTTGCTGGAGGTTATTCCAACCAAAGACACCTCAAAAGAAGTTGTCGAGTTTATTTCATGGTTTGGCGAGAAGCGGTTAGGTAAAGGAATTGTCATTTGCAAAGACACACCGAACTTTATCGGAAATCGTGTCTTCTTTGGAATGAGCACGTTTGCGATGAATTACATCCTGGAGAATGATTACACCGTCGACGAAGTCGATGCCCTCACGGGTCCGTTGATCGGACATCCCAAAACGGCGACCTTCCGTTTGGCGGATTTGGTTGGGTTGGATGTTTGGGAGCATGTGGGTAAAAATCTGGGTCCGGCAATTCCGCATGATACGTTAGGTCAGCAATATCTTGCGGCTGAGAAGCCCAAGCAGTTGATGCGCGCGATGCTCGAGCGCAAGTGGTTGGGCAATAAGACCAAGATTGGCTTTTACAAAGAAGTACGCGGCGAAGATGGCAAGCGTGAATTCTGGTCACTGGATTTGAAGACCCTGGAGCATGTCCCTCCGACAAAGCCGAGATTCGATTCGGTCAAAGCCGCGAAAGATGTTGAGGGGTTGGGAGACAGGCTCAAGGTCATGTTGGAAGCGGACGATAAGGCAGCACAGTTAGTCAAAGCGTTGACTTTTCAAAGTTTCCAGTATGCGTCGTCTATCATTCCTGAAGTCGCGGATACGCCGAAGCTGATTGATGATGCTGTCCGCTGGGGATTTTCGTATGAGGCAGGTTTGTTTGAAACATGGGATATGCTCGGAGTCAAAGCGACCGCCGAGAAAATGAAAGCGGCAGGCCATCCACCGGCTGAATGGGTGGACGAGATGGTGGCCGCAGGTTTCAATTCGTTTTATCGTTATGAGAACGACGAGAAGGTCGGCGTGTACGATGTCGTCAAAAAAAAATATGTTGAAGCTAAGAAGCCCGAGGGTTTGGTGATGTTGAAGGGGCAAAAGGTGATTTCGCAAAACTCCGGCGCGAGTTTATACGATATGGGTGATGGTGTAGCATGTTTGGAATTTCACACGAAGATGAATGCTCTCGATGATGACATCATGAACATGGCGAATGAAGCGTTTGAGCGTGTCGAAAAAGAATTCGCTGGACTCGTCCTTGGCAACGAGGCCGAAAATTTCAGCGCGGGTGCCAATGTGTTTATGATGGTGGTTGGCGCACAACAAGGTATGTGGGATGTGCTCGAGGCTGCGACGCGCAAATTGCAGGATATGAACATGCGCATGCGATATTCGCCAAAACCAATTGTCGTTGCGCCCGCGGGACTCACTCTTGGCGGTGGATGTGAAATTACCATGCACGCCTCGCGCGTCGTTGCCGCAGCAGAAACCTACATCGGACTCGTTGAGCTTGGGGTGGGTCTCATCCCTGCGGGCGGAGGTACAAAGGAAATGTTGCGTCGCATCGTGAATCCTGTGATGCGAATTGAAAATGCCGACCCGCTGGCCGCGTTGCAAAAAGTATTTTTGCAGATTGGGCAGGCGAAGGTTGCAACCAGTGCAGAAGAAGCACGCAGCATGGCAATTTTGAATCCGCAGGATAGTATCGTGATGAATCGCTCTCATCTGCTGGCTGAAGCGAAGAAGGAAGTGCTGCATATGGTCGCCGCGGGCTATAAACCACCTGCGCCCGAACTCATTTATGCCGCGGGACGGGACGCGCTCGCCGCGCTTCGCATTGGCGCGTGGACGTTTAAAGAAGGCAATTACATTACACAATATGATCATCATGTGGCAGGCAAACTTGCATACGTGATGTGCGGCGGCGAACTGACTCGTCCTCAGTGGGTGAGCGAGCAGTATATTTTGGATTTAGAACGCGAAGCAATACTATCTTTATTTGGTGAAGAGAAAACACAGGCGCGCATGTGGAATATTTTGCAGACGGGAAAACCGTTACGAAATTAACGTTATCACGTTTGAACGTTCCAACGTTTTAACGAAGGAGATTATATGAAAGAAGCAGTTATCGTATCTGCAGTCCGAACCCCGGTGGGAAAAGCAAAGAGAGGCGGCCTTGCCACGGTTCGTCCCGACGAGATGGCTGCTACCGCTATACAAGAATTACTCAAGCGGACGCCGAATCTTGACCCCGCCCAAGTGGAGGACGTGGTTATTGGCTGTGCCTTCCCCGAAGGCGAGCAGGGACTCAACATGGCGCGCATGATCGCGTTACGCGCGGGTTTGCCTGATTCAGTTCCTGCTGAAACGATTAACCGATATTGTGCATCGGGTGTGCAGTCCATTGCGCATGTGGCACAGGCGATTCAAACAGGTCAAATTGAAATTGGGATTGCAGGTGGGGCAGAGTCGATGACGATGATTCCGATGACAGGATTCAAGTTCTCGCCCAATCCGTACTTTGCCCAAGACTTGCCGCACTACTATACAAATATGGGACTCACCGCCGAGAACGTCGCGGTCAAGTATGGAATCAGCCGCGAAGACCAGGATGAGTTTTCTCTGAAGAGTCACCAGAAAGCTGCGCAGGCGGTTAACTCTGGACTCTTTGATCCAGAATTGGTTTCTATTGACGTTGAAGTTACAGAAATGAACGGGCAGGACAAACCCGTCAAGAAAAACTTCACGGTAAAACGCGATGAGGGTCCACGTGCAGATACAAATATGGATGCCTTGTCAAAACTGAAGCCTGCCTTCAAAGAAGGTGGAATGGTGACCGCGGGCAACTCATCGCAAATGTCAGATGGCGCGGCGGCGGTGATGGTCATGTCTTCAGAACGAGCCGCGAGACTTGGATTGGCTCCGTTAGCTCGATTTGTTTCATTTGCGGTAGGTGGTGTTCCACCGGAATTCATGGGAATTGGTCCGATCGTTGCGATTCCTAAGGCGTTGAAATTGGCTGGGCTGACTTTGAATGATATGGATTTGATTGAACTAAATGAAGCCTTCGCCGCGCAATCGCTTGCTGTGATCCGTACATTAGAATTAGATGAAAGCAAAGTCAATGTGAACGGCGGCGCCATTGCGTTAGGTCATCCACTTGGATGTACAGGCTCAAAACTCACCACGCAATTGATTTACGAAATGGGTCGTCGCAAATCCAAATATGGAATGGTGACCATGTGTATCGGTGGCGGCATGGGGGCCGCGGCAATATTTGAGAATTTACAGAATTAGTCGATTAGTCGGCTGGTCAGTCAATTGGTCTACTTGTCATGCTGACATCCGACTTTTGACGTTCGACTAGGCGACTAGTAGACTAGAAGACTAACAGACCAGGAGACGAAACAAATGCCCCTCACAATTGCAGATCTAATGGAGAAAATGCCAGGCGCGTTCATCCCCGAAAAAGGCCAAGGGGTAGATGCAGTCATTCACTTCAAGTTTACAGGTGAAGAAGCGGGCGATTGGAACGTCGCCATCAAAGATGGAAAGGTAGATGTCGCTCAGGGGGCTCCGCCCACACAGCCGAACATGACCCTCACAGCCGACTCGAATGATTACATCAGGATTATTACCGGTGAGTTGGATGGAATGCAAGCCTTTATGCAAGGAAAGATCAAATTGAGTGGCGACTTGAACTTAGCAATGAAGCTGATGCAGATGTTCAAGATCCGGTAATTATAAACTTCGTAAGTCTTGGAGACTTACGAAGTTTCACAATACCACCCCAAAATGTTCTTTCAATAGTGCTTTATATTCCTTTTTATCTGTAACCGGTCGTTTGTCGCGCTTGCCATTTGTCGTGACAATAAGCCATTCATCTTCCAGCGAGACGCGACCGAGGGGTGTTGCCAGGCTGATAATACTTTTACGCGTGAAGCTTGATTTTGGTGAGGTCTGGTGATAAAGGCAGGCCGCCTCATAGTCAGTGGGGAAGCGGTGGAACTCCAGGTCAAAGAAGTAGTGGCGTTCCCATGAACCATCATAGTTTTTTTGCCAGGTGATATATCCATCAGGGTCAGTTATTCGTTCCAACCGATACGCTCTTAGACCCTGTACCTGCTCATTTCCATCATTAAAGCTAAGCGGCTCGTTAAATGAATCTCCAAAACCCACATCCACGAGCCATCGCTCCGGTTGATTTGGAGTCTGCACCAGCAATGCGAGATGATCAAAGTCGATGCCGAGTTCTCCGGTCTTTTGGTTGAAGACACGCGCGTTGAGATAGCTCACATCGAAGCCAATCTGCTTCAACAGCCAGGCAAAGAGACCATTGAGTTCATAGCAGAACCCGCCGCGCTTGTGGAGAATGATCTTATTCCATAAGGACTCTATACTGAGATTAATAGGACGTTTTAGTCCAATGTCGAGATTTTCGAACGGAACCGACATCATATGCGCACGTTGTAACCCATACAGAGTTTCAGCGTCTGGTTTTACAGGTTCGGAATAATGTAAGCGGTTGAGGTAGATGGGAATATCCATATGTAGAGATTATAACTGGTATTGCGGATAGGCATCGTTCCGACGAATATTTATGTAGGGATAACAATTTAGATGATTGGATTCGGAATTCATTACAGTTGAGAGATTAGTGCGGCAACAAAAATCTGAATGTAATTTGCAATACGGGAGCTCGACATGATTAAACAAGCGGTTGATGTGCAATCGATACAGCGGCAATTCCAGGATGTGAATATTCTCCTGATGAATGTTATTGACGCCCTTTCCCGCACAGGGAACCCTATCGTTTCTGCGGCCATCCAGGATGTGACGCGCGTTTCGAAGACAGTGCAGAAGCTGGAGCAGGGTGTCAATGATCACTTGCAGATCAGGCAGAGTCAGCTTGGTGCATTGATGGGCGTCGGCCGCACGATCAACTCATCCCTGGGCCTGGAACGCGTGCTCGAAGAAGTGATGGATACCTTGATCGCCCTGATGCGCGCTGAACGCGGCTTCCTGATGCTGCGCGAGCCCAATGGGGAATTAATGGTCAGTATGGCGCGCGGCATTGCTCATAATAATGTGGACGATGAGGTTCTCAAAGTCAGCAATACGATCATGAGGAAGGTAGCTGCATCGGGTGAGTCCATTTTAACGACGAACGCGCAGCAGGATCCCCGCTTCGAGAATCAAATCAGTGTGGCGGCCTATCAACTGCGTTCGATCCTGTGCGCCCCCTTGAAGATCAAGAACGATTTGATTGGTGTGATTTATGTAGATAATCGTGCCCATGCGGGCATTTTTCGGGAGAGTGATCTTGCTTTGATCAATGCCTTTGCAGACCAAGCCGCAGTGGCAATTGATAACGCACGTTTATTTGAGAATCTTAAGAAAACCAATTTTCAACTGGAAGCCGCCAATCTGGAATTGCAAATCGCTTACGAAGCTACACTAAACGGCTGGGTACGTGCATTAGATATGCGCGATAAAGAGACAGAAGGCCATACGCAACGCGTGACCGTCCTGACACAAAAACTGTCGCGCTGTATGGGCATTGGCGATGACGAGATGGTCCATGTCACGCGCGGCGCACTCTTGCATGATATTGGGAAGATGGCGATCCCGGATGGAATTTTGTTAAAACCTGGCCAACTTACAGATGACGAACGGAAGTTAATTCAGAAGCATCCTGTCTACGCCTATGAAATGCTCAGTCCGATCGAGTTTCTTCGCCCTGCAATTGACATTCCGTATTGCCACCACGAAAAATGGGATGGGACTGGGTACCCACGCGGGTTACGTGGAGAAGACATTCCCTTTGCCGCACGTGTCTTCCCGGTGATTGATGTATGGGATGCATTGACCTCCGATCGCCCCTATCGCAAGGGATTGCCACAAAATGTGGTTCTCGAACATATACAAGCGGATGCAGGAAAACACTTTGATCCGCGAGTGGTAAATGCGTTTATGGAGATGGGCGAATTGACTGTGTGATTCTGAATGTAGGGAAAGGCAGCTGCCTTTCCCTACATATTTTCTTCCGGGGGTTTTACTGCACGAAATTCTCGAAACAATAACAGATCATAAATAATTTTCAATCCTCCGCATAAAAAGAATGGAAGGTTGAATAACGTGGGGATACTGAAGAGAAGTCCGGTCAAGGCAGGCGAAACGGAGGAGCCTACAGAACGCGCAATGGCGGTGACTCCAGCAGCCGCCGATCGCTCATCGGGTGCGACCACGGCCATGGTGTACGATTGACGTGTAGGCACATCCATTTGTGAAATGCTAAAGCGTAGAAGTAAAAGTGCAACTGCAAGAGATAAAGTAGGCATAAAAGGAATGGCCATGAGGAAGATACTTGATGGGATATGCGTAAAGACCATCGTATTGATTAGTCCAAATTTTTTTGCAATACGGACGGCGAGCAGTGCTGAAATACCCGCCAAGATATTTGCGCCGAAGAAGATACTACCAAGCACACCCGAGTCGACATCGAAGCGCACATGAAACCAATACGCAAGAAAGCTTTGTACGAGCAGGCCACCAGCAAACGCGTCCATGGCGAATAAAGAACTGAGTTTGAACACGACATTGCGCGAACGGTGCAAGCCCAACACGCGTTTCGTATCATCCTTTTGAATCCGTTCAACTTCAATAGATTGTGTCAGATTGAGAAAAAGCAGCAAAAGGAGAAATCCTCCAAGGGCATATCCAACCAAGATCATTCGGTAGGATTCCAGCGCAGTCCATCCGCTATTCTGCAATCCCTGCGCGAGCCAACCACCAGCAAGAGCCCCCACTGCGGAGGCAAAAGAACCGGCAAGGTTATACCAGGCGAACACCTGAGTACGCTTTTCATTCGATACGAGATGTGACAGGCTTGCCTGTTCGACTGAAAGAAAGGGACCAATATCTTTATCTGCTGGACTGATTACACCGAGGATCGCCGCGAGAACTAGAAGAATGTACTCTCGCGTCAGGACAAAGACGATGCCTGCTCCCGCCATCAAGAGCGCGCCCAAAAGTAAGGTGCGTTTTCTGCCAAACCGATCTGCAGATGTAGTCAACCACAATGTAATAAACGCGTCGCCGACCAGTGTGAGCGTGAACAATAATCCGATTTGCGTCTCGGTCAACCCGGTTTCAGAGAGATAAAGCGCCAAGACAACGGATAGAAATCCGTAGCAGAACAGTCGGATGATGCGCGTCGAGAAGAGGAGAGGGAAATCCATATACTGATTGGTGGTTGAGTAACCTTGCGGTTCGTCTCCGAACGCTCCCGCAGTGTGACATTTCTAATTTCGGTTCAACAACTCATTGAGCCTTTCGAGTATCGCATCTCGCGCTTTCTCGTAATTCTCGCTTACAGGCGGGATGTTATTCCATTGGTCGATAATGGCTTTCGTTTGATATTCTTCTGGTAGCTCGCAAAAGCTAACGATCCGCTGAGCAGAATTTATATCCTGCAGTGACAAGATTTGTGGAACAGTTTCAGTGGGTGTCAAACCATCGTCTCGCAAACCAGTAATAGCTTTCGGAGATAATTCATCATCTGGATTTATCCCTCGCGCGACAGCTCGTAATTCCGAACCCGTTTCATTAGCTAATTTATTGAAATAGGCCGCTGCGATGATACTTTTTGCCGCGCCATGTTCACAAACGAAAACAATCCTCGAATTTTGATTCATCTTCTTCCTCAAAATGGAAACAAATTATAACGTCCTGCTAACGAAGCTGATTTCGTGACCACAACGGCAGCAATAATATGCTGTTCCATCTCTGCCAGATAATATCGCGTACTCTTCGTTTTCCATAGGCTCACCCAGAACCCAACCATCACACGCTGTGAGGTGGCAAAAATAAGCAAACTGATATCTGCTGTTACTCGCCACCCTTATTTGTTTTATAAAACTCCATAAGTAATTTTCCACAAAACCCTTGGGCAGTTCTTTCGCTACAGGCAAACTCATATCAGTTGGCGCGGGTATCCAAACATATTCAAACGGCATCCTCAACTCCTTCCTTTTACTCCAGGGATATTATTATCCTGTCTTTCATGTAATCGTTCCCTGGCATAAAGATGAAGGCCATAGAAACCAAGGATGCTGATCGCACAGACAATACTGCATCCATACCATACCCAGCGCGGGTCAAAACGATCCATGAGCACTGCTGCCGCGAGAGGCCCGAGCGATTGGGCAACAATCCAGTTGAGACGCTCAGTCGCCACGTAACGGGCGCGCATATCAAGCGGTGCGAGCAGGGCGGTCAATGCCTGGCTGGTTGGTATTACCAGCATCTCTCCCAGTGTAATCAATATCATTGCAACTATGAATAGTGAAACGGACGGAGATAGGCCATAACTCCCAAAGCCAAACAAATAAAAGGCAGTTCCAGCGATCATGATCAATAACTGTGGTTGCTTCGACGCCCAACGCGTGATCGGAATTTGAAGGAAGACGACCATCAACGCATTGAGCATAACGAGTGCACCGAAAAACGCCTCGGACATGTGCTGAAATTTGATCAAATATACCGAAAGCGTGGTGCTCATTTGCATGTATGCAGTCACAGTCAGAATCGAAATCAGAATGAAAGCCAAAAATGTTTTATCCTGGAGAACGCGTCTGTAGCCGATTAAGGTCTGGGCGAAATTTTCACTGTGCAAATCTCTTTTTACTGGTTGTGTTTCCGGCAGTTTTGAAAAGACGATTAGTGCTACGAAATAACTTGTGAGTGCATCCAACACAAACAGGGAAAGATATCCAATTCGCGGACCGAAGAATCCTCCAGCCAGCGGACCCAGGGCAAAGGTCGAGTTGATCACGACGCGTTGGATCCCGAATCCGTTTGCGCGTTTCGAAGGTCCAAGCAAGTCAGCAGTCATAGCGAGTTGTGCGGGCCATCCAATCGCGCCAAATAAACCAGCGAACCCGGCGGCGATATATAGGCCCGTGAAGTCAATTGCGAATCCAAGCGCGATGCGGGCCGTTGCAGCACAGACCAGACCAAGGAGAAGTGTAAAGCGTCGTCCAAAGCGATCGGCCAGCGCGCCAGCCAGGAAATTCCCAATGCCGCTGCTGATTGCAAAAATGGTGTAAATCAAACCTACTTGTGTGATCTTCGCGTCAAAGCGCTGAACCACATAGATCGCCAGGAACGGCATGATCAAGTTCGTGCCAAGCCGGTCGATGAAGGTGCCCGCCATCAGGACCCAGAAGGCGTGTGGATATTCCTGATAAACATTCTGGATTCTTTCCAGAATGCTTGGTGGTTGTTTGATTTCCAACATAACTTTATTTCGCGGAATCAATTTTCAATTGAGCATATAACGCGTCATAGATCAGGTCCCCGCGTTCCATGGCTTCGTAGTCATCCTTACTGATTTGCCTCAAACCGCGGCAGATCAAATCCAGCCCGAACGCGGCAGGCTCAACTGTGACCTCCTGAATCTCGTCGGCTTCATCTACCATTTGTGCGATACGGGCCAGGATAGGATCATTTAGTTCATGTTCTTTTATAAATGCATAAAATGTGCAATGACCACCATGATGTGAATAACGTTCGCCGGGGATATCAAATGGTTCGCCATCCTCAGACTTAGGTTTGCCTCCAAGAGGAATAAAAGTGAATTCAGCCTTCGGGTCAATCCAGCGGCGAATGAGCCATGCACTCGCCATCCGGTCCACGCCAATGTTTTCCCAGGTAACCCATTTCATAATTTATCTCCGCGTCTTGACGTTAATTTTTCGCGCACGCGCAATCCAAGTTTCGAACCGAAGAAATCTTGTGAAGCAGCCTGTTGATATTCACGCGAGATTTCCTGCAAATCGACTTTTGATTTATCGAGTCTTTTCAACAGGTCTGAATAAATCGTATCCACCTGTTCGTTGAATTGCTGTATAAGTGTTTCGTCGTTGTCTCCTAAGATAGCATTTGCTCTCCACGAATATGCCTCGCCTCCCATTTCCTGAATTTCAGCTGTTAGCCACTGGACTTGTTCTGCTGTGCGTGGCTGGTCGGGGAGAACCCAGATTGCCTCATGAAGAAGGATAGCGCCCAGCCTTTTCAATTTTCGCCAAATGTAGACGCGTAAAGCCGAAGGTTTGCTGGGCAGTTTGTAGTGAAGAAGAAGCCACGTAGTCATAGAAATGTAACAACCGTTACATTTGGATTCTAGTTGGTTTTCTCTGTCTTGTCAACTTAAAATGTAAAAGGCAGGTTATGCCTGCCAATTGTGATTTGGGTTCAGGTGGAGTTTTTTATTGAGTATCCCTGGGAGACGCCGCCGAGGACGGCGGCTTGAGCACTGTGGTGAGGATTTGCTGTACAGTGGGCCAATGCAAATAAAACGCGATGAGGGTCATCACGAGACCGACCAGCAATAAAAATGGTGGGTCAAGAATCAGCCCAGAAATCAAGCCCGCGATCAAAACGTATATGTGGGTAATGAACGGAACCCAGAAAGTCAATGATGGGACAGGCTTTAAATAAAACTTTGGTCGAAATGCAAGTACGATAGTCAACGCAATCACAAGCAGGGATAAGGTAATCAAGCCTCGATAGAACTGCGTTTGAATGATGAAGGCAATAAAAACGTTCGTTCCGAGTACACCGAATAAACCGACGATATAGGCAATGAAGGGTGAAAGCCATTTTCCGACCCAATCATCCCGCCGGGCGAAGAGATGGTACCCAAGCGAAAAGAAAAAGATCACCCAAAACCACGCCCAGAAGTTGGCATAAGGCACGCCGAAATATTCGAAATTCAATCCCTCACCCCAATTCCAGAATCCAAAGCGAATGGCGACCGCGTCGAGGGACAGGTCAATATTCAAGGCAAGCAAACCATCCAAGATAGGACGCACAAAATAGGGGAGACTACTTGCGTCAGAAAATTCCATCACGCTGTAAAGAATGCATCCCCAGGCAATGCCAATCCCAAGTGGAACATCAAGGACCATAATTAGAAATTGACCATACTCATACGCGTTCAATTGACGGATCGTTGCCAGTTCAAGCGATATACCGAAGAGGATACCCATTAACAGCCTGAGTATATTCCCCATGCCGTGCTTCCATGCATGACCGATGCAAAACACAAATTGGAGATAGAACGTGATTTCGTAGAGGACAAAATAGAGATTGGGCATGACGTTGTCTCTTAATTTGATTATACACATGCCTATGATGGTTGAATCAACAAGGTGACAGTCATCTACGAGATAACTATCACCTTCGTTTTTCACTATACAAATATTCTATCTGGTTAGCTGAAACTTCTGAACACGATGGTTATATGTCTCACTGATGTAGAATTCCCATCTGTATCCACCACAATGTCAGCGGGTCCATAGAGCAGGCCGGCATCTTTTTCCTGGCGACCCATTCCATTGGGCGGCCCGTGCCGAGATCGGTGGCGAGCGAGAGGGCCAATATCATTTCGGCTTGCCGCAATCCGGAAGTAGGAGGTGATTTGGTCATGGCTTCCTCAATAACTTACATGCTCAGCCTCACGCTGCATATTATGAGCTATCCTGAGTTTCCATTTCAAATTCAGTGTCAATCAAAGCGGCTAACTTCTTTTCATCCAACATTCCTTGATGGAATTCTTCAAACCCTTTTGAACCGTCAAACATATTCAACACTTCGATGCGCTTCAACTTTGTCGCGCCTGTTCCTGCAAGGGCGTGATAGGAAGACCATTCCCAATCGCGAAAGTCACTTACAAACCCATGTCTCTGTGGATTGTAATGGATGTAGAAAATCAAAGTAGTGAAATATGAATCGCTCGTCACAGGGATTCGACCAAATCATTCCTCAAACAGACTCCCTGTTCTTCCATATCCCTTGTTGATGGCTTTGGCATAGGCATTGAATAAGTTGGAGAAACTTTGTGATGGGTCGAATATCTTCTTTTTGGAGGAGGCATTAAAAGTTTTGGAAACCTGTGTTGTCTGAATCCACTCCTCCTCCGTTTTGATCCTTGCAGAGATATGAAAATGATTCCTCATCAAACAATAAGCGAAGGTATCTGCGATCGGTTCGATATGTTTGGCATACAGGGAAAGGAAATATGGATAATTTCGCTTTTCAAGAAACAAGTTTTCCTGGTTGTTTCCACGATTGTAGATGTGATAGCACATACCAGGAATCAGGGGAGCGGTCGTGTGTTTCATATATTTCGCGAGTCAGACCTCACAGGTCTCGAAGACCTGTGAGGTCTAGTTTATTCTAACCACTTCCCCGCCTCGCGCGGGAGATTCGTCGCGGGACCTGTCCGCGCTGTACATTGGGGTAAGGACTCTAAGAAAAGCCGCCCATATTGTTTGGTGAGCACACGCCGATCCAAAATGGCAACTACGCCTCGATCTGACGCGGTGCGGATCAAGCGCCCGAATCCCTGGCGGAATTTCAGGATCGCTTCGGGCAAATAATATTGATTGAACGAATCTTCATAAATCTCAGAGCGCGCGGCGATGAGTGGATCGGTTGGGACATCAAAAGGAAGTTTGGTGATAACGACAACAGATAGAGATTCGCCTGGCACATCTACACCTTCCCAGAAGGATTTGGTTCCTAGTAATACGGCACGTTCTGTCGCTTTGAATGATTCAAGCAAGGCGTTCGGTGAAGCTCCATCGCCTTGTTCGTAGACATAAATTTCTTCGCGTGCCAGTGGACCTGTGATATTCTGCGCGGTCTTCTTCAACGCGGCATAGGATGTGAACAGCACGAGCATCCGTCCGCCCGTGGCTTTGGCGGTGTTGACGATGGTGCGGTCGAGGGTTTGTTGGTAGCCGTTGATATTCGGCTCTGGGATGTCATTTGCGATGTAGAGCAATGCCGCGCTTTCATAATCATACGGCGAGCCAAGCTGCATCTCGTCCGCCTCGTCCGCGCCGAGGGTGTTGCGCAGATATTGGAACTCGCCATGTGCGGTCAATGTGGCGGAAGTAAGAATGACAGAACGCTTCTCATGCCACAAATATTTTTCAACTAAAGAAGCAACACTTAGAGGCGCTGCATTCAGTGATAATCTGTTTCCGTTTGGCTGGACTTCGATCCAATACACCATACCCTTTGCAGGTTTGCTGATCATGCCAGTAAGGTTGGTTTCGGCCTCCATCAGTCGACGCGCGACGTTTGCGATATCGGCGATGACATCTTCGAGTTCTTCATATCCCTCACTGTATAACTCTGTTGCACCTTTATAGATTTCAGATAATGAAGCAATCAACAGGGTCAACGTTTCATCGATAGTATCCCAGGCGATCTCCACTTCCTCCCAGCCTGGCAGAGTCCGAGTGGCAGGGAGCACACGCGCCTGCCAGTTGTAATTGCTTTGTGGCTGTCCTTCGCGCTGGTGTTTTGCGAACTCAGTGAGGATTTCATAAAACTGGCGGTTCATCTGCTCGATGCGGAAGGTCATGTCGGTGGCGCGATTGACTTTCTGCTGCAGCAGGCCAAAGTCCGCGGGGCGAAGCGATTCTTTCACCTCGCTAAGCAGACGTCCCAGCACACCCGTGTTCGACCCGCCGATTTCTTTCATCATGCGGTCCATGTCGAACTGATTCAGCTTGAACGAAAGCGCGTTCGTCGTCGCTGATTCGAGATGATGACCTTCGTCGATAATCAGATGCGAATATTCGGGCAAGACTTTGCTCCCCGTGGCGACATCCGATAAGAGCAGCGCATGATTGACGACCAGCACATGCGCAGATTGTGACATGGTCTTGGCGCGGTGAAATGGACATGCTCCACCCGTGCGCTTGATGCAAGTCTCAGTAGTACAAGCATCATCCTCCGCCGACATGCGTACCCAGACCTCACGCTCAGTGGGACCCGTGAGATTTAGTTCGCTGCGATCTCCGCTCTGATTGTTAAGCTGCCAGACCATCACTTTGGCGAGCACGCGCATTTCATCCCCGTTGCGTGGACCAAAGTGACGGAGATTATCCAACCGACGCGGACAAAGATAATTCGAGCGTCCCTTCAAAACAGAAAAACGGAAATCAAGATCGAGCGCCTGGCTGAGATTCGGCAGGTCACGTTGGATCAATTGATCCTGCAAGTTGATCGTATTTGTTGAGACGACCACGCGTGTGTTGTTTCGTAAAGCGAATAGTGAAGCCGGAACAAGATAAGCAAACGATTTTCCAACACCGGTTCCGGCTTCGACCATCAAATGGCTTCCGTAAGAAAGTGCGTTGGTGACCGCCCGAAGCATTTCCACTTGTTCGGGTCGCTGTTCGAAGGAATTAAAAAATCGAGAGAACGGTCCCCTATATTCAAGCACGGACGCAAGTTCCTCTGGGTCAAGAGGAACGGGGTTTTCGGGATTGTTGAGCGGCGGGAATTTGGATTCATCAAACCACGCACCGACGTCCTTCTTTTTGGCTCTCTTCGATTTGACTCCCTCCTTTGCGCGCTCTCGAAGCACTTCCTGAAAAAACCAATTTGCATCCCATTCCAGGGGCTCACTCAAACGGACAATATCTGCGATCAACTCAAGTGGTAGCTCGCGCGCGATCTCGAAGAGGCGATTCAGTACTGCCATCGTCACCTTGGCGTCGCCGAGGGCGCGGTGGGTGGCAGGCAATAGTATTCCTAATTGTTTGCCAAGCGATGCTAAGTTATAACGGCTCGCGGTGGGCATCAATACGGATGCTAGTTCATATGTATCAATGACTTCGTTGTAATGCAAGATACCCCCTTGCTTTTGTAAAAATCCTAGATCAAAACGAACGCTATGTCCAACCACCGGCGCATCACCGACAAACTCCTCCAGTTCACCAGCGACATCACGAAAACGCGGCGCGTTGCGAACCTCTACATCACTGATACCTGTGAGTCCGGTGATAAATTCTGGTATGTGTCTGCCCGGGTTGACGAGGGATGTCCACTCATCTTCCACGCGATGCCCCTTGAATCGTATGGCTCCAATTTCGATAATTGCATCGCGCTCTTCGTTTAATCCTGTTGTTTCGATGTCTAAAGCTACTATAGATTGCATACTAGAACAAGTGTATCATGAATTTTTCCCTCACCCTCCGCCCTCTCCCGCGGGGAGAGGGGACTCATTCCGGCAATGCGGCTTTCACCGCCGTGAGCTGCGTCTGGCTGATTGGTTTCCCCCTTGCTTTTTGCCGTATGAATTCCTTGAGTTGTTTTATTTTCAATGCAGGGACTGGGGCCTCTTCCGCCTCAATTTCAATGCCGTCATTAATGAACACCATCAACGCATTGATTTCAGGAATATTCGATTCATCCAATTGTTTATTTAAGTATTTCTTGAGCGTAGCGATTTCTCCCTCGACCTCATGATCGGGGCGTCCCAAACCCTCCTGCCCGAAAATGCGCATATAGGCTTGCATAAATCCGCCACCGCTGATGCTCCAGCGATTCTTCTTGAAGGTGACTTGTCCACGCTGATGATAGGGCAGAATTACCCAAACTCCCGCCGGGCCCACAAGCAAATGTGAAACGGGCGTTGTATAGTGATAGATGACGTACTCGTTTGGCAGGCCTTTGAGACCCGCATCCAATTTCTCATCGGGCCGTGGGCTGCGTCCATACTTATTACCCATGTACATTCCCACTTGCGTTAGCGCAAAGCCAACGATAAGAGCTGTAAGAGAAACCGTGATCAACTCTGTTCTCGTAAAGGAGATATACATGCCCAGGCCCAGCACAGCCATAGCGGCAAGACTTATCCAGCTACCGATTTGTGCATTGCGTTTGATGCGTGCTTCGTTTTTGATGATTTTCATTTAGTAATCCCGCTGGTTGAGTAGCCCTGAGCGTTCGTTGCGAAGGGCATATCGAAACCAGCAATACCAGATATATTTGAAATGTGTGGTTTCGATACGGTCTCGAAAAACACTCGACCTACTCAACCACCGTCATTATTTATTTCTTCAAACTTTCCTCAATTGCCAATTTGATAGCATCCAACACTCTGGCTTCTGCAGCGCTCTTTGCCACACGGACTGCATTTTTCATTGCCAGCGCGTCTGAGCGGCCGTGACCGATGAAGACTAGTCCATTCACGCCGAGAAGAGGAGCCGCGCCTTCTTCGCTCGGATCGAGCAGCTTGCGCACCTTTCCCATTGCCGGACGGATGAGTGCTCCACCGGCCATCGCAAGAGGACCTCCACCTCGAATTGATTCGCGGATTTTTTCGATCAATAATTTCGCGACGGCTTCCGTCGATTTCAAGAACACATTTCCTGTGAAGCCATCTGTCACGGCGACATCCGCATGACCATTGAAGATTTCCTTGCCTTCCACATTCCCAATGAAATTGAGCTTGGCATTTTCAAGAAGCGGATATGCTCCTTTGACCAGCTCGCTCCCTTTCCCTGCTTCTTCGCCGTTTGAGATCAATCCGACTCTTGGATTTATTACACCCCGGACTCGCTCTGCAAACACACTTCCCATAATCGCGAATTGCAAAAGATTTTCTGGTTTGCAATCCGGGTTGGCCCCGATATCCACCACACTACAGATCCCTGTGGCAGTCGGAAAGGGACCGGCCAGCGCGGGACGATCCACGCCGCGGATGCGCCCAAGCCTGAATAACGAAGTGACCATCGCCGCGCCGGTGTTACCCGCAGTAACGAACGCCTCTGCTTCGCCGTTTTTGACAAGGTCAAGCCCCATCGCCATCGAGTTCTGTGCCTCTTTGTGGCGTGCTTTCATTACCAGGTCTTCTCCTTTATCGTGCATGGTCAGCATCTCAGGCGCATGGATCACGCGGATGGGTAGACTCGCTCCGTTGGTGGAATCAAGCACGGGCTGAATCTTTGCAGTGTCTCCAACGAGTATAATTTCCGCTCCATATTCACGGGCCGCCATCACTGCGCCTTCCACATCCGGAGTCGGATAGTTATCACTCCCCATCGCATCGACAACAATTTTGGTCATGCAGTCTCCATTGTAGTATGCTCCATCGGGTCTCAGACCCGATGGAGCGAGTTTGCTTGACAAGCAAAGCAAGCAGATTATAATACGCCGTGCTCACAAAGTGCCGCATATTGGCTAAGCTTGTTAGTTGAAGTTCAGAGAGCAACTTCACGTAAACGCTTATAAGTTGGCGAGATGAGCGGTAAGCGCTGGTGCTGGAATTGGCAGACAGGCATGGTTGAGGGCCATGTGCCGCAAGGCGTGGAGGTTCAAGTCCTCTCCAGCGCACTAAAGAATGTGATGATAGAATACAGGGTTCGCTGAAATAGCGAACCCTGTATCATTATTATGGCATGAGATTGCTTCGTCGAATCTTCAATCCTCCTCGCAATGACCGCAAACTTTATTCTTCGTCAATTTCCTCATCCTGATCGTCTGCTGAAGCTGGATTCAATTCCCAACGATGCCGGTCACGTTCAAGAATTTTCTTATCACTGTTTAGAGGTTCTTCATCCTGGTATGTGACTCCCGCTGCCTCTCCAATTTCATCTACATTATCCTGGTCTGGGGTAGGTGCGGAGCCTCCCACGCTCTCTTCGCCCGCTACGGCGCTATCTTCCCAGGCAGCATCTACATCTCCGGCTGAGAGGGAAGGATCCATCGAATGGTGTTCGTTTAATCTCTCCTCCAGTTTTTGGCGACCACCGGAGGCAAGCCGCTGCCTTTCTTCAAATTCTTCTTTGATATCTTCATCATCTGTATACGTATTGATGCTATCAACGATGGCGTCTGCATTCGCGTCGAGGGCAAGCTTGTCGAGCGAATCCTCTTCTTCCAGTAAATAGTTTTCGCCTTCTCGATTCCCTGGATCGCTAGACAAAATTTCGGTCACTTTGTAGGCGCCCTCTGCAGGAGGTTCCACTTCTCCGGTATAGGGATCGATCGGTTCGTTAGGTTCCGATTGTTCCCTCTCTTGTTTAGTCTTTTTCTTCCGTTTCGTCATAAAAACACCTTTTGATATTCATGAAATAAGAGGCATACATATAGCATAACATAGCATAACATGAAGACAACTCCATGTTTATGTACCTGGATATAAATGACAGGTATAGGATGGGATATATTTCTAATGTAGTACCTCAGAAATTAAATCAATCACACGGTTAAATGAATTTATTTCATGAATGTCGCCTTTACCATATTGAAAAATATATTCTTCTATTATTTTTATTCGCCACATAGCCGCTCTTAAAAGCAATTGATGTGTTTCAAATGTATCATCTAGCTCCTTTATGATCGTTTCAGGAGCACCGTCCCACACAATCGAATCTACAACGATTATTGCTTCGGCGTATTGTGCGGGATGCCAATAAGGTGATAAATCAATCACTGCGGGGGGTAACGCCTTATGGAACAAAATATTACCGGTCATATCACCATGAATCAATTGATTTTTCAGATGTATAGGTCTTAATAAACTTTCGAGTTTAGTCATGACTGGTTTGAGTACTTCACCATATCGCATTGGTAAGAAATCCCAAATCATCTTATCGGCAATTGCCCAGGGGTGTGACGCCTTATCGATAAAATCAGGTTTTGTTACCTTTGCAAGCGATTTATTAAATTTACGAGATACATTTATTTTTTCCTCCCATCTGTTTGGAACTTCTTTACCTTCTAAAAAAGTATAAACACACCAACCACTTTCTACCCATTTATTATTTTTTGATTTAACCGGACGAGGAACACGAAAACCGTCTTCAACGATCGAATTCATTAATTCTGCCCGCCACATGGCCTCTTCCATGTTTTCTGCAGGTTTAAGGATAAAACTACCTGCCTGAAAGGTCCTTCCTTCACCACCTTCAAGCAACATAGGGAAACCTTCGATACCAAACGCATCTAAAATTTTTTCAGAGGGAGGGGCGCGCATGCCTCATTAAATTTTTTTGAATAGATTTGCAGGCTAGAACTCGATTCAAGTTTAACTACGTGTGCCCCATTTCGTAATTGGCGACGATCAAGCTGCAGCATGTCACCGCACCTTCGGCCTTTGCGAGTTCGTCTACAACCACAGGCTTGATCTTATACCCACGCGCTTCGAGTTTTGCAGTTGTTTTTGGAAATGCAATAGGGAAAACAATGGAATCGCCAATCGGCAGGCAATTTGCGGCAAACGGCTCCGACTCATCCACATCGATGAGATCAAAGCCTTCGAAATTTTCCACATCTACCCATTTACGATTGATCAGCAAGGTTTTGTCATCCACGCGCGTGACAGCGCTTTTGAGATGCAGGCAATCATGCAACTCGACGCCTTGCGCGTTATAACCATACTTGTTCAGCAGATTATTTATCTGGTCAACAGCCACTTTGCTGCTGCGTGTGGACATGCCAACGTAGATATTTTTCCCTAGTACAAGCACATCACCGCCATCAACTGTCGCTGGGTATTCAATGAAGACCAGATCACGATAGGGGCGAAGCGCGCGGGTGATGGACTCCGTTTCTGGTTTTCTCGAGTCGGCCCCGGGCCGGGTGATGAGTGCTACTTCCGGCAAAACAACGGCTGTATCCTCCACAAAGACCGAGTCAGGGAGGTTCGCTTCGGCGGGTAATTCCAATACTGTACATCCGAGTTCTTTGAGCGCCTGCACATAGCCATGATGCTGTGCTTGGGCAACATTTACATCAATCGGTGTTCGATCGATATGTGTAATCTCACACTCGTTGAAGCGCGGACTCACATCACGGGTAATTGCAAGAAGCATTAATTTTCTCCGGAGCGGTACCGTTCGATCAGGGCTTTGGTACGCGGGTCTTTGGGTTGAGTAAATAAGTCTTTGGGGTTTGAGTCTTCTATGATCTCGCCTTCGCCCATGACGAGGACTCGATCTGCCACTTCACGCGCAAAACCCATTTCATGGGTAACGACGAGCATGGTCATGCCATCCTTTGCCACTTTTTTCATGACATTTAGAACCTCGCCGATTAATTCTGGGTCAAGCGCCGAGGTCGGTTCATCGAAGAGCATCACCTTTGGCTGCATCGTGAGCGCGCGGGCGATAGCGACGCGTTGTTTTTGGCCACCGGAGAGCCGAAGAGGATATTCATCCTTTTTGAAAAGCATACCGACACTATCCAGGTTTTCCTCAGCCAATGTAATGGCTTTGTCTTTATTTATACCTTTGACCGTGACCGGTCCTTCAATGACATTTTCCAACACACTCATGTGAGGAAAGAGATTAAATTCCTGAAAAACCATGCCTGTTCTCAATCGGACATCGTGAATTCGCTGTCTATGCTCTTTACCCTTCTCTCCGCCCTCCACTTTAATTCCATCCACTTCGATAATGCCGCTGGATGGCTCCTCGAGAAAATTGATACAGCGAAGGAGAGTGCTTTTGCCTGAGCCGCTCCGCCCAATCACGCAGACGACTTCACGTTCTTTAACGTCCAGGTTTATGTTCTTTAATACATGCAAGCGTCCGAAGTATTTATCCAGATTGGAGATTTTGACGATGGGCTGCATCCTAGCGATCTCCTCTGGCAAGACGGGCCTCGAGCCGACTTTGAAAGAAGGTAAGAATTAAGGTCATGATCCAATAGAAAGTTGCGGCAATGATCAAGGCTTCGAGATTATTGAACTCGGCACGGCCGACTCGGGTGGCCCGCCACATGATTTCATGTACAAATCCTGTCACTGAAACCAGCGCTGAATCTTTGGTCATGGAAATAAAATCGTTACCCATCGGAGGGATAGCAAATCTCAAAGCTTGTGGCAAAACAACACGTTGCATCGTCTGCGTTGGAGTCATACCGATCGCAATCGCGGCTTCGCGTTGTCCTTTACTGACGGATGAAATAGCTGCTCGAAATGTTTCGCTCATATAAGCGCCGTAATTTAAGCATAAAGGTAAAATGCCTGCCCACACCGCAGGGAGAACGATACCTAATTGTGGCAAGGCCAGGAAAAAGAAAATGATTTGAAGGAAGAGAGGCGTCCCGCGAATCAGCGAGACATAAAAAGTACTTAATGCATAAATCGGAGGAATAGTGGAAAGCCGCCCCAGTGCTGCAAGTAAGGCAAGAACGATGGCGAAAGTTATGGAAATAATCGAGATGAAGAGAGTTTCCCTGACACCGCCTGCGATAAATAAAGCATTTTTTTGAATGAAGGCAGTATCTAGCTGAATCGGCCCACTGAACATGTAAATAAGTAAAGCAAGAAGAACTGCCCAGGAAATGGCCACATTCGTTCGAAACTGACGAACTTTTCGTTGTTGTGCCTCATAAAGTAATTCGGCCTGCGATGTTCCCACCTGGTTCATTGTTTGTACATGGCTCATTATTTACCTGCCTTTACGTCTTATCTCATAAACTTTGAATGGATTTGTAGGCTACGATTCGATATTCAAGTTTCATTTACGCATGACGGGCACGGCACTCTACATGAAAAAAAGGGAAGCGACATACATGTCGCTTCCCTTTTTTAGGATAACTAATTAGGATCTTGCGTTAAGTCTGCCTCGAACCATTTGTTTGAAAGGTCAGATAGACGACCGTCGGCGTGCATAGCGTTAAAGAGATTGTCCACCTCGGCGCGCAGGCTATCCGTCGGTAGCGTCGAGGCTTTGTCAAAGGCCGCCGCCAAATCCTCAGAAAAGACTGCGCCACCAACTTTCATCACGGGCATGCCGGCTGCAATGTTTTGATCTACGACAGTACCTGAAGTCGCGTACGCGACGAAATCCTGGCGTCCAGAAACGAGTGCCTCTGCACAGAACTGATCTGTTTCCAGGGGGACAACCGTCACACCTTCAGGAGGGCTGGCATAAATGGAAGATTCCGGCAGGCCAAGATCACCGCCACTCAACCAGGTTTCATAGGTGGTCGAGACACCAGCACAGACGGCCTGACCGGCAAGTTGATCCAGGGAAGTAATGCCTGAGTCAGAAAGCACAGCAACCACCGCGGGAGTGTAGTAATAGGGCACACTGAAATCAAGAACTTCCTGGCGCGCCTTATTGATCGTCATGGAGCCTACGCTCACATCCCATTTGTCTGCCCAGGAGCCGGCAGTGATCGTATCCCAACCGGGAGTGGCGAAGCAGGTTTCCACGCCGAGCTGATCGCCAATCGCGATCGCCACATCAACGTCAAAGCCTTGCATTTCGGCCGTTGTGAGGGCGTCTGCGGGGCATTTGGTGTCGCCAGGGCGTGAGCCTTCGGTATTCAGGAAGGACTGGGGCGCATAATTCGGATCGGTGGAAACCAGAATGTAGCCGCGTTGCTTGATTGCATCGAGAAGGTTATCTGCCTTAGGGGCAGCGGCGCTACAGGCACTTAGAACCAAGGCCAAAGCCGCTAGCAGGCTTGCCAAGACGTACAGTTTTTTCATGTTCTCCTCCACGAGAATAAGATGGATTTTTAAGCAATCCGCAGCAATCAGCGGATTGCCACGAGCATAACGGGCGTATCTCGTTACCTAAGCATAGACTATTTTTAGCAATTGTGCAAGTGATTCATAATGATTAATTTTAAATAGTAATATAATTTATCCAATTGACAGAGATATCTATGACTGCCATCTTTCCCAGCGAAGAGTGGTTAAAGGGATTGGAAACGAAACTTAATTCAGACCAGCGTTATGGTGAAATTGCCAGGAGGTGGGAGGGGGATTTATTTTTCTTCATCGAACCAGAGGGCAGTCTAAAGGAACAACTTACCCTCTACCTGGACCTTTGGCACGGAAAATGCCGAAACGTGGAATACCAGCCTCCCCCTCAATCGTACCCAAACCCCACTTTTACATTGACCGCGACCTACGCCAATATCACCGCAATTCTAGCTGGTAATCTCAACGCCGTTACTGCCATGATGACGTCAAAACTTAAGATCAAGGGCAGCCTGAGTTATATGATGCGAAATGTACCCACAGTGTTGGATTTTGTCCGTTGCGCGCAGGAGGTGACAGAGACAATTCTTTAGTATGTCAAGGATGTTACGAAGCTCACCTTATAATCGCTGATATTGTGGGACATCCACATCTTCAAGGATTGATAGCACGCTCTCGTCCAATGTATAGTTTTTGACTAAGATTTTTCTGAAGCGCATATCTGGAGAAAGTGCAAGATATGACTCAAGGACCAGATTCAGTGGTACGCTCAGAACAGAATGGGCATGACCCTTACCCCCGGTTTGGAAATCCTCTACGGCAAGCCTCTCGAGATCATGATCAGAATAACGCTCGCTGGCAGCGAGTATTGCCTCGCAAAGATTGAGGTCAACAATATGAACTTTGAAAATTTCGTAGAGTCGGACGGTTAGATGACCGCGAGCATCGGCATTACTTGTCCGCACAGGCTTGTCTTCAATGACAAATCCGATTGGCTGAATTGTGTATTGATCGGCCTGCAAATGGACTTGAAGCGCCTCTTCGAACTCCTCAACCAATTCGCGCCGAGGCGTCGATTCGAGTTCAACATCGTCCTGATTTTTTAGATGATACAAGCAATACTCTTTTACCAATTCCCATTTGGATGGAGGAATCAAAATACGAAAATCCTGATCGTGCCTTGAACGTTCACTATCAAAGCGTATTTGCCCAATGATTTTTTGTAATGGCTCTGGGTTAAGGATTCGGATGGCCCCACCGAAAGGCTGTGCTCGAACGTTGCCACGGCCATTCTTTTGTATGGTGGCTTCGCGCTCCAAAGCGAGCATCCACATCTGGTTTTGAGGATGGGGGAAAATTACTTGGTTATAGGTAGCAACGCTGACTCGTACCTGGTTAGTTGAGTCATTGTCTTTCATCGTTGTTGAGATACAAAATCAAGCGCCTGTTCGAGAGTCATCGCCCGGCCCTTTTTCTGCGCGGCTGTTAATTCAGCCTCGCTCAGCGCGGAGCGTATGAATTCCTGATTGGCTTCCACTTTACACTATCCCTTGACGTAAGACAACTTTTGATTGATGTATCCATCTCTCGCTAGGAAGATAGCGACTCCCCGTACGTCTCCCTGTTTTCCGGCTGAGCCTGCCCAGTTATATTTCCAGCGCATGATGCACCGATTGCCCAGGCCAAATATTTCCTGAATTTCGATGTGGGCTTGAGATGAGTCATGGAAGAAATCCTTTCAAAATTTCGTTACTGCCTCCTTCCCTGAGTATGGAGTTCCATCAGGAGCCGGATAAGTATTCTCAAAGATACAGTCATCGCTCATTAATTGCATCCTACTGGCAACATCATATTGGTTGAATGCCTGGTTGAACTCCAGGACAATACGCATCCTGACTCTAATTTTGACAGGCGGGCTGGACTCATATTGATAACTCCTACTTCAGGAGATGGGATGATAAATATTCAGGTTCCTCAGGAATTGCCGTGAACCACCCCTCTGGCGGCAGTTGCACTGCCGCCCGCCAGCAGTGCAACTGCTGGCGTAACTTTCCCGTCAAAAACCAGAGAGCCAATATTCATATAACTTGATTATAACGAATCCGTTAAGCCTTTAAAGAAATGAATTGGTGAAGTTAATCATGGCTGAAGTGCCCGAAGTTGAAACCCTTGTGCGTGACCTCCGTGAAGCTATGGTTGGTCGGACGATTCGCGAAACCGAAGTACTCCAGCCTGCCGCCGTGCGCTTCCCAAGCGTGGATGAGTTTACGAGCTTACTTACCGATCGCGTCATTGAGGATGCGCAACGAAGAGCGAAGTATATCTTGTTACCTCTTTCGGATGATATCCTGCTTGCTATCCATTTGGCGTTGTGGGGCACGGTTGCACTCATGCCAACACAGCAGTCACGCTTGGCGGAAACCATCGTTATTTGGCACTTGGATCAAGAGGAGGATCTGCGCCTCGTTGATAAACTTGGATATGCCCGTACAGCGGCCGGTCCACCAAATGTTCTGGCGGAGCGGCTTGACCTAAATTCTCTTGGCCCAGAAGCGCTAGACCCAAACTTTAACGTCGATGTACTCACGCGCCAACTTATTCGGCGTCGTGGAATACTCAAGACAGTCTTATTGAACCAGCGAGTACTCGCTGGACTTGGAAATCGAGATACGGATGAAAGTCTCTGGCTGTCCGGAATTGATCCGCGTCGTTCAGCAGCCTCATTGACTCCAGACGAGTTAACACGTCTGCATGCGGCCATTGTACAGGTCTTAACGGAGGGAATCGCTCTCCGTGGAACACAGCGAGACTTGTTCGGTCGAAAGGGACAGGCCATCCATCGTCGATACATATTCGAGAAATCAGGGCAACCCTGTCCGCGCTGTGGCTCCCGAATTGCCTATCTTCGGCTTGGTGGACGGAACACCTTCTACTGTCCGAACTGTCAGCGTTGATTTTTTCCGCCCGATTGCAGATCGCTTTTCGTTTTTATGTTCAACTTAATGTCTGGGTTTTAGCACTACGCATTTGCCAATGTAATGCAAAGCTCCATAAGGCAAATGGTACCAGACTCCCAGACGCTAATAGCAGGACAATTGTGCGCGGAGATAAATGGAACTGGTCAGTAATATAGCCTGTCAACCAGAGCGAAACGGACACAGCGAGAGTGAAAATTGCAAAGTCGAACGCAAACACACGTCCTAACAATTGGTTCGGCACGGTGATTTGCAACAGCACATCACTATAGGTCCAGTTGATTGATCCCCCAATGCCGCGCAAAACGCATCCGATCAAGACGATTGGAAGCGATGGCGCCACTCCTACAATCAACCATGCGATCGGCATGCATAAAAAGCCACCTAAAATCGCCCGCCGCAGCCAGGTCGTGCTTGAATCGCCGAGTCGATTCGCAATGAGCGGACCTATGACCGCGCCTACACCAAAGGCAGTGAACATCAACCCGAGAGTTGTAGCACCCTCCTGACCCACTTGAAATACGCGACTGGCATACAGCGCGGAGATGATATCGAAACTTCCGACCTGCCCCAACGCTTTGACGAGCGTCACCAAACCTACATCCAGATTGCTGCGGACATATTTCATGCCGTCCATAAAATTTTTCCAGCCGCTTTCCAATACATGAACAGCTCTGGCATGGAACTCACCGGTAATGGTGAGAATGAAGGCTGCCGAAACGAGGAAACTTGCCGCGTCGATGAGGAGCGAGACGCGCACACCGAGAAGTGCTGCGGTAAGCCCACCGATGGCTCCTCCTAATGTCAGCATGGCGGACCAGGTGATGCTGGCGAGGGTGTTGGCGGTGAGCAATTCATCTTCTTGGACCAACGCCGGAACGAGTGCAGCACGCGCTGGCTCAAAGAATGACGATGCACTGAATTGC
>Ga0081539_10001668_pt1 | contig 35937 bp, 39 predicted proteins | sample TabmetS4T2R2_FD_71023 | JGI IMG/M metagenome (GOLD analysis project Ga0081539, IMG submission 71023) | Tabebuia heterophylla rhizosphere microbial communities from the University of Puerto Rico - S4T2R2 | ecosystem: Host-associated > Plants > Roots > Rhizosphere ... | reverse complement strand
GCGGTTCGGCGCCGCGCTCCGCGTCACCTGACCGGACGATCGGCTAGAGGGCTTTGCCGCCGACGTACCAGACGGCGCCCTGCGTGGCCGCGTAGTCGGCGTCGGAGAGCTCGCGCAGCACCGCGACGGAGCCCTTGATGCTCTCCGCGTCGAGGCGCTCGAAGCAGCGGCGCGCCATCGACGCGGACGCGCCGTAGCCCGCGCGGCCGCAACGGAAGAGGAAACCGAGGCGGTCGCCGTCGCGCGTCGGGTTCAAAGGAGCGCAGAGCAGCGCCGCCCGAGGGAGGAGGGCGCTCGACTCGAGGTCGATCGTGCACAGGAGGTCGCTCCAGTCCGAGGGAAGCGCGGCCAGCGCCGCGTCCCAATGCTCCGTGAACGGCCGGTGCTCGTCCTCGGTCGCGGGAGCAGCGACCGCCACCTGCGCCTCCGCAACCTGCACGGCCTCGAGGATGCACCAGATGCGGGCCTCGTCGAGACGCGAAAACAGCCGCTTAGCCGACTCGGGGCCGGACGGACCCCCGGCGCGCCGGATCGTGACGGCGAGCTCGTTCCCGACTCGGCCGACCGTCATCGGCCCCAGGATCCGGGCAGCCTCGGGAAGCTCGTCGGGCTGCTCGGTGCGAAGGCGGAGCGCAACCGTCTCCCAGTCGCGCGGAAGGCGCCCTTCGAGCGCTCTCCACTGATCCACCAGCTTCACGGCGGTCAGCATAATGACGCCCGTGACCCCGGTCGACGGACAGCCGGATGCGGCCGTCGTGCGCGTCCGCGCCGACGCCGCGGAGCGCTGATGGCCACCGACGTCAAGCTCCCGAGGCTCGGTCAGGGGATGGAATCCGGGGTGATCGTGCGCTGGCTCAAGGCCGAAGGCGACACGGTCTCGCGCGGCGAGCCCCTCTACGAGCTCGACACCGACAAGGTCACGCAGGAGGTCGAGGCCGAGCAGGACGGCGTCCTCGCGAAGATCGTCGTCGCCGAGGGCGAGGTCGAGGTCGGGGCGACGGTCGCCGTCATCGAGGAGAACGGCACTGCGGATTCGCCTGACGGCGACTCCGCGAGAAATGCGGCGTCGCCCGCGCCGGCGGAGGTGACCGACGAGCCCGAGCAGGCCGAGTCGGGGGCGGAGGCGCCGCCCGAGACGGAGGCACCGGTCGAGCCCGCGACCGAGCCTGAGCAGGCGCCCAAGCCGGAGCAGGCGCCGGAGCCGGTACCTGGCACTTCGGCGTCCGAAGGGCGCGGAAGTGCCATCAAGGCATCGCCCCTCGCTCGCCGCATCGCGCGCGAGCGCGGCGTCGACCTTGCCGCCGTGCAGGGGACCGGCCCAGACGGCCGGATCCTCGCGGAGGACGTCGAGAAGGCTCCGGTCGGCGCCGCTGCCGCGCCGGCCGCCCCGGCGGTGGCTCCGGCGGACGCCGTCGAGGTCGTGCAGCTCACGTCGATCCGCAAGACGATCGCGCGCCGGCTCACCGAGGCCTGGGAGGCGCCCGTGTTCCAGCTCGGCGTGAGCGCGGACATGACCGAGACGCTCGCCCTCCGCGAGAAGCTCGTCGACCGCCGCGGCGAGGGGGACGTCAAGCCAACGGTCAACGACGTCCTCGTCAAGCTCGTCGCGGCCGCGCTCGCCCGGCACGCTCCGCTGAACGCGACCTTCTCGGGCGACGAGATCCAGCGGCATCGCGCCGCCCACGTCGGCATTGCCGTGGCTGCGCCACAAGGCCTGATCGTCCCCGTGATCCGCGATGCCGACCGGAAGACGATCCAGGAGATCGCGCGTGCGCGCGCCGATCTCGTCGGTCGCACCCGCGACAACAAGCTCACGCTCGCAGACCTCGAGGGCGGAACGTTCACGATCTCGAACCTCGGCATGTTCGGCGTCGAGCAGTTCGTGGCCGTCCTCAACCCGCCTCAGGTCGCGATCCTCGCCATTGGAGCGGTCAAGGACGAGGCCGTCGTGCGCGACGGCGAGATCGATATCGCGCCGATGCTGCAGCTGACGCTCACCTGCGACCATCGCGCGATCGACGGCGCCGACGGCGCGACGTTCCTCCAGACGCTCGTCGCGCTCATCGAGCAGCCGTCCCTCGCGCTGTGAGCGGCGAGCGGGGCCGCATCGTCGTCCGTCGCGGCGGTGCGCAGGACGTGCGCTTCCTGCGGGACATGCTCCACCACGCCTACTACTGGAAGGAGCGCGCGCCCGACGCCGGCCCCGGGCCCGTCGCGCTGTACGTCAAGGCCTGGGGGCGACCCGGCGACACGGCGGTGATCGCGATCGAAGGCGGGTTCCCGGTCGGCGCGGCGTGGTACCGCCGGTTCGCCAAGGAAAGGCCCGGCTACGGCTTCGTCGACGAGCGCACGCCCGAGCTCGCGATCGCCGTCGTGCCGAACGCCCGGGGCAAGGGCGTCGGGTCGAAGCTCCTCCACGCACTGCTCGCACGCGCGCGGGACGCCGGGTATCCCGCCGTTTCCCTGAGCGTCGACCGGCAGAACGCCGGCGCGATCGAGCTCTACCGGCGCCACGGCTTCGAGCGCGTCGCCGAGGACCAGGACTCCGTCACCATGCTCGCCCAGCTCGACACTCCGCAAGCAAACGAAGGGACCGATACCGCATGAACGTCGACGTCGCCGTCCTCGGAGGCGGACCGGCCGGGTACACGGCCGCGATCCGCGCCGCGCAGCTCGGGGGCAAGGTCGCCTGCATCGAGCGCGAGCCCAAGCTCGGCGGGACCTGCCTCCGCGTGGGCTGCATCCCGACCAAGGCCTGGGTGCAGAGCGCGCACGCCTACCACGACGCGCAGGAGACGTTCGCGAAGCTCGGCGTGCAGACGGGCACCACGACGCTCGACTTCGCGGCGGTCGTTTCCTGGAAGGACGCGGTGGTCGACCAGATGACAGGCGGCGTCGCGTCGTTGTTCAAGGCGAACGGCGTCGAGTGGGTCAACGGCGCCGGCACCTTTACGGGGCCGAACACGATCGCCGTCGAGGGCGCGGAGGAGGTCACGTTCACGAGCGCGATCATCGCGACGGGCTCGGTCCCGATCCGCCTCCCGATCCCCGGCATCGACTCCTCGCGGTGCGTCGACTCGACGGGCCTCCTCGCGCAGACGGAGGTGCCGGGCCGGCTCGTCATCCTGGGAGGCGGGATCATCGGGTCCGAGTTCGCCTCGATCTTCAACCGGTTCGGGACCGAGGTGACGATCATCGAGATGCTCCCGAACCTGATCCCCGGGGAGGACGAGGACGCGGCCAAGGAGCTCGAGAAGGCGTTCAAGAAGCGCGGGATCGCGATGCACCTCGGGAAGCAGTGCACCCAGGTCGACGATCACGGCGGGCACCTGACGGTGCATTTCGGCGAGGGCGAGTCGGTGGACTGCGACCTGATGCTCGTCTCCGTCGGCCGGGCTGCGCTCGTCGACGGGCTCGGTCTCGAGGCGGCCGGTGTCCAGTTCGACCGGACGGGCATCGGCACGGACAACGGGCGACGGACGAACGTCCCGCACATCTACGCCGCCGGCGACGTCGCGGGCTACTGGCAGCTCGCGCACACCGGTTTCCGGGAGGGCGAGGTCGCGGCGGAGAACGCGATGGGCCACGACGCGATCGTCGGCGAGCCCGCGGTGCCGCGGCCGATCTACACCGACCCGGAGATCGCCGGCGCCGGCCTCACCGAGGCGCAGGCGCGTGAGCTCCACGGCGACAACGTCGTCGTGGGGCGCGCCCCGTGGGTCGCGATCGCGCGCGCCGTGATGTCGGGCGACACGACCGGTTGGGTGAAGACGATCCACGAGTCGACGTACGGCGAGCTTCTCGGCGTCGTGATCGTCGGGCCGCACGCGACCGACCTGATCGGAGAAGCCGTCGTCGCGCTCGACGCCGAGTCGACGATCGAGACGGTCGCCGACGGTGTGGCGCCCCACCCGACGCTCGCCGAGGGGCTCAAGGAGGCGGGACTGGTCGCCCTCAACCGGGCGATCCACCTGCCACCGCGGCGGCGGTAGTCTCTTGGCATGCGGAACCAGCGAAATGCACTCGTCTGGGCACTCGTCTCCTGGTTCGCGCGACGCTGGCTACGTCAGCGCGCGGCGAAGGTCACCGGTCTCGCAGGGCGCGCATCCGGCGGTCGCGGCCGGCTGACGAGCGTCCTCGGCGCGATCGCCCTCGTCGGCGTCGTCGCGGGCGCGTTCGTCGCGTGGCGGAAGCTCGCGGGAGGCGAATCGGGCGAGTCGGAGACAGCCGTGGACGTCGTGCACGAGCCGACGCCTTTCGGCGAACCGATACCGGCGTGACACCCGTCGAGGGCCCCGGGCGCGGCCTGATCCGCCCGGCGCTCGACGGGCTCGTGCCGTACGAGCCAGGCAAGCCGGTGGAGACGGTGCAGCGCGAGCTCGGCCTCGAGCGGGTCGTGAAGCTCGCGTCGAACGAGGGTCCTTTCGGGCCCTTCCCGGAGGCGATCGAGGCCATCCAGCAGGCGCTGGCCGAGGGGAACCGGTACCCCGACGGCGGCTGCTACCGCCTCCGGCACCTGCTCGCGGAGCGGCACGGCGTCGCCTTCGAGGAGATCGTCGTCGCCGCCGGCGCCGATGCCGTGATCGGCTACGTCTGCCAGGCGCTGCTCGACCCGGACGACGAGGTCGTGACGCCGTGGCCCTCCTTCCCGAGCTACGTGATCGACCCGCTGAAGCTCGCGGCGAGCCCTGTCCGCGTCGATCTCGCCGACGGCCGCGTCGACGTGGACGCGCTGCTCGCGGCGGTGAGCGAGCGGACGAAGATCGTCTTCGTCCCGACCGTGAACAACCCGACCGGGACGATGACCCCGCGGGACGACCTGCGGCGTTTTCTCCAAGGGGTGCCGGAGCACGTGCTGACGGTCGTGGACGAGGCGTACTTCGAGTACGTCGAGGATCCGGCGTTCCCCGACGCGATCGAGGACGCGGTGAAGTCGGGGCGGCACGTGCTCGCGCTCCGAACGTTCTCGAAGATCTACGGCCTCGCGGGCTTGCGGATCGGCTACGGGGTCGGCCCCGCGCATGTGATCGCCGCGATCCGCAAGGTGCAGCGCGCGTTCGACGTGACGACACCCGCCCAGGAGGCGGCGATCGCGAGCCTCGACGGGCCGGCCGAGCTCGCCCGGCGGCGGTCGGTCAACCGCGAATCGATGGGTGCGCTCGAGGCGGTGCTGCGCGACCGCGGCTTCGACCCGATCGGCCCTGCTGCCGGAAACTTCCTCTTCGTCGACGTGGGCGCCGATGCGGCCGCCTTGAACGACGCGCTGCTCCGCCACGGCGTGATCGTCCGTCCGATGGGCTCGTTCGGGGCGCCCTCGGCGCTGCGCATCACGGCGGGCACGCCCGAGGAGATCGCCTTCCTCGCCGAGCAGCTGGACGCGGTGTTCTCCACGGCGTGAGCTGCGCGCCGGGGCCTCGGCTACCGTTAGCCGATCGGGCGCCGGCGCGCCCCCGCTTCCGATGCGAACGACGCTGAAGAGAGGAGTCGGCCGCGGCGCCACGTTGAACGGCAACGGGCGCACCGCCGTCCCCGCCGCGTCGATGGGGGCGGTGAGGGTCTACCAGCAGCCGCCACCGCCGCCCCGGAGCGGCCGCTCGCTCGCGCTTCGCATCCTCGGCTGGGCGGTGCTCGCGCTCGCGGTGCTCGTCGGAGGCACGGCCGGCGGCGTCTATCTCTACGCCCACGAAGCCGTGGCGAACACGGCAGCCAAGTCACCCGGCGTCAAGGAAGCGGCCAAGGCGCTCGACGTCGTGCTACCGGGGCAACCGGCGATCGCCCTCGTCATAGGCTACGACCGCCGCGCCAACGAGGGTAAGGGCACGCCGTCCCGGTCCGACACGCTGATGCTGGTCCGGGCGGACCCGGATGGGCAGACGATCTCGATGCTCTCGTTCCCACGCGACCTCAGGGTCGAGGTGCGGTGTCCCGGGAAGGCTTCGTACGTCGACAAGATCAACTCTGCGTACGCGGCATGCGGCCCGAAGGGTGCGCTCGCGACCGTCTCGAGCCTCACCGGGCTGCCGATCAACTACATCATCACCGTGAACTTCCGCGGCTTCCGGCTGCTCGTCGACAAGCTCGACGGCGTCTGGATGGACATCGACCGGCGGTACTTCAACGACCGTGGCGGGCCGAGCGGCTACGCGAAGATCAACCTGCAGCCCGGCTATCAGCGCCTGAACGGGACGAGGGCGCTCGACTTCGTGCGCTTCCGCCACACCGACTCCGACATCTACCGCAATGCACGGCAGCAGCTGTTCGTCCGGGCGTTCAAGGACAAGCTCACCCAGAACCTGTCGCCGACGACGCTCCTCAGGGTCGTCAGGGTCACCACGTCCAACGTCGAGGTCGCCCAGGGTGGCGGCAAGGATGTGACGCTGAAGACCGTGTTGCGCTACGCCGCCCTCGTCGTCGGGTTGCCGGGCGGGCACGTCTTCCAAGCCCGGATCGAGGGCCTCGAGGGCTTCTCCGACCTGACGACCGCGTCCGAGAACATCCAGCGAGCCGTACGCGAGTTTCGGAACCCCGACGTCGAGTCACCGCGCAAGGCGACCGCCGTCGCCCTCGGGGAGAAGATCAAGCAGGCCGCGCCACCGCCGCGCGACACGAGCGTTCTCGTGCTCAACGGGAACGGGGTGGAGGGTTCGGCCGGGAGCGCGAGCTACCTCCTCGGTCAGCGCGGGTATCGGATGCTGGTCCCGCCGAACGGGCTCCCGGCGAACGCGCCGAACTACAACTACTTCCGCACGCAGGTCTACTTCGACGCCCGCCTGGAGAAGGCCAAGCCCGCTGCGACGAGGCTCGCCAACCTCTTCGGCTCGGCCGACGTCGTGAAGCTGACGCCGAAGATCCGTACGCTGGGCAGCGACGCGATGCTCGTCGTCGTGGTCGGGCAGACGTTCCACGGCAGGCTCGCCTCGGCGCCGATCGACCAGACGCCGCAGCGCCAGCTGGCAGCCGTCACGTCCGGGGCGAGCGCCGCGGTCGACGTCCTCCGGCGTCACCGGGGCGAGACCCCCTTCCCCCTGATGGTGCCGACGAAGATCGAGAAGTCCTCGTGGATCGACAGCGAGATGCCGATCCGCGTGTACCGCATCGACCCGGACAAGGAGCACAAGGCGGTCAGGCTCACGTACCGGATGGGCACGAACGAGTACTGGGGCGTCCAGATGACGGACTGGGAGGACGCGCCGGTGCTCGCGGGCCGGAACTTCGTCCGCCGGATCGGCGGCCGGCGCTACGAGCTCTACTACAACGGCCCGCGCCTCCACATGGTCGTGCTGCGCACCGACGGCGCGTCGTACTGGGTCGTGAACACGCTCCTCGACCGGATTTCGAACGAGACGATGATCGCGATCGCGAAGAGCCTCAAGCCGCTCGCCAAGGTGAGCCGGGCATAACTTATCCTGCCGCGGTCATGACGACTCCGAACGGGCTGATCGGCGTCACGCGCGTTTCTCGGGCGTCGAGAGCGGCGTCAGGCATCGGCGGAGGCCGGCTCGGCCGGCCGGGAGCCGATGCCGGCGAGGGGCGCGCGTGAGGCGGATCGCGGTGTTCGGCGCCGGGTACGTGGGGCTCGTCACCGGTGCGTGCCTCGCGGAGCTCGGGCACCGGGTCGCGATCCGCGACGTCGTCCCGGCGAAGATCGACGCGCTCGCGCGCGGCGAGGTGCCCATCTACGAGCCCGGCCTCGACGAGCTGCTCGCCCGGAACCGGGAACGGCTCGTCTACACGCTCTCGGTCGCGGAGGCGATGGACGGCGCGGAGTTCGTGTACGTCGCCGTCGGGACGCCGCCGACGTACTCGGGCGACGCCGACCTGTCGGCCGTGTGGACGGTCGTCGACGAGCTTCCCGAGGTCGATCACCGGGTCGTCGTCGTGATGAAGAGCACGGTTCCCGTCGGCACCGGCGAGAAGGTGCGGCATCGCCTCGACTCACGCGGCATGCACGACGTCGGGTACGTCTCCAACCCCGAGTTCACGGCGGAGGGGACGGCGGTGAAGGACTTCATGGAGCCCGACCGCATCGTGATCGGCGCGTTCGCGGACGAGGACGGCGACGCCGTCGCCGCGCTGCACGACGGCATCGACGCGCCGATCGTCCGCGCCGACGTCGCCTCGGCCGAGATGACGAAGCTCGCCGCGAACGCCGCGCTGATGACGCGGATCTCGTTCATCAACGAGATCGCGAACGTGTGCGAGGCGACCGGCGCCGACGTGGTCAAGGTGGCAGAGGGCATCGGCTACGACCGCCGGATCGGCAAGAGCTTCCTCCGCGCCGGCGTCGGCTACGGCGGGAGCTGCTTCCCGAAGGACTCGTTGGCGCTCAAGCAGCTCGCCGCCAACTCCGGGTACCACTTCCTCGTCCTCAACGCCGTCATCGAGGTGAACGAGCTCCAGAAGCGGCGCGTGCTCGGCAAGCTCGTCGAGCAGCTCGGGTCGCTCCGCGGGAAGCGCGTCGCGCTGCTCGGGCTCGCGTTCAAGCCGAACACCGACGACACCCGCGAAGCCCCGGCGTTCGTCCTCGCCGGCCGGCTGATATCCGAGGGCGCAGAGGTCGTCGTTTGGGACCCCATCGCGACGCCCGACGGTCTCCACGGCGTGGAGCACGCGGCGACCGTCGAGGACGCGGCCCGCGGCGCCGACGCGGTCGTCCTCGTGACGGAGTGGCCGCAGCTCGCCGACGTGGACTGGAAGGCGGTGGCCGGGACGATGCGCGAGGCGGTGTTCGTCGACGGTCGCAACATGTTCGAACCGGCCGCGATGCGCGCGATCGGCTTCCGGTACGACGCGATCGGCCGCGCGGCCGCGCCCGAGTCGGCCTGATGGAGGCGATCGTCCTCGCCGGAGGGAAGGCAGAACGGCTCGGCGACGCGTCCGGCGGCCTGCCGAAGTCTCTCGTCCCCGTCGCGGGGCGCCCACTCCTCGCGTGGCAGCTCGGCCGCCTCGCGAAGATCGGCGTCGCACGTGTGATCGTCAGCTGCTTCGGCGGGCAGGAGGAGACGTTTCTCGAGGGACTGCGCGTGGACGGCGTGGAGATCGTCTGCGCAGGCGAGCCCGAGCGGCTCGGCCGCGGGGGCGGCATTCGCTACGCGGCCGGATTCCGCGAGGAGTCGGGCGACGTGCTCGCGATGAACGGCGACGAGCTCGTCGACGTGGACTTCGAGACGCTGCTCGTCCGGCACCGGTCGACGGGTGCGGCGGCGACGGTGACAGTCGCGCGGCCGCCGTCCCAGTTCGGCCAGGTCGAGCTCACCGACGACGACGTGGTGACAGGCTTCCAGGAGGGCGGCCGCATTCCCTACTGGGTCAACTGCGGGGTCTACGCGCTGTCCGAGGAGGCGCTCGAGCGTTTTCCCGAGAAGGGCGACCACGAGTCGACGGCGTTCCCCGAGCTCGCGCGCGAGGGAAAGCTCCGCGCGTACCGCCACACCGGCATGTGGCTCACGGTCAACACGCCGAAGGAGCTCCGTCGCGCCGACGAGTACGTCAGCGAGCACCCCGAGTGGCTCGCATGACGAATCCGTACGCGGTCACGCCGCGGCGTGTCGAGAAGCCGTGGGGCTGGGAGCTCGTGTGGGCGGAGGCGGACGACTATGTCGGCAAGCTGCTGTTCGTCCGCGCCGGGCAGGCGCTGAGCCTCCAGTACCACGAGGTGAAGGACGAGGCGTGGCTCGTGCAGGAGGGCCGCGCGTCGCTCGAGCTCGGGGAGGTCGGCGGCGAGCTCGATACCGTCGAGATCGGCGCGGGCGACGCCCTGCGGTACCGCCCCGGCACCGTGCATCGCGTCACCGCGATCGAGGACACGCTCATCGTCGAGGTCTCGACGCCGCACCTCGACGACGTCGTCCGGCTCGAAGATCGCTACGGGCGCGAAGGAACGAACGCGCCGTGACCTCCGTGTCTGACTGAAGTCGGACAGCCGCTCTTCTGGCGCAAGGCACGGTGTCCGACTGAAGTCGGACACCGGAGGCTCCTAGAAGTAGAACGCCTTCCAGGCGTCCCACCAGGTCGGGCCGGCGACGGAGATCGTGCGGTCGTCGACGCGGTGGACGCCTGGCCGGAAGCGGAGCGCGTCAGGCGCGACGGTGTGCTTGAACTCGGCCGTGATCTCGCACGGCCGGCCCGGGTCCCACGGCGCGACCGCCTTGAGGTCGGAGAGCGCTTTCCTCGCGCCGTCCTCGATCAGCTCGCGCGCTCGCACGGGCGCGACCTGGCGCGCCGAGGTCGCGCCGATCCCTCGCTTGACCGCGACGGTCGTCAGCCCGCTCCCGAGGAGCATGCGTCCCTCGGCGCACACCGCCTCGTCGCCGGTCACGAGGAGCACGGGGCAGTCCCAGGTCCCGCACAGCGCGGCGTGGATCCCGACCTCGCCCACCAGCACGCCGTTGAACCGCAGGTTGTAGTAGTCCGCGCCCGACACCGTGTGGTTGAGGACGCCCGCTCGCACGCCGGCCCGCGCGTGCATGCCGACGAGCAGCGCGGCGTCGCATCCCTTCTCGAGGAACTCCGTGTACTCCGTCCACTTCTCCTGGACGACGAACTCGCAGCTCGGGTCGAGGAGCTCGGGGAGGAGGGAGTTGAACGACCATTCGCCGCCCGCGCCGTGACAGTCCATGACGACGATCTCCGTCGCGCCCGCGGCCTTGGCCCCGCGGACGACTGCGTTGATCTCCTCCGTGTAGAGCCGGCGGGACTCCTCGTACATCGGCGCGCCGCCCTTCGTCTGCGGGCCCTTGACGATCCCGGAGACGCCCTCGAGGTCGCTGATCACGTGGATGCGCACGGCTCCAAGGCTATTCCGGGACCTTGACACGGTTGTGGTAAGGTTCCGGCGCGATGCAGACGTACACCGTCAGCCAGGCGGCGAGCCGTACCGGGTGGTCGCCGCGGATGCTCCGCTACCTCGAGTCCACCGGGCTCGTCGTGCCGGAGCGGAGCTCCTCGGGCTACCGTCGCTACGGCGACGCGGAGCTCGGGCTGCTCCGGGGTTTGGCTGACCTCAGGCACCGCTTCGCCGTGGAGCTCGACGACGTGGCGTTCGTCGTCCGGCTCCGACGCGACGAGGCGCTCCGGGCCGCGGTCGAGAGCTGGCTCACCGGCGCCACGGTCCCCGAGCAGGGGGCGAGCGAGGCCGACTGGATCGAATGGGAACAGCGCAAGCAGGAGCGGCTACTGGCCGCCTGACAGCTCCGGAGAGGAACCATGGCCACGACCATCAAGCACGACGTCAAGGATCTCGGTCTCGCGCCGGAAGGCGTTCGCCGGATCCAGTGGGCCGATCGGCAGATGCCGGTGCTCGCCGCGATCCGGCAGCGCTTCGAGAAGGAGCAGCCGCTCGCGGGGTACCGCGTGTCGGCGTGCCTCCACGTGACGACCGAGACCGCGAACCTCATGCGAACCCTGAAGGCGGGCGGCGCCGACGTGGTTCTCTGTGCCTCGAACCCGCTGTCGACGCAGGACGACGTCGCGGCCGCCCTCGTCGAGGAGTACGGGATCGCGACGTTCGCGATCAAGGGCGAGGACCACGACACGTACTACCAGCACCTCGAGGCGGCGATCGACCACCGTCCGCACGTGACGATGGACGACGGCGCCGACGTGATTGGCATCCTCCACTCGGCCCGCCGCGAGCAGCTCGGCGACGTCATCGCCGGGACCGAGGAGACGACCACCGGTGTGATCCGTCTTCGGGCGCTCGAGCGCGACGGCAAGCTGGGCTTCCCGGTCGTGGCGGTCAACGAGGCGCGCACGAAGCACCTGTTCGACAACCGCTACGGCACGGGGCAGTCGACGATCGACGGGATCATCCGCGCGACGAACGTCCTCCTGGCCGGTCGCACGGTCGTGATCGCCGGCTACGGCTGGTGCGGCCGCGGGGTCGCGTCGCGCGCGAAGGGCCTCGGCGCGCACGTCGTCGTCACCGAGGTCGACGCAATGAAGGCCCTCGAGGCCGTGATGGACGGCTTCCAGGTGATGCCGATGGAGAACGCGGCTGAGGTCGGCGACATCTTCGTCACGGCGACGGGTGACAAGCACGTCGTCGCGAAGCGCCACATGGAGCGCCTCAAGGACGGTGCGATCCTCGCCAACACGGGGCACTTCAACGTCGAGATCGACATCCCCGCGCTGCGGTCGCTCGCGATCGACACGCGGGAGGCGCGGGCGTTCGTCGAGGAGTTCACCTTCGCCGACGGGCGCAGAGTCTTCCTCCTCGCCGAGGGACGGCTCGTCAACCTCGCGGCGGCCGAGGGCCATCCCGCGCAGGTGATGGACATGTCGTTCGCAAACCAGGCGCTCGCCGCCGAATTCGTGATCGCCAACGCCGCGTCGCTCGAGCGGACGGTCTACGACGTGCCGAAGGAGATCGACGACGAGATCGCGCGGCTCAAGCTCGCGACGATGGGCGTCGCGATCGACGAGCTCACCGAGGAGCAGGCGACCTACCTCGCCAGCTGGGACGAGGGAACTTAGGCGGGGGAACCCATGGTTCCGCCGCCGGCCCCCTCCTTCTACGTTGTGCACGGATCGACCGGGCCTGGCCTCCCGCCGGGCCATGCCCGGCTCCGGCCGCGACGGCACTCTCACGGGTCATCGGTCTAGGAGCAGACACGCCGTACAGTTCCGCCGTGCCCGAGCTCGAGCCGCAGCGGATCGTCCGTCTCGAAGACGACGCCGTCGTCGTCCTCGACCAGCGTCGGCTTCCCGGCGAGGAGGTCGAGCTTCGCTGCACGACCTCGGCCGAGGTCGCAGAGGCGATTCGGGTGCTCGCCGTCCGCGGCGCGCCGGCGATCGGCATCGCGGCTGCGTACGGCATCGCGCTCGCCGCGGGCCGTGGGGAGGACCTCGACGTCGCCTGCGAGACGCTCGCTGCGTCCCGGCCGACCGCGGTGAACCTCCGCTGGGCGCTCGAGGCGATGCGCGACGACCCCACGCGGGAGCGGGCGGCCTGGATCCACGCGGACGAGGTCGAGCGGTGCCGCCGGATGGGTGCGCACGCCGTCGAGCTGTTCCCGCCCGCCGCGCGCGTCCTCACGCACTGCAACGCGGGCGGACTCGCGACGGGCGGATACGGAACGGCGCTCGGCGCCGTGCGGGCCGCGTTCGAGGCGGGCCGCGTCGCGCACGTGTGGGTCGACGAGACGCGACCGCTCCTTCAAGGCGCGCGGCTGACGGCCTGGGAGCTCGAGCAGCTGGCGATCCCGCACGCCGTGATCGCAGACGGCGCGGCGGCCTCCTTCATGGCCCGAGGCGAGGTCGACCTCGTCGTGACCGGCGCCGACCGGATCGCCGGGAACGGGGACACCGCCAACAAGATCGGCACGTACGGCCTCGCGGTGCTCGCTGCCCATCACGCTGTGCCGCTCGTCGTCGTCGCACCCACGTCGACGCTCGACCCGACGGCCGAGACGGCTGCGGAGATCCCGATCGAGGAACGCGATCCGGCCGAGGTGACCGAACGGTTCGCTGCGCGTAACCCGGCCTTCGACGTGACGCCCTCGTCGCTCGTCACGGCGATCGTCACGGAGCGTGGCATCCACCGGGCGCCCTACGCCGAGACGCTGCCGCGCGAAGCGGCCACGGCCAGATGAGCCTGACCGGGGTCGATCGCGAGACGCAGGCAGTGCTCGATCGGTACCGGTTCGACCCGGCGCTGTTCGAGGCGCTTCGCAGGCGTGTGGCCTCGGGCGAGCTCACGCCCGAGACGAACGTCGTCAGGGGGAGCGTCGCGCCGCCGCACGAGGACGACGTCGTGCCGCTCCCCGAACGCGACTCGGACGCATGGTCGCGGGCGAGCGCTCTCGGCGTCCGGGCGCTCTCCGAGGGTCGGATCGCACAGGTCGTGCTCGCCGGAGGCATGGCGACGCGCTTCGGGGGCGTCGTGAAGGGCGCCGTCGAAGCGCTCGACGGCCGCAGCTTCCTGTCGTGGAAGCTCGGGGAGACAGCTCGGCTGGGAAAGGCACTCGGCAGGGAGATCCCGGTCGCCCTGATGACGAGCTTCGCGACCGAGGAGGAGACCCGCCGCCATGTCGCGTCGCTCGACGTGCTGGAGCCGCTCTGGTTCACGCAGTCGGTCTCCCTCCGGTTGACCGAGGCCGGCGGGCTGTTCCTGGAGGACGGCAGGCCGTCGCTGTACGCGCCCGGCCACGGCGACCTCTTGCCGTCGCTTCGGCGCTCTGGCCTCCTCGACGTCTTCCAGGCCCGGAGTGTCGAGCACGTTGCCGTGTCGAACGTCGACAACCTCGGCGCACGGCTCGACCCCGCCGTCGTCGGCGCGCATCTCGTGGCAGGTCGGCCGATGACCTCGGAGGTTGCGGTCAAGCAGGGCGACCTCGGCGGTGCGCCAGCACGTGTCGACGGTCGCCTGGGGCTGCTCGAGGCACCCCAGTTCCCACCGGGCTTCGACCAGGATCTGATCCCCGTCTTCAACACGAACACGACCGTGCTCCGCCTCGACGCGCTCGACCGAGACTTCGACCTGCGGTGGCTGTACGTCCGCAAGTCGGTCGACGGGCGCGCGGCAGTCCAGCTCGAGCGGCTCTACCACCAGATCTCGTGGCAGCTCGAGACGACGTTCCTCGAGGTCCCGCGCACGGGACCGCGCGGGCGGTTCTTTCCGATCAAGGAGCCCGAGGATCTCGATGCGTCCCGTGCGGGTCTGCGCGAGATGCTGGCCGCGTCCGTGCTCGACTGACGCCGCAACGCGTCACAAAACCGGCACGAAGACCGCACGCTCACGACACGGGTTTGGCCGTACGGTCGTCGCATGGCTCTCCTCGGCCTCCTGCTCCCGTCCCGGTGCGCCGGATGCGACGCTCCGGGGCCGCCTCTCTGCGGTGACTGCAGTGCCCGGCTGATCCGTATCGCGCCGCCGGTCTGCGAGCGGTGCGGCTGCCCCGGTGCATGGCCCGTTCGGCGCTGCGTCGAGTGCGCCGGGCGGCGGCTCGCCTTCGCCCGCGCTCGCGGAGCTGTCGTCTACGACGACCGGTCGCGTCCGCTCGTCTCCGCCTGGAAGGAGCGCGGCCGCCGCGATCTCACCGCGCCGCTCGCCGAGCTCGTCACGCGGGTGGTCCTCCGCCCCGACGTGGAGGCGCTCACCTTCGTCCCCGGCGACCGCGAGCGAGGCCGGGTGCGCGGGCACGTGCCGGCGCAGCGACTCGCCGAGGCGCTCGGCGACCGCTGGCGGCTGCCGGTGACGAGGCTCCTCGTGCGAACCACGTCGTCCCGCCGTCAGACGGGTCTGCCTCGTGCCGAACGGCGCACCAACGTCCGCGGGGTGTTCGCGGCGGCCACGCGGGCGCCTCCGAGCGTCGCGATCGTCGACGACGTCTATACGACCGGAGCCACCGTCTCGGCGTGCGCCACGGTTCTCCGCCGTGCCGGCGCGCGGCGTGTCGAGGTCGTTTGCCTCGCACGGGCAGTGCGCTAGCGTTGAAGGAACCGAACCAGGAGGCGCCATGCGACTGAAGGTCACGGTGCGGCACGGACAGGTGAGCGACACTGTCCGAGGCTACGTGGAGTCGAAGTTCGCCAAGCTGGGTCGGCGTCTCCACCCGGATTCGCTGGTCGAGGTCGTGCTCGATCGCGCGCGCAACCCGAAGATCGCCGACGACCACATGGTCGAGGCCGAGCTCCACATGAAGGGCCCGAACCTTCACGGTCGTGAGGCTGCGGCGACCTACGAAGCGGCGGCCGACATGCTCGTCGACAAGCTCGAGCGCCAGATAGAGCGCCGCCGCGACAAGGTCGTGCATGAGCCGCGTCGCCGCGCGCACGGCCCTGAGACAGAGCCCATGCCGGTCGAGCAGATCGAGCGGGCGCTCCGGGGCGCAGACCGCTAGGTGACGCTACCCCACGACCCCGGTCCGCACTGGGGCGAGGTCGGGATCCACGGCATCCATCGACAGCGCGAGTGGGATGTCGTCGCCACCGTGCCCGCGCGGGAGGTGGAAGGCGACGAAGCATGGTTCGTCCTCCTCACGGACGGCCGGGCGATCGTCGAGGAGGGCTCGGTCGACGCCGTGCGCCTCGCGGAGCACGTCGAGCTCGCACCGCCGTTTCGCGCCCGTGCGATCAGACGGGACGCGACGCTGTGGGCGATCGCCGCCCGGCGGATCGAGACCGTCGAGCTGGACGAGGATCCCGGCGGCGATGCCGTCGAAGTGAGCTGGGACGGCGTCGAGCGCACCGTGCGAATCGACGGCCGGCCGACCCTTGCCGGCGTTCCGGAGCTGGAACGCCTCGGAGAACGTCACGCCAGGTACGTCGTGACGGCGGCGCGCATCGACGGCCGCGTCTGGGAGGTGGCGGTGTCGCCGCTCTAGGAAGACTGGCCGAGCGGCCCGCCGCGCCAGGTGACCGACGTTCCGTTCGCCCATGCCGACCCCCACGCGTCGGTCGAGAACAGTGGGCGCTCCCATCGGCGCACGGGGACCTTTACGAGGAGGACGTCGTCGCCGGTCGCCATACCCAGCGCACGTACCTGGCCTCCCTTCGTGTAGACGATCTGCCCCTGGCGGAAGCCGAGCATCGCCGCACCGACGGGGAGGGTGACCGTCGTCGAGCCGACGTGGACGGTCTGGGCGGCCTGCACGATCGCGCCGCGAGGAGCGAGCGCGACCGCCGTCACACTCGACGCGCCGTACGTGACCGTTCGCAGCACGCTCCCCGACCTCGAAAGCGTGACCACGGTTCCGTCTGCCAGTGCGGCAACGACCCTCGCGGCGCCCGGCCCGATGCCCGCCGCGAGGACCCGCACGTCGCTCGTGAGCGTGACGCGGAACAGGCGCGCCCCGGTGTCTGCGACGTAGGTGAGCGTCTTGCCGGTCGCGTAGGCGACGCCTTCGCGGGTTCCGGGGCCGAGGACCAACGGAGTTTCGCCCGAATCGACCTCGCTCGTCGCATCCGCGAGGCGGCGCGGCGTGCGTCGCGTCGGGGTCGCCGTCCAGAGCGTCTGGTCGCGGAAGTTCCCGCCGACGTACGTGACCCAGAACGCGCGTCGACCGGTCGTCGCGACCTGCGAGATGCCGCTTCCCGTGCTCGGTCCCTCGGTGCAGACGCGCGTCGTGCTCTCGCCGAGGCGCCAGGTGCCATTCGACGCGGTATCCCACAGCACGACGTACGCGCACCGCTTGCGGTCAGGGGTCTCGCGGACGGCGTAGACGACGGATCTGAAGGCGACATCGAGCGCCGAGATCGTGCTGGGGTTTGCAGCCGTCCTGCTCGGGAGAACAGCCGCGGCTGCGCCCGTCACGACCAGCGTCAGGAGAGTGAAGCCGAGCAGAGGGCGCAGCATTCCCGCATCATCCGGCGCTGGTGTGACGTGCGGATGAGCACGCTGTTCGGAATCACGTCGAAATCATCCGCGTGCCAGACGGCATGCGGCCGGCCGGTACCCTCTGAGCATGCCCACGACGAGCTTTGGCAAGTTCGAGAAAGTCCTCCGCCTCGGTGAAGGTAGGCGACTCAAGCGACTGGCCGAGCAGGCGGCATACATCACCTCGCTCGAGCCCGAGTTCGAGGCGCTGTCGGACGCCGAGCTGCTCGCCAAGACCGCCGAGTTCAAGCAGCGGCTCGACAACGGCGAGTCGCTCGAAGACATCCTCTACGAGGCCTACGCGGCCGTGCGCGAGGCGCGCAAGCGCGAGTCCGGGCAGCGCCTCTTCGACGTGCAGCTGATGGGCGGGATCGCCCTGCACGAGGGCGACATCGCCGAGATGAAGACGGGCGAGGGCAAAACCTTCGTTGCGAGCGCTCCGCTCTACCTCAACGCGCTCACCGGCGACAACGTCCACCTCGTGACGGTCAACGACTACCTGGCGAAGCGCGATGCCGAGTGGAACCGGCCGGTCTACGACCGTCTGGGCGTCTCCGTTGCCTCAATAGAAAACATGATGCCGCACACACTCCGCAAGGAGGCGTACGGCGCGGACATCACGTACGGCACGAACTCCGAGTTCGGCTTCGACTACCTCCGCGACAACATGGCCGTATCGCTCGACGGCACGGTGCAGCGCGGGCACGCGTTCGCGATCGTCGACGAGGTCGACTCGATCCTCGTAGACGAGGCCCGCACGCCGCTGATCATCTCGGGCGAGCCCGAGACGGCCGCGAAGACGTACTACGACTTCGCGCGGGTCGTCCGCGAGCTCGAGGGTGCGCCCGCAACGCGTAAGACGATGAAGGGCGAGGACGAGACCGAGCTTTCAGGCGCGGACTATCTGTACGACGAGAAGTTCAAGAACGTCTCGCCGTCGCAGACGGCTCTCGACAAGGTCGAGCGCGCGCTCGGGATCGAGAACCTCTACGACCCGCGCAACGTCCAGCTCGTCAACCACCTCACGCAGGCGCTCAAGGCGCAGTCCCTCTACAAGCGCGACGTGGACTACGTCGTGCAGGAGGGTGAGGTCAAGATCGTCGACGAGTTCACAGGCCGGATCATGGAGGGCCGTCGCTGGAGCGAGGGCCTGCACCAGGCGATCGAGGCAAAAGAAGGCGTGGCGATCCGGGAGGAGAACGTAACGCTCGCCACGATCACGCTGCAGAACTACTTCCGCCTCTACGAGAAGCTCGCCGGCATGACCGGTACCGCGAAGACCGAGGAGAAGGAGTTCGTCGAGATCTACAACCTCCACGTCGTCGAGATCCCGACCAACGTCCCGGTCGCACGCGCAGACCAGAACGACTTCATCTTCAAGTCGAAGGACGCGAAGTGGGCCGCGGTGATCGAGGACATCGCCGATCGCCACGAGGAGGGACAGCCTGTCCTCGTCGGCACGATCGCGGTCGAGACGTCGGAGTATCTCTCCGAGCTGCTCAAGCGGCGCGGCGTCCCGCACAACGTCCTCAACGCGAAGGAGCACGAGCGCGAGGGCGAGATCATCAAGGACGCCGGGCAACCGGGGGCCGTGACGATCGCGACGAACATGGCCGGCCGCGGCGTCGACATCAAGCTCGGCGAGGGCGTCGTCGACAAGGGCGGGCTCTACGTGCTCGGCACCGAGCGGCACGAGTCCCGCCGGATCGACAACCAGCTACGGGGCCGCTCGGGCCGTCAGGGCGACCCCGGCGAGACGCGCTTCTACCTCTCGGCGCAGGACGATCTCGTGCGGCTGTTCGCCGGCGACCGGATCCACGGGATCATGGAGCGCTTCAAGATCCCGGACGACCAGCCGATGGAGGCGTCGATCCTCTCGCGCCAGATCGAGAACGCGCAGAAGAAGGTCGAGGAGCAGAACTTCGTCGCGCGCAAGAACGTCCTCAAGTACGACGACGTGATGAACACGCAGCGCATGGTGATCTACGAGCAGCGCCGGCGCGTCCTCGAGGGCGACGACTTGTCCGACGAGATCCAGGGCTGGATCGAGGAGGTCATCGCCGCGAACGTCGCCCAGTTCACCGAGGCCGAGATGCCGGAGGACTGGGACCTCGCCGGCCTCGTGACGCAGATGCACGCGCTGTACGGCAGCGACATCACGGTCGACGAGCTGCGCGAGGAGGTCAGCGTCGACAGCCGCGATGCGCTCGTCGAGGAGTTCGTGGCCGACGCGGTCGACACGTACGCGGAGCGCGAAGAGGCATTCAGCTCGGAGCTCATGCGCGAGATCGAGCGGTACGTGATCCTCCAGATCGTCGACACGCGATGGCGCGAGCACCTCGAGTCGATGGACTACTTGCGCGAAGGCGTCCACCTCCGCGCGATGGCGCAGAAGGACCCGCTCGTCGAGTACCGCGGCGAGGGCCACTCGATGTTCGAGGAGCTCGGTCGGGTGATTCGCGAAGAGGTCGTGCTCACCCTCTTCCACGTCGAGGTGCAGCGCGACGAGGCGGAGCAGCAGCTCCAGCCGGCGGCCGCGCCGCAGGCGCTCGCCTACGAGCACGAGAGCGTGCACGGCGCCGACGCGATCGCCGCTGCCGGAGGCGGCGCGGCGACCGCCATCGCGGAGCCGCCGCGGCCGATCGCCACCGGCGCACCGCGGCCCGTCGTCAACGAGCACCGGGACATCGGCCGCAACGACCCGTGCTGGTGCGGCAGCGGTAAGAAGTTCAAGCGCTGCCACGGCGCGTAGCCGGCCTCCCGACCGCGGCGCGCCAACGGCGGACTTCCCGCGGCGCGACGCCGTGACGAACTCGGCACGATCTGCGCGCACATGCGTGACGTCGTGCGCGATAGCGTGACTTCAGGGGGCCGATCCGCCCCCCTGGGGGCATGTGGGGCACGTGGGGCACGTGGGGCACGTGGGGCACGTGGAGCCGGAACCGAACACGACGTGCCCGCGTTGCATCCCGCGATCGATGAAGCACCGGCGCCTCGGCTCGCGTTGGTCGGCAGCCTCGGCGGGCCGACCTCGTTGCTCGTCGCCCTTCTCGTCGGTTCGCTCGCGGGATTCGCCGCCTTTGCCCACGGCGTCGTCGGCGGTGGGTGGCTCGTCGATCTCGACGTCGACGTCGCGCGCTGGGTCGTGCACTCGATGCCGACGTCGGTCGAGTGGCTCGCGCGGCCGTTCACGTGGGTCGGCGGCTACGTCGGCACGACGATCGTCGTGATCCCCGCGATGATCTGGCTCGTCCGGAGACGGCAGGGAGGCGTCGCGCTGTTGCTGGCCGTGGTCGCGGTCGGCACACAGGCCCTCGTCGTCTCTGCCAAGCACGGCTATGCACGCCAGCGGCCCGATGTCGGCAGCGCGATCCCTCTTCCGTCGTCGTTCTCGTTCCCGAGCGGGCACGCCGCCAACGGGATCGCCGTCTTCGGCCTGCTCGGGCTGATCGCAGCGACGTACGGAGGCTCGACCCACACGCGCCGCGCCGCGATCTCGGCGGGCTTCCTCGTCGGTGCGCTCGTCGGCTGGAGCCGCGTGGTCCTGAACGTCCACTACGTCTCTGACGTGCTCGCGGGGGCGTGTCTCGGGCTCGCCTGGCTGTGTGTCTGCCTGCTCGTCGCCAGGCTGCTCGCACGGTGACCGACAGCGGCTCGGCTACGATCGCCGACATGGCAGTCACCGACGACAAGCCCGTCGCCGAGCAGCTCGCGGAGCTCGGGGCCCAGCTCGCCTGGGTCCGTGACTACCTTTGACCCGGACGCGCTGACGCGCCGCCGCACAGAGCTCGAGGCGACGATGGGGGCGCCCGGTTTCTGGGACGACCAGGCGCAGGCGGCACGCGTGACGACGGAGCATGCGCGCGTCACACGGAGGCTCGACCGATACGAGAGCCTGCGCCGTGAGGTTGCCGACGCATCCGAGCTGCTCGAGCTCGACCCGTCGCTCGAGGCGGAGGTCGCCGAGCAAGTCGCGCCCGTGCGGGACGAGCTCGCCCGGCTGCAGGAGGAGGCCCTCTTCACGGGGGAGTACGACGCCGGCGATGCGGTCGTCACGATCACGGCCGGCACCGGCGGCACCGACGCCCAGGACTGGGCGGAGATGCTGCTCCGCATGTACCTGCGTTGGACGGCCGAGCGCGGGTTCCAGACGGAGCTGATCGAGGCGAGCCCGGGAGAGGAGGCGGGTCTCAAGTCGGCGACGTTCACGTCCCGCGGCGAGAACGCGTACGGCCTGTTCAAGGCGGAACGCGGCGTTCACCGCCTCGTGCGCCTCTCGCCGTTCGACTCGGCGCATCGGCGGCATACGGCCTTCGCGCAGGTCGTGGTGGCGCCGCTCCTACCCGAGAGCGACGCGGTCGAGATCGACGAGAGCGACCTGCGGATCGACACGTACCGCGCGAGCGGCGCCGGCGGTCAGCACGTCAACAAGACGGACTCCGCCGTGCGGATCACGCACCTCCCGACCGGCATCGTCGTCCAGTGCCAGAACGAGCGCTCGCAGGCGTCGAACAAGGCGACCGCGATGCGGATCCTCACCTCGCGCCTCGCCGAGCTCCGCGAGGAAGAGCGGGAGGCAGAGCTCGCCAAGGAGCGCGGCGGCAAGGTCGACGTCGGCTTCGGAAGCCAGATCCGCTCCTACGTGCTGCACCCGTATCAGATGGTCAAGGACCACCGCACGGACTTCGAGGTCGGCAATGCGCAGGGCGTGCTGGACGGCGACCTCGACGGCTTCATCCAGGCCTACCTCCTCGCCCGCGCCGCCGGAAAGGCCTAACAGCTTCCGTCGCAGGACTCGGCTAGACTTCTGCGAACCTGAACCGGAGCGGCTACGGGGGAAGGAAGCCGCGTCGAAGGCTCTCGCCCGGTGCATGGACGACCTGCTGACATCCATGTCTGACACGTCCGCCGCGCTGCTCGACGCCCCGGACGCCGTCGCGACGAACGGCAACGGCGTCGCGACGGTCTCCGCGACCGCGATGATCGTGCTCGAGGACGTACGCAAGGTCTACGAGCCGGACGTCGTCGCGCTCGGCGGCGCCTCGTTCGTGATCGAGAAGGGCGAGTTCGTTTTCGTCGTCGGCCCGTCGGGGTCGGGCAAGTCGACGATCATCCGCCTGCTCCTGAAAGAGCTCGAGCCGACGACCGGGAGGATCATCGTCGGCGGTCGCGACCTGACGCGTCTCAAGCGGTCCAAGGTGCCGCTCCTGCGCCGCAACGTCGGCTGCGTGTTCCAGGACTTCAAGCTGCTCCGCGATCGATCCGCGTTCGAGAACATCGCCTACGCGCTCCGTGTCCAGGGCGAGTCGAACACCGCCATCAGGCGGAAGGTTCCCGAGGTGCTCGCACTCGTCGGGCTCGCGCACAAGGCTGCATCCCGGCCGGACGAGCTCTCCGGCGGTGAGCAGCAGCGCGTGTCGATCGCGCGCGCGGTCGTCAACCACCCGCCGCTCCTCATCTGCGACGAGCCGACCGGGAACCTCGACCCCGACACGTCGGTCGGGATCATGCAGCTGCTCCACCGGATCAACACGGCGGGGACGACGATCCTGATGGTCAGCCACGACCGCGAGATGGTCGACAAGATGCGCAAGCGCGTCATCGCGCTCGACCACGGCCTGATCGTCCGCGACGAGCGTCGCGGAGGCTACGAGACGGAATGACGCGGGTCAAGCTCGTCGTCTCCGAGGCGTTCCGGTCGATCGGAGCGAACGTGTCGACCTCCTTCGCGGCGACGATGACCGTGCTGATCGGGATGTTCCTCCTCGGGCTGCTCATCGCCCTCGGCTCGTGGGTGGTCTCGTGGTCCGACCACGTGAAGGACCAGCTCCAGGTGAAGGTGTTCTTCGTCGACGACGTGACGCCGAAGCAAATCAACGCGGTGGGGACCTACCTCCGCACGAATCCGGAGCGGATCAAGGACTACCAGTTCGTCAGCCGGACCGAGGCGCTTGAGCGTATGCGGAAGAAGTATCCCGAGCTGACGGAGAACCTGCCGACCAATCCGCTGCCCGACTCGTACGAGATCACGCCGAGCCGCGCCGAGGACGTCAAGCAGCTCTCGGGTGCGATCCGCGGTCAGAAGTTCGCCGGCGTCGAGCGTGTCAAGGACGGTCAGCAGACATCGAAGCGGATCCTTCAGGTCGCGCGGGTGATCGAGGTGGTGTTCCTCGTCGCGGTGGTCGTCCTACTCACGGCCTCGATCCTGCTTATCGCGAACACCATCCGCCTGTCGATTTTCTCCCGGCGCCGTGAGATCGAGGTGATGAAGCTCGTCGGTGCGACGAACTGGTTCGTGCGGGGGCCGTTCATGGTCGAGGGGCTGCTCTGCGGCTTCGTGGGTGCATTCGCGGCCGTGGCACTGCTCCTGCTCGGCAAGGAGGTCGCGCTGCCGTCGATTCTCGGCCACATCGATTCGTCCAGCGACGTGCGTGCGCTCGGCTTCAGCCTCACGGCGTTCATCCTCCTGGGCGTCGGCCTCGCCGTCGGGGCGCTCGGCTCCGGGCTCACGCTTCGCCGCTACCTCAAGGTGTAGTAGAGCAGCGCTCTGGCTTCAGCCAGAGGCCTCACGGCTACCGTTGCCCGAGATGGCACGCAGTCGTCGCTCTCGCCCGCCACGCCGTCCCTCGCGCGCGACGAGGCACGCGCGCGCGACCGACTCGTACCGTCGCGCGGCGGTCAGGCGGGTCGAGCCGAAGATCGCCATCCGCCTCCCCGAGCGGCGCCGGGAGCCGGAGACCGTCGTCGCGCATCTCGGGCCGACGAACTCCGGCAAGACGCACGACGCGCTTGCCTTCCTCGCGGAGCAGGGCCGGGGCGTCTACGCGGGGCCGTTGCGCATGCTCGCCCAGGAGGCGCATCGCCGCCTGTCCGCCACCCTCGGAGAGGAGCGCGTGGGTCTGATCACGGGCGAGGAACGCGTCAACGAGAACGCGGCGATCCTGTGCTGCACGGTCGAGATGGCGCCGGACTCCGGGGAGGTGCTCGTCCTCGACGAGGTGCAGTGGGCCGACGACGAGGAGCGCGGCGCCGCGTGGACGGAGCTCCTGCTCGCCGGCGAATACCGGCACGTACGACTCCTCGGCGCGCTCGACGCGCTGCCGCTCGTCCGCCGCGCGTTCCCGGAGGCAGAGCTGCGGGTGCACGAGCGCAAGCTGCCCCTGGAGTTCGTCGGGGCGCGATCCCTGCGAAGCCTGACCCCCGGCACCGTGGTCGTCGCGTTCAGCCGCAAAGCCGTCCTCGCGCTTGCGGGCGAGATCAACCGGCTCCACCGCGAACGCGTCGCCGTGCTCTACGGCGCGATGCCGCTTGCGTCGCGACGGGAGGAGATCAACCGGTTCCTGACTGGCGACGCCGACGTCTGTGTCGCGACCGACGTCCTCGGGCACGGCGTGAACCTGCCCTGCGAGACGCTGCTCTTCGCGGAGACGACGAAGTTCGACGGTGAGGTCAGACGAGACCTGCTCCCGTGGGAGCTCGCCCAGATCGCGGGGCGGGCCGGCCGATTCGGGCTCGTCGAGCGGGGTCACGTGGGCGTGCTCGTCGGCCTGTCCTGGGCGAAAGCCGACCCGGACCTCGTCGAGTCGGCGCTGGAGCCTCACGTGCAGCTGCCGGAGGGCTTTCGCGGCTACCGGATCGTCGACGAGGCGCGTATCGGCCCTCGCCTCGGCGACCTCGCGATCGAGGACGTCCGCGAGCTCGACGCCGCGCTCGCGGCGTGGCACCGCGTCGCCACCCGCGAGTGGGCGCACGAGAGCTGGCTCGCGGTCGAGTCGCTCCAGCCGATTCGCGGCCGGCTCGCCGTGATCGAGCGCCATCTGCGAGCGCGTGGTCGACACCTCGGCCTCGACGACACGTGGCGCATGATCAACGCACCGGTCGACCCGGACGGGGCGGAGATCCTCGGCGTCCTCGCGCTCGCGGTCGCGGGCGACCGGTCGCAGCGCCCCTTGCTCCAGTTCCTGCTCGACATCTCGCGTCTTCGCGACTCGACGCTCGAGGAGGCAGAGGAGGCCGGCAGGGTCGCCGCGATCCTCCGCTGGTTCGCACTCCAGTACCCCGGTGTCGGTGGGGTCACGATCGAGCGCGCCGCGGAGCTCGAGCAGGCCGCGGCCGAGCGCGTCGTCCGACGGTTGGCGACGGAGGTGCGTGACGGCAAGCTCGGACGCTGCCGATCCTGCGGGCAGAGCTGCCCGCCCTGGTACCCGCTCTGCGACCGATGCGCGCGTGCGGGCCGGCGCTGACGCCGGCAGCGAGCGAGCTTGTGGCGAACCAACGCAAACATCGACGTCGCGCGACTGATATAGAGCCGCAGGTGGACGCCGAAGCGCTGCGTGCCCTGGCCCCGCTTGCCGGTGTGAGCGACGCGGGGCTCGCGCGGGTCCAGGCGTGCGCGGCGGAGCTCGACGCGGAGCAGGGCCTGGTGATCGCCATGTCCGGCGACCCCGGGTCCGGGATGTACATCCTCCTCGAGGGCACGGTTGCGGTCGAGCTCCGCGCAGGCACCCTCGAGCTTGGGCCGGGGGACTTCTTCGGTGAGCTCGCGCTGCTCGTCGACGACGGCGCGCGGGTCGCGCGCGTGCGGGCGACGTCGCCGGTTCGGTGCCTGTCCCTCCCGCGCGAGGACTTTCTCGCCCTCGTCGAGACCGAGCCGAGCTTCGCCCTGCATCTCCTTCGCGAGCTCGCCCGGCGGCTGACGGAGGCGCGCTCCACCGCCTGAGCCAAGGGCGCGCCGGCGCTCCCTACACTGCCGGGATGGCCCGGCCGACAGGGACGAAGCTGATCGCGGAGAATCGGCGTGCGCGGCACGACTACCACCTCACGGACCGGATCGAGGCCGGACTTCAGCTGACGGGGACCGAGGTGAAGTCGCTCCGCGCGGGCGGCGCGCAGCTCGCCCAGGCGTACGCGGAGATCCGTGACGGCGAAGCGTGGCTCGTGGGTGCCACCATCGCCGAGTACGCGCAGGGAAACCAGCTCAACCACCGCCCGGAGCGCGACCGGAAGCTGCTCCTCCATCGTCGGGAGATCGACTCGCTCTACGGCAAGGTCCGGGAGAAGGGCCTGACGCTCGTCCCCACGCGGCTCTACTTCAAGGACGGCCGCGTGAAGGTCGAGCTCGCCGTCGCGCGCGGCAAGGAGCGGATCGACAAGCGGCGTGACCTCGCCGAACGAGACGCCCGCCGTCAGATGGAGCGCGCGCTCAAGGCTCGGCGCTAGCGCCGTCGATCGCGTCGTTCAGCGTCATCACCGCCCACTCGACGTCCGGGGCGCTCGTGTCGTCCCACCGCTCGACTTCCGCTTTCGCCCAGCGCGCCCAGCTGACCGTCGCCCTGCCCTGGGTGATCGCGAGGGAGGCAATGAGCGCGTTCACATGAATCCGCTCGGGGAAAAGCCCTTCGCCGCGCGCGTAGCTGCCACCATGCGTCACGTAGTTGTCGACGGTCGCAGTGGCGTCGGCCTCGATGCGCTCGAGCGCACGAATCAGGTCCTCCTTGGTGCCGGAGTTCCCGAACAGGACTCGGAGGTAGGCCTCCGACTCGAGCCGCTGCGGAGCCGGCGGCGTGCCGAGCCAGTCCTGGAACGCAGCACGCCCTTGCTCGGTGATCGAGTACACCGTGCGTTTCCGATCGCCGTTCCACTCGTCCTGCGCCTCGGCCAGGCCCGCCTCCACGAGGCGCTTCGGCTCGGCGTAGAGGTTGCTCTCGGCCCGGGGCCAGAAGAAGTGCAGCGAGCGGCGCAGCTGATTGGCGAGCTCGTACGTCGACCACGGCCGGATCGCGAGCAGACCAAGTAACGCGTACGACGTGGTTGTGAGCGACCGTGTTGACATTTGCTCCTGATAGGAGTATATCTTACTCCTATCAGGAGGATCCTATCAGGAGTATTCACTCCCGGATGCTCCAGCGAAGGAGGAGACATGCATCGCTCACGTCAGCGCCTTACCAGCCTCACGGCGGCGGTTGCGATCCTGGCGACGGCCTTGCTCAGCGTCGCGCCCTCGGCCCTTGGGGACGACTGGGCGCGCGAGCGCGCCGCGGCCCGCGAGGTCGAGCAGCTCGACCCGGCAATCCGCACCGCGATCACCGCACGCTCGGCCGCGCCCGTCGCGCCGTCCACGGCGACGGCGACCCCGGCGCCCGCACCGAACGACGCGTTTGCATGGGGAGCGGCCGCGGTTGGCCTCGCGGTCGGCGTCGCGGGCATGTGCCTCGCGTTCGGTTGTGTCACCCTCGTACGGCACGATGGACGGCTCCGCAGCGCATGAGCGCGAAGGGGGGATCCGGGTGCCGATGCATCCGGATCCCTTCCCGGCCGGCACGACTCCTGTGATCCGGCTGGCGTGCGGGCACGAGCTGGAGCACATCGCGGTGTTATTCGGCCCTGCTCTCGAGCGCTATCGAGGACATGGAGGCGACTGGCTCCTGGACGAGTACATCGCCGAGCTCGTCGACGTCCGCAGCAGGTGCGACACCGCAGAGACATACGTGGCCGTCGACGACCAGCGAGTCCTCGGCTCCGTCGCGTTCTACCGCGACGTCGTCCTCGAGGGCTGGAGCAACCTGCCATCCGGCTGGGCCGGGTTTCGGGCGCTCGTCGTCGACCCGGCAGTCCACGGCGCAGGTATCGGACGCGCGCTCGTCGAGCACTGCATCGCACGTGCCAGGATGATCGGTGCGCCAGCGCTCGGGATTCACACGGTCTCGCTGCTCACCGACGCAGTTCGGCTGTACGAGCGCGTTGGCTTCGTGCGGTGCCCGGAGTTCGACCTGCGCGTCGCGGACATCTACCCGTCCGCAACGGCTGACGACATGGTCGGGCTCGCGTTTCGCTACGACCTCTCGTAGCAGCGCTCGAGGCGGCTACGCTCGAAGGCGTGCAGTTGGTGCGACTCCTCGCGGTGACCGTGCTCGCGCTGAGCCTTGCCGGGTGCAGCGGAGCGAACGAGCCTTCTGCGAGCAGCTCGACGCCCGGCGAGCTCGTCGAGCTGAAGAGCCTGGACACGCTCGAGGCGGCGTTCGCGGAGGGCAACGGGAAAACGCGCCTGCTCCTCCTGCTCTCCCCGACCTGAAGCACGTGCCGAGCTGGCGCCCGTGCGGTGCAGGAGCAGATTCTCGACCGGTATCCGCGGGCGGAGCTCCAGGTCTACGTCGTCTGGCTGCCGGTGCTCGCGCAGGACACCAGGTTCGAGGTGGCGGACCTCGTCGTCGACGCTCGCGCGCGCCACTTCTGGGACGACGACCAGCTGGTCAGCGACGAGCTGTCCCGCGCGTTCGACTACGGCGGCGGCGTCGTCTGGGACGTCTACTTCCTCTTCGGGCCGGCCGCGACTTGGGGTGACCGTCCGCCGAATCCACTCGCGGCGGGTGCGCCCGTGGTGAGCGAGATCGCAGGTCTCGAGTCGGCGCTCCAGCCCTACCTGGATTGATCTCAGCGGATGCGACCACGCACGGTGATCGTCCCGGGCATGACGACGTAGCCGTACCGCTCGTTCAGGCGCCGGATCGGCTCGTTCCGCTCCTCGTTCTGCGTCTCGAGCCGCTCGTATCCGTTCTCCTTCGCCCAGGCGATCTCCGCCGCCTTGAGGGAGCCCGCGATCCCGCGACCGCGCCAAGCGCGGCGCACGCCGGTGATGTCGTGCATCGCGACCGTAGGCCGCGCTCGCGAGAGCGAGAGCTTCGCGTACGCGACGACCTCGTCGCCCTCGAGCGCGACGAACGTCGCCTCGGGTGAGTCGCCGATCCCCTGCATGTCCATCGAGAGCCACTCCTCGTAGGGAGAGACCTCCGCCTCGTCCTCGCCGGGGACGTCGGGGTAAGCCTCGCGCGCGACCTCGTAGATTCCGCGCGTGACGTCCGGCCGATCGGCCCAGGAGACGATCTCGATCCCCTCGGGCGGCGCGGCCGCGGGAGCGTCGATCGCCGCCAGATCGAGAACGAGCAGGGAGTTGCGGCCGAACTCGTCGAACCCGCGGCGTTGTGCCCACGCGAGCGAGGCGTCGTCGGTCTCCTGCACGGGCCCCATCAGCTCCGAGTAGCCGCGCCCGATCGCCCAGGCGGACAGCTCCGACAGCAGATCGGAGCCGACACCGCGCCCGCGCGCCTCCGCGACCACCCGGATCTCTCCACGCGCGACGCCCTCGGGCGAGTGCCATCCGCCGACGCCGATCGCGGTCCCGACGTCGCGTCCGTCCTCGGTGGCGAGCAGCCAGATCGTCTCGCGCGCCTGGCGCTTCCAGTCGATGTAGCCGTCGACCGTGTCCGCGTCGTCGCGCGCGGCCTTCGTTGTGGCGACCCAGCGCTCGAGCTCGTCCTCGTGGAGCTCGCGGATCTCGATCACGCGCAGCAGACTAGGCATTCCTCGCGGCCTCCGCGGAGGAGTAGGCTGGCTGCGAGTTTCGGTCCGACGAAGGAGGCCTGACGTGCACCACGTTGCGCTGACGGTGAACGGGACGAGGCACGAGCTCGACGTCGAGGCACGCGAGTTGCTCGTCTACGTTCTTCGCGAACGACTTGGGCTCACCGGAACGACCGTCGGCTGCGACACCTCGTCGTGCGGCGCGTGCACGGTGCTCGTCGACGACGCCTCGGCGAAGTCGTGCACGCTGCTCGGCGTCCAGGTCGACGGCGCGGAGATCACGACGATCGAGGGCCTCGCAACGAACGGCGAGCTGCATCCGGTGCAGGAGGCGTTCCACGAGCGGCACGCGCTCCAGTGCGGCTTCTGCACCCCCGGCATGGTCATGGCAGCCGTGTCGCTGATCGAGCACGGCGAGGCGACGAGCGAGCAGCAGATCCGCGAGGGCCTCGAGGGGAACCTCTGCCGTTGCACCGGGTACCACAACATCGTCGCCGCCGTCCAGGACGCCGCGACGGTCATGGGGAGGGCGTGATGAGCGCGACGGTGGAGAAGACGAGGTACGTCGGCGCTCCGATACTGCGACGCGAGGACCATGCCCTCCTCACGGGCGAGACCAGTTGGGTGGACAACATGTCCCCGGTCGGCACCGTCTGGATGACGGTCGTCCGCAGCCCATATGCCCACGCGCGGGTGACGAACCTCGACCTCGACGCGGCTCGCAAGTCGGAGGGAGTGGTCGCGGCGTTCTCGGCGGCCGACCTCCAGGACGACTGGAAGGCCGCGATGCCGTGCGCCTGGCCGGTTACCGAGGACATGAAGACCCCGCCGCACTATCCGCTGACCGAGACGCCGAGCTACCAGGGCGACGGGGTGGCGGTGGTGATCGCAGAGACGCGTGCGCTCGCGAAGGACGCGGCGGAGCTCGTCGAGGTCGACTACGAGCCGCTCGCTGCCGTGGTCGACGTCTCCAAGGCGTTCGCCGACGGTGCGCCGCTCGCGCATCCCGACCTCGGTACGAACGAGTGCTACGTCTGGCGGCTCGACACGGACACGACGGGCCAGGTGCTCGAGGACGCCGACGTCGTGGTCACCCGTACCTACGTCCAGCCGCGGCTGATCCCGAATGCGATGGAGCCGCGGGGCGTCGTCGCCGTGCCCGGCGCGACGGGCGACGTGACCCTCTACTCGGCAACGCAGATCCCGCACATCCTCCGCGTGCTCGTCGCAGCGACGCTCGGGATGAGCGAGACGAAGCTCCGCGTCGTCGCGCCGGACGTCGGCGGCGGGTTCGGCTCGAAGCTGAACGTCTACGCGGAGGAGCTACTCGCGGTCGCGCTCGCGCGCCGCCTCGCTCGTCCCGTGAAGTGGACGGAGGAGCGCGCCGAGAACTACCTCGCGACGATCCACGGTCGCGACGTGGTGACCGAATACACGCTTTCGGGGACGAAGGACGGCACGATCACGCATTGTCGCGCGCGCGTGAAGGCCGCGATGGGCGCGTATCTCCAGCTCGTGACGCCGGGAATCCCGCTGCTCGGCGCCTGGCTCTACTCAGGGCCTTACGCGATCCCGAACTACAGCGTGGAGTTCACGGGCGTGTTCACGAACACGACGCCGACGGACGCGTATCGCGGCGCCGGCCGTCCCGAGGCGACGTACGTGATCGAGCGCACGATGGACGCGTACGCCGAGGAGGTCGGAATGGACAGAGTCGAGCTCCGGCGCAAGAACTTCATCAAGGAGTTCCCGCACACGATGGCGTCCGGACTCACGATCGACGCGGGGAACTACGACGCCTCGCTCGACAAGCTTCTCCAGATGCTGGACCTCGACGGCATCCGCGCCGAGCAGGCGAAGCGGCGGGAGAACGGCTCGCCGAAGCAGCTCGGTGTCGGCTTCTCGACGTACAACGAGATGTGCGGGCTCGCGCCGTCTCGGATCCTCGGCGCGATTCGCTACGCGGCCGGAGGCTGGGAGCAGGCGACGATCCGCTGCCTGCCGACGGGCTCCGTGCAGGTCATCACCGGGACGTCCCCCCATGGTCAGAGCCACGAGACAGCCTGGGCGCAGATCGTCGCCGACCAGCTCGGGTGCGACATCGAGGCGGTCGAGGTGCTCCACGGCGACACGTCGATCTCGCACAACGGGCTCGACACGTACGGCAGCCGGAGCCTCCCCGTGGGCGGCGTCGCGCTCTGCTACGCGGCCGAGAAGGTGATCGACAAGGCTCGTCAGATCGCCGCGCACATGCAGGAGGTCGCGGCGGACGACCTCGAGTTCGCGGACGGGACGTTCAGGGTGAAGGGGTCGCCCGAGAAGGAGACCACCCTGGCGTCCGTCGCGTGGGCGGCGTTCGCCGCGCACGACCTTCCGGAGGGGATGGAACCGGGCCTCGAGGCGACGGCGGTGTACGACCCGCCGAACTTCTCGTGGCCGGGCGGTGCCCACGCGGCGGTCGTGGAGGTCGACACCGAGACCGGAGACACGCGGCTCGTCCGCTACGTCGCGGTCGACGACGTCGGCACGGTCGTCAACCCGCTCGTCGTCGACGGTCAGGTGCACGGCGGCATCACGCAGGGCATCTCCGCCGCCCTGTACGAGGAGGGGAGCTACGACGAGGAAGGCAACTTGCAGACGGCGAACCTCGTCACGTACCTCGTCCCCTCCGCGGCCGAGCTGCCGTCGTTCGAGCTCGAGCGGACGGAGAGCAAGAGCCCGACGAACCCGCTCGGCGTGAAGGGCGTGGGGGAGACCGGGACGATCGCCGCCGCGCCGGCGGTGATCAACGCGGTGCTCGACGCGCTCGCGCACCTCGGCGTGAAGGACATCCAGATGCCGGCCACGCCCGAGCGTGTCTGGCGCGCGATACAGGAGGCGCAGTCGTGATCCCCGCACGGTTCGACTACGACGTCGCCGAGAGCGTCGACCACGCGATCGAGCTGCTCGGCGAGGGGGGAGAGGACACGAAGCTGCTCGCGGGCGGCCAGTCGCTGATCCCTGCGCTCCGGCTGCGCCTCGCGCGGCCGGCGAGGCTGGTGGATCTTGGCCGCCTGGCGGATCTCGCATACGTCCGCGACGACGGCACGCACGTCGCGGTCGGAGCGATGACCCCGCATGCGACGGTCGCCGGCGATCCCGTCCTCGCCGAGCACTGTCCGATCGTTTCCCACTCCGCAGCGCAGATGGGGGATCCGCAGGTTCGCCATCGCGGCACCCTCGGCGGCACGCTGTCGCACGGCGATCCCGCTTCGGACATGCCCGCCGTGATGCTCGCGATCGACGCGGAGCTGGTCGCGCGAGGCAAGGACGGCGAGCGGATGATCCCAGCCGCCGAGTTCTTCAAAGGTGTCTTCGAGACCGCCCTCGCTCCCGACGAGGTGCTCGTCGAGGCCCGCGTGCCGAAGCTCGCTCCGTCCGCCGGCTGGTCGTATCTGAAGGCGAGCCGGCGGGCTCAGGACTGGGCGACTGTGGGCGTCGCCGCCCTCGTCCACCGCGACGACGGGACGATCGGGGGCGCCTCGATCGCGCTCGTGAACATGGGCGGCACGCCGCTACGCGCACGAGCCGCGGAGGACGCGCTCGCGGGAGGCGCCTCGATCTCCGAAGCGGCGGAGCTCGTGACTGACGGCACGGAACCCCCGTCCGATCAGGCGGCCTCGTCGGAGTACCGGGCGCACCTTGCGCGCGTCATCGCCCGGCGCGCGCTCGAGGAGGCGACGGCGGACTAGAGGGAGAGGCGAGACAAGCCTCGCCTACAGGATCGGCGACGCCATCGCGATCTCGAGGACCTCCTGCGGCGTCAGGTTCTCGTCGTCGCAGACGATGCGGTGCCCGAACACGTAGCCGGTCATCTCCCGCACGTCTTCGATCGTCACGGTGTCGCGCCCTTCGAGCCGAGCGTTCGCCTTCGTCGCGCTCATCAGGTGGATCGCGGCCCGAGAGCTCGCGCCGAGCATGACGCCTTCGATCTCGCGTGTCTTGCGGGCGACGCCGACGACGTAGCGCGCGACCTCCTCGGGCACGATCGTCGCGTCCAGCTCGATGCGGGCCTTGTCGAGACCGACGATCCCGAGCAGCGGCATGATCTCGCCGAGCATGTCCGGGGTCACGCCCGTGTGCGGGAGCCGGAGCATGTCGACTTCCTTTTCGAGCGACGCGTAGTCGATGTAGACCTTGAAGAGGAACCGGTCGAGGTTCGACTCCGGGAGCGGGAACACGCCTTCCTGCTCGAACGGGTTCTGGGTCGCGATGACGAGGAACGGGTCGGGCAGCCGGTGCACGCGTCCCTCGACCGTCACGCTCCGCTCGGCCATCGCCTCGAGCAGCGCCGCCTGGGTGCGCGGCGGGGTTCGGTTGATCTCGTCCGCCAGCAGGACGTTCGTGAAGATCGTCCCGGAGACGAACTTCGTCTCGCCGGCGCGGGTGATGTTCTCGCCCACGAGCTCGGTCGGCGTGGTGTCGGGCGTGAACTGGACGCGGTTGAAGTCGGCGCCGAGGACGTACGCCGTCGCGCGACCGAGCAGTGTCTTGGCGGTGCCGGGAGGCCCTTCGAGGAGGACGTGGCCGCGAGCCATCGCGGCGATGAGGAGAAGCTCGACCGCCCGTTCCTGACCGACGACGACCTTGCCGACCTCCGCCTTCGCCCGCTCGCGGAGCTCCGCCAGGCTCACGTACGGATGGGTGATGGTTGCCACGCGGGAGGTCCTCCTCTGAATCGATGCCGACCCAACGATAGTCGGCAGATCGGCCGGGTTCCTGAACCGGTCTCCCGGACGGGTTTGGGGCGATCGGTGCGACGCAGCGCGGTGTCGAGTCGCTGCGTAGACTCCGGGCGGCGTGGGGAACTTCTGGCACCGGCCGCTCGGTTCCAAGCTGATCATCCTGCTCAGCGCCGCGTTCCTCGTCGAGATGCTCGCGCCGTGGACACGGGTTTGCGTGGCGACCTCGGAGGTCGGTGCGAGGAAATGCGGCTGGACGACCGGCTACGAGGGCTCGAATTTCGGTCTGTATGCGGCGTTGTTCGCGCTCGCCGTTCTGGTCTGGGAGCTGCTTCCCGTTCTCTGGCCGACTCTGTCGATGCGCGGCTGGCCGACCGCGATCATCACGGCAATCCTCGGCGTCGGGCTCGGCATCTGCACGCTCGTCAAGCTCATCGAGGACAACGAGTTCCAGACCGGCTGGGCCTGGATCGGGCTCGCGATCGCGCTGGCGACGATGCTCATGGCCCTCGTGCGGGTTCGCTACCGATGGGGCATTCGCGGCGACGACCTGAGGCGGGAGCGAGCCGCCCGCGAGACGGAGCAGCCGAAGCCACGAGCCGATCCCCCGCCGGGCTGAGGCCGCCCGCGACGGCTATCCTGGGAAGACAACATACGGGGGCGACCAGGTTTCGACGTGGTTGGTTCTCCGGTCGAGCTGCGAGTCGAGGTCGCCGGTCGGCCTCGTAAAACAACCGGCACCAAAAGCAAGTGCGAAGAACGATCTCGCACTCGCCGCCTAGCAAACACTAGGTAGGCGACGTCCCACCCGGTTCGGCCCGAGGCCGGGGACGGGGCGCCAACGATCGGGCTCAGGCGCCAACGGAGAGCCAATCGCCGGAGGTGCGACCGCTTAGGATGGCTGGCCCGTCGGTAGGTCGTCCGCGAACCGGCCGCCGGGCGAGACCAAAGCGCGGACTACGCTCGTAGACGTTCGGTCGGGGCTTCCGCGGACGCGGGTTCGATTCCCGCCGCCTCCACCTTTGCGAAGAGCCCGCACAGCGGGCTCTTCGCAAAGGTGACTGTTGTGCCTGGCTTCAGCCAGGCACCCTTTTGCGCGGGGCAGAAGCGACGATCCGAATGCACGTCAGCAGCGGACGCATGTTTTCCGACTCCACGCATCCGGATTGACGTGCCCGGCCAGGGGCGATAATGAGACGCTGCTCCAAGCGACAGAGCAAGGGGAGGATTCTGTGGCCAAGAACGCGAAGTCTCATTCCTCGTCGTGGGAAGCCAGGAAGGGCGTCGTGTGTCTTGTCCTTGTCGCGGCAATGGCGGCGCTCGCCGTCTCCGCTGTCGCGGCACCGAGAGCCGACATCATCGTGCTCCCGGGTGCCAGCTCGGCAGAGGGAATCGCCGCTGGCGATGGCTCGACGTTCTACGCCGGCGATCTGTTCCGCGGTGACATTTTCCGCGGCGACGTCCAACGCGGGACAGCCGAGCGATTCATCGACGCCCCCTCGGGTCGCATGGCGCTCGGCATGGCCGTGGATCGCGCCCACG
>Ga0081539_10001667_pt1 | contig 35954 bp, 40 predicted proteins | sample TabmetS4T2R2_FD_71023 | JGI IMG/M metagenome (GOLD analysis project Ga0081539, IMG submission 71023) | Tabebuia heterophylla rhizosphere microbial communities from the University of Puerto Rico - S4T2R2 | ecosystem: Host-associated > Plants > Roots > Rhizosphere ... | reverse complement strand
CACGCGATTCCCGACCCGCCGAGGACGTAGAAGATCTCTTCCTCGACGAGCTCGGCGTGGGCAGGCGTCGCCCACTTGCCAGGGTCGATCTCGATCCGCTGGAGGCCGACGCTCCGCGTGCCTGCGGCGGAACCCAGGTCGCGCCACGCGCCCGCGAGATGACCTGCCTCCCGGCGGACCGGCTCGACGTCGTCCCAATGCGCCAAGTGCTTCACCCCGCCCTACGATAACCGCGGTGAGCGAGCCGAAGACGGTTGCCGAGGGCGTCCAGGAAGTCGTTCCCGGCGTGTGGTGTTGGACGATCCACGACGAGCGAATCGACTTCGTCAGCACGGCCCATGCGCTCACGAGTCCCGAAGGCACCGTGCTCATCGACCCGCTTCCGCTGGTCGACGACGCGCTCGCCGAGGTCGGCGAGGTCTGCGCGATCTGCCTCACCGCGGGAACGCACCAACGCTCGACGTGGCGCTACCGACGAGAGCTTGGGGTGCCCGTGTATGCGCCCGCGCTCTCGCGACTCATCGAAGAGGAGCCCGACGAGCGCTATGAAGACGGCGAAGAGCTCCCCGGCGGCCTCCGTGCGGTGTTCACCCCGGGTGCGGGAACGACACAGCACACGTTTCTCCTCGAGCGCCAGGAGGGAATCGCCTTCGTGCCCGATCTGTTCGTCAACGAGCCCGGACGCGGGCTCACGATCGTCGGCGAGGAGGAGATGCCCGATCCAGAGCAGGCCCGCCGGAGCATTCGCAGGGTCCTCGACCTACCGTTCGACATCCTCTGCCTCGATCACGGCGCGCCTTTGACTCAGGACCCGAAGGCCGCAATTCGCGCCTTGCTCGAGAGCTAGACGTCGTCCTGGAACCAGAAGAGGCCGAGCGTCCCCGGCCCGCCGTGCGTCCCGATGACGGGGCCGAGCTCGAATACGCCGTCGAGAGACGCCTGCGGGCGGGCCTCCTGGATCCGTCTGCGCAGCTCGTCGCAGTCAGCAGGCGCGTCGGCGTGTCCAACGCCGATGTGGAGGCCCGGACTGTCGTGAGACTCTGCCTCGAAGATCGTCTCGAGCTCGGCGATCGCCTTGCCGCGCCCGCGCACCTTCTTGAGCGGAGCGACCTCGCCGTCGTCGAAGGCGAGGATCGGCTTGACGGAGAGGAGCTGGCCGGCGAGGCCGGCGGCCTTGCCGATTCTGCCGCCGCGGATCAGGTACTCGAGCGTATCGACCGTGAAGAGGAGGCCGCGGTCGCGACGGAAGCGCTCCACGAGCGTTTCGATCTCCATGTCGTCGGTGCCGCGCTCGAGGCGGCGCTGGATCGCGTCCGCAAGGATCACCGTCCCGCCCGAGGTGACGCGGGAGTCGATCACGCGCACGCGCCCGTCGCCCATGGTGTCCGCCGCGAGCTGGGCGCTTTCATACGTGCCCGAGATCCTCGCCGAGAGGACGACGCAGAGGATTTGCTCGTAATCGGAGAGCGACTCGAACACCTGCTGGAAATCCGCCGGCGAGGGCTGTGAGGACTTGGGCGGCTCAGGGCTCTCGCGGAGACGACGGTAGAACTCCTCGGGGGAGAGGTCGACGTACTCGCGGAAGGTCTCCTCACCGAAGCGCACGTAGAGCGGCACAAGGCGCCAGTTGGGATGGCGCACCTGCGGGTCCGACAGGTCGGCCGTCGAGTCGAGGACGACGGCTGTGTTCTCAGCCGATAGGGGCACCGCGGCCGGCAGCCTCGCGGATGGCGCCGATGATCTCGTCGAGGCCCCGGTCCTTCGTCAGGCACGCGATCGCTCCGGCCTCGAGCAGAGCCTGCACCTCGCCGGTCTCGGCCGAGGCCGTGAGCACGACCACGGCCACCTCGGGACAGGCATAGCGAAGGCCCGCGGTGGTCTCGACTCCGTCGAGGCCCGGCAAGCGGTAGTCGACGAGCACGACGTCGGGATCGAGCCGCGGGCAGATCTCGAGCGCGGCCTCGCCGTCGGCGACCGCGCCGACGACCTTGATGTCGGGGGTCACCTCGAGCATGAGCTCGAGCGCCTCCCGAAAGACGTCGTTGTCCTCGACGAGGACGACCTCGATTGGCTCCCCACCGGCCACGTCAGAAGTATCGGTCTATTCCGCCCCGAACAGAAGTGGGAAATGCGGCTGGCCGCCCACGTGCACCTCGACCTCGAGGCCGGGATACGCGCGGCGGAGGGCGTCGGCGAGCTCTTCTGCTTCGGCCAGCTCGTCGCCGAGGAGGATGGTCAAGACATCCGCGCTCCCGTCCAGCAGCCTTTCGGCGACCTCGCGCGCAACCGGGTCGAGCGCCTGCCCCGCTGTGACGGGCTCGCCCTCGACGAGCCCGAGGAACTGACCCTGCTCGACCTCCAGACTCCCGATGGTCGTCGAGCGGGAAGCTCTCGCGACGGCGCCACTTCTCACCGCGCGGGCCGCCTCGTCCATCGCGGCTGAGTTCACGTCGAGCGGTTGCCCGGAGTCGAAGGCAACCAGCGCGCTGAGACCCGCTTGCAGCGTGTGCGTCGGAACGACGCGTGCCTCCTTGTCTACGGCCTGGGCCGCTGCCTCGGCCGCGAGGACGACGTTCTTCGAGTTCGGCAGAACGACGACCTGGCCCTCGCCGAGTGCCTCGATCGCTCTCGCGATGTCCGCCGTCGAGGGGTTCATCGTCTCGCCCCCCGGGACGCAGACGGCACCGAGGCTCTCGAAGAGGCGGCGATTGCCCTCGCCGAGGCAGACGGCCACCGCCCCGGTCACCCCCACCTGCCGCTCGAGGCGCTGGCTGCGGTCGGCGGTCTGGGCGTGCATGTTCTTGATGTCGATTTCCTCGACCTCGCCGACGGCCGTCGCGAGGTCGAGCGCACGCCCGGGCTCGTCCGTGTGCACGTGCACCTTCACCGCGCCCGGCGCCCCGACGACCAGGAGCGAATCGCCGAGCTCGGAGAGCTTCGCCTCGAGCTCGTCTGGTTCGACGCCCTCACCCTCGACGAAGAACGACGTGCAGTAACGGTATTGCGAGAGCTCCTGATGAACGGCTTCCAGGGGAAGGCGTGCCGCTCCAGCGGGAGCTTCCGGAAGCGGCTCACCACGCACCTCCGCCGCGACGCCGCGGAGAATCTCGACGAGGCCGGCTCCCCCCGCGTCGACAACGCCGGCCTGCCGGAGGACGTCCAGCTGCTCCTTTGTTCGCGCGAGCGCCGATTCGCCGTGCTGAACGAGCTGCGCGAGCGCGTCCTCGACAGAAAGCCCTGCCTGCGCGAGCCGTCCGGCTTCGTCGGCGATCTCCCGGATGACAGTGAGCATCGTCCCTTCCTGTGGGTTGCGGACCGCCGCATACGCGGCGTCGCTCGCGCCGCGAAGCGCCTCCGCGAGCCCGGCGGCGTCGACCTGGCCTTCCGGCAACGCCTCCACTGCGCCCCGCACGATCTGCGAGAGGATGACGCCCGAGTTCCCGCGCGCGCCCATGAGCGCCGCGCGCACGACGTCGTTGTCGCCATGCTCGAGCCCGTTCACGACCGCCCGGACGGTCTCGGCCATGTTGGTCCCCGTGTCCCCGTCGGGAACGGGATAGACGTTGAGGTCGTCGATGCGCTGCCTGCTCGCGTCGAGAGCGGCCAATGCCGCTCGTGCGAGCGCCAGCGGCTGACCCGCCAGCGGCTCACCCAGCAACGTCCACCGGGCCCTGGACGGCTGCAAACCTGCGCTGGGCGTCGTCCTCAGTCGCGCACATGCTGAAAAGCATGCACGCTCCTTGCGTCCTTGCCCAGCTCGATTTTCGCCGTCAGGAACCCGGCAACGTCCCTGGGCGAACCGCTAGAGCGCCTTCTGAACCTTGCCCGACTTCAGGCACCGCGCGCAGACGTAGCTCCGGCGCGGCGTCCCGTCGACGAGGATGCGGACGCGCTGGAGGTTCGGGTTGAACCGTCGCTTCGTCGCCACCATGGAGTGGCTCCGGTTATGACCGAACGCGGGACCCTTCCCGCAGACTGCGCATACCTTCGACATAGGGCACCGAGTATAGCGGGAGGCTATTTGGCCACAGACGCGCGCAAGCGCGCGAGCGTGTCGGCCATTTCGAGCGCCGTTCGGGCAGCCTCTGCACCTTTGTTCCCCTTGCCGCCGCCCGAGCGCTGCTCGGCCTGAGCGCGGTTGTCGCACGTCAGGACGCCGAAGGCGACCGGTACGCCCGTCTCGAGACCGGCGAGCTGGAGCCCGCTCGCCGCCTCCGACGCGACGTACTCGAAGTGCGGCGTGTCGCCGCGGATGATGCACCCGAGCGCGACCACGGCCGAGTAGCGCCGCGTCTTGGCGAACGCCATCGCGCCGAGCGGGAGCTCGAACGCTCCGGGCACCGGCATCACGTCGACGCGCTCGCGCGTCACGCCGGCCTCGGCAAGGGCCGCAAGGGCGCCCTCGAGGAGCCTTGTCGTGATGTCGCCGTTGAACCGCCCGACGACGATGCCGACGTGCCGGCGGCCGCCGTTCGCGGAGCCCTCGTAGACGCCGATGCCGTCGGGGATGCGAAGCTCGCCGGGCGCGTGCTCGACGCCGCGCTCCGTCATTCGGCGTCCTGCTCCTCGTAGCGGAGGTCCTGGTGATGGAGGCGGTGGCCGAGCTTCGCTCGCTTCGTCGCCAGATACCGGCGGTTCTCGTCGTTCGGCGAGACCTCGATCGGCAGCTGCTCGACGACCGTGAGGCCGAAGCCCTCGATCCCGGTGATCTTCTTCGGGTTGTTCGTGAGGATGCGGATCGTCGTGAGGCCGAGGTCGGCGAGGATCTGGTTGCCGATCCCGTACTCGCGCATGTCGGCCGGGAAGCCCAGCTCGAGGTTCGCCTCGACGGTGTCGAGGCCGTTCTCCTGCAACTCGTAGGCCTTGAGCTTGTTCAGGAGCCCGATGCCACGGCCCTCCTGAGCCATGTAGAGGAGGACACCACGCTCCTCCGAACCGATGCGGGCGAGGGCCTGCTCCAACTGCTCGCCGCAGTCGCAGCGGAGCGAGTGGAAGACGTCGCCGGTCAGACACTCGGAGTGGACCCGGACGAGGACGTTCTCCTCGCCCTCGACCTCGCCCTTCACGAGGGCGACGTGATGCTTGCCGGTCAGCTTCTCCCGGAAGGCGATCGCGGTGAAATCACCGTAGGCGGTCGGGAGCCGGACCGACGTCATGCGCTCGACGAGCTTCTCCGTGCGGCGGCGGTACTCGATCAGATCCTCGACCGTGATCATCTTGAGGCCGTGCTGGGCGCAGTACTCGACGAGGTCGGGGACGCGCGCCATCGTCCCGTCGTCCTTCATCACCTCGCAGACCACACCGGCTGGGTTGAGGCCGGCGAGGCGAGCCAGGTCGACCGCGGCCTCCGTCTGGCCGGCGCGCTGGAGGACGCCGCCCGCGCGAGCGCGGAGCGGGAACACATGTCCGGGCTGGACGAGGTCGCCGGGCCCCTTGCTCGGGTCGATCGCCACCTGGATCGTGCGGGCCCGGTCGTGCGCGGAAATCCCCGTCGAGACTCCCTCGCGCGCCTCGATCGAGACGGTGAACGCCGTCCCGAACGGCGTCTCGTTGTGGTTCGTCATCTGCTCGAGGCCGAGCACGTCGCAGCGCTCGTCCGTGAGGCAGAGGCAGATCAGGCCGCGGCCGTGCGTCGCCATGAAGTTGACGGCCTCGGGAGTGGCGAACTGCGCCGCGATGGTGAGATCGCCCTCGTTCTCGCGGTCGGCCGCGTCCACCACGACGACGAACTTGCCCTGCCGCACGTCCTCGAGCGCCTGCTCGATGGTGGCGAAGGGTGTCTCGGTGGCGATCCCGGTCACAGAGGAATCGTAACGCCCGCTAGCGGGCGAGCTTCTCGATGTACTTCGCGAGCATGTCGACCTCGAGGTTGACCTCGTCCCCCTCGGCGGCGCGCCCCAGCGTCGTCACCTCGCGTGTATGCGGCACGAGCGCGACGCCGAAGCTGTCCTCGTCGAGGCTCGCAATGGTCAGGCTGACGCCCTCGACGGCGATCGAGCCCTTCTCGATGCAGTAGCGGACGAGCTCGCGGGCGGCCTCGATCTCCAGGCCCTCGTCCGTGACTCTCCGGACGCGGCCGACACCGTCGACGTGCCCTTGGACGAAGTGCCCGCCGATGAGATCCCCTGCCCGGAGCGCCGGCTCGACGTTGACACCGGCGCCTTGCTCGAGGCGGCCGAGCGTCGAGCGGCGCAGAGTCTCCGGGACGGCGTCGAAGGCGAGCGAGCCGTTGCTCGCCTCGGTGACCGTCAGGCAGACGCCGTTGACCGCAACGGAATCGCCGATCGCCGAGCCGCTCGCAGTCGCGGGTGCGGCGATGCGGAGGCGAACGCCGTCGTCGGTGGGCTCGACGGCGTCGACCCGCCCCAGCTCGCGCACGATGCCCGTGAACATGCGGTCAACGATAGCCCGGCGGTCGAATCACTTGTGTTCCACCGGCACAAGCCTTGTTTCGCGTGTTCGCGTGTTCCGTCGCCCGTCTGCCCGGTCGCAACCCGCCTCATTGCGGCGATTTCGACTTTGTGCGCGTGAAACACAAAGTTCTAGGGCTCGTGAATGTAGGCGGTGACGAGGACATCGTCGCCGACGCGCTCGGCGGTCTGGCCGCGAAGCTCGACGGGGGCTCCGAGGTCGCCGAGGAAGCGCGGGCCCCGGCCGCCCAGGATCGGCGCGACGAAGAGGAGTAGCTTGTCGACGAGCTCGGCTTGCACGAACGAGGTCGCGAGCGTCGGCCCGCCCTCCAAGAGGAGCGATTGCACGCCTTCGTCGGCCAGGCGCGCGAGCTCCTCCTCCAGAGGGCCGGACAGGAGCTCGAGCTCCGACCCGGCCGGAAGCGGCCCCGAGCCGAACGCGAGGCGTCGCGGCTGGCGCACGACGTCGACGTCGCGCGCGTCCAGATGTGGAGCGTCGGCCCGCACCGTCCCCATCCCCACGCCAACGGCGTCCGAGTAGGCGCGCAGCTCGTGCACGCGGCGTCGGCTCTCCTCGCCCGACACCCAACGCGAGCCGGGCACCGTGACGCGCCCGTCCAGCGTGATCGCCGCCTTGTACGTCACGAAGGGACGCCGCTGCGCGATCCACGTCCGCCAGGCCTCGTTCTGCCGCCGAGCGGCCGCTCCCAGCAGCCCGTCGACGAGCTCGACGTCCACACCCGCCGCACTGAGCTCCTCCAGGCCTCCGCCGGCTGCGGGATTCGGGTCGAGCGCGCCCGCCACCACCCGGGCGACTCCTGCCTCGAGCACGGCCTGCGTGCACGGCGGGGTCGTCCCGAAGCTCCTGCACGGCTCGAGCGTCACGTAGAGCGTCGCTCCGCGGGCCTGCTCCCCCGCCGCCTGGAGCGCGACCACCTCGGCGTGAGGGCCACCCTTGCGCTCGTGCCAGCCCTCCCCGAGGACCTCGCCGTCCCGGGCGACGACCGCCCCGACGACGGGGTTCGGACGCGTCGTCCCGCGCCCACGCTCGGCGAGCTCGAGCGCGCGTTCCAGGCTCATTCCAGGGCCTTGGCGAGACGGAGGTAGGCGCGCGGGAGGTCTTCCATCCCGAAGATGGCGCTCCCGGCGACGACGAGGTCCGCGCCCACCTTGCGCACGTCGGCAACGTTCTCCGCCGTGATGCCGCCGTCGACCTGGACGAAGAGGGAGCTCGGGAGCTCCTTGCGCAGGCGGCGGATGCGCCACAGGCTTTCGGGCATGAACTCCTGGCCCGAGTAGCCCGGATGGATGCTCATGCAGAGCGCGAAGTCGGCGCCCAGGGCGGCCTCGACGGCCGTCTCGACCTCCGTCTCCGGGTTGAACGCGACGCCGACGCCCAGGTCGAGGTCGCGAGCCTTCTTCATCGTGCTCCACGGCTCGTCCACGACCTCGACGTGGAAGGTGACGCTGTCGCCGCCGGCTCGCTTGATCTGCTCGAAGTGGTGCTCGGGGTTGTCCACCATCAAATGGCAGTCGACCACCCCGCCCGCCTCGTGAATCAGCGGCGCGATCGACTGCAGCACGATCGGGCCCATCGTGATCGGCTCGACGAAGTGCCCGTCGCCGACGTCGAAGTGGAACACGCGCGCGCCGGCATGCAAGAGCGTTTCGACCTGCTGGCCGAGGTGCGCGAAATCGGCCGCATAGAGCGAAGGCTCGACCTCCGCCGTCCGTACCCAATCCTTCCAGGCCATAGCGGGGACTCTAGGGGCCGGGGTCCCTAGGGGCGCAGTTGCGCGACGAAGAAGCCGGACGTCCCGTGCACGTGCGGCAGAGTCAGCAAGAAACGCGGATCGTGAGGATGCCGGAAGTCGGGGAACTCGCCGCCGAGATCGTCCACCGTCGCCCCAACGGCCTCGACAACGTCCTCGTTCTCGAGCCGATGGACGGTGCAGACGGAGTAGGTCACCGTCCCACCTGCGCGGACCCGCTCGAGCGCAGTGCGCACGAGCTCGATCTGCAAGCCCGGAAGCGGCTCCGCGCGCCAACGGAGGTCCGGCCGGGAGTTCAGCACCCCGAGCCCCGAGCAGGGAGCGTCGACGAGCACGCGGTCGAAGCCCTCGAGCTCCCGCGGCAGCTCGAGCGCGTCCGCGCGGACGACGATGACGTTTCGCGCACCGAGCCGCGCGGCGTTTGCCTCGAGCTCGCGGGCGCGCCCCGGATGCTTCTCGACGGCGACGACCTCGGCCGCGATCTCGGCGAGCTGAGTCGCCTTGCCGCCGGGAGCGGCGCAGAGGTCGAGGATCCGCTCGCCGGGCTCGGCGCCGACCGCGGCGCCCGCGAGCTGCGAGCCCCGGCTCTGCGGCCAGACGCGTCCCTGCTCGATCCAACCCGGCGGGATCTCGTCGACGACCCGCGGCCCATCCGGCGTGCGAACGGCTGTCTCGGGCGGCTCGTTCTGGGCCCGCATGAGCCCTAGCGCGTCCGCTGCCCCCCACTCGCGCCACCACGTCTCGGCGATCCAGTCCGGATACGAGTGCTTGAGAGCCGCTTCCCCGGGAGCGGTCTCCCCGATCCCCGCCAGGAGCCCCTCCACGCCCTCGCCCACCCGCCGGAGAACGGCGTTTGCGAACGCGACTGCGCGCTCGAGGCCGGCCGCCCGAACGAGCTCCACGGACTCGTTGACCGCGGCGTGACGCGGAACCGAGCCCATGTAGGCGAGCTGATAGGCGCCGATTCGAAGCGCCGCACGCACGGGCGGGTCGAGCTTGCGCACGGGGCGCTTGCCGAGTGTCTCGATCGCATGGTCGAGCGGCCGCACTCGCTGAACCGTCCCGTAGGCGAGTTGCATCGCGAAGGCGCGGTCGCGTCCGTCGAGGCCCTCTGCCAGGGCGCGGAACGCTCGATCGGCGTAGGCGTCCTCCTCGAACACGCGGCGGACGACCTCGTACGCGACACCCCTTGCGGTCGTCGCTATCTGCGTCCGCGTAGGTACTCCTCCGCCGTCATGCGCTTCCCGCCCTCCCGCTGAACCTCGAGCACCTCGATCCCGTCTGCGACGAGGAGCGAGTCCTCGCGGGCCGGCCTCGCTTTCCAGACGATGAGCCGGCGGCCCTCGACGAGCCCTCGGGCGCCGATGTGCGGCGAGAGGGCCCGGATCTGGTTGAGCGTCTCCTCCGGCGGCCGCGACCAGTCGATGTCGCGGTCGGCCCCTGTGATCTTCTCCGCGTAGGTCGCGCCGTCGGGTTGCGGGACGAAGGTGGGCTCGGCGAAGACCTCCGCAAGCAGCTCGAGCCCGAGCTGCGCGGCGCGCTCGAACACGATGGAAGCATCGTCCTCCGGCCCGATCGGGAAGCGGCGCTGCGCGGCGATCGGGCCCGCGTCGAGATCCCCCGTGGTCTTGTGGATGGTCACGCCCGTCTCGCGGTCACCGGCCATGATCGCCCGCTCGACCGGCGCCGCACCTCGCCAGCGGGGCAGAAGCGAGGGATGAACGTTCAGCCACAGCCGCTCGGCGAGCAGCTTCTCGGGGATGAGGACGCCGTATGCCGCGATGACGACGACGCGCGCGTCGCCGGGGAACCCGGTGAGCCTGTCGGGCTGCTCCACGGGGACGTCGAGCTCCTTGGCGGTCTCCTTGGCCGGGGGCGCGGCCTTCTTGCGGCCTCTCCCCTGCGGCTTGTCGGGCCGCGTCAGGAGAAGCTCGATCTCGTAGCCTCTGGCGGCTAGCCCTTCGAGGATGGCCGCCCCGAAGGGCGCCGTCGCCGCGACGGCGATCCTCACTTAGCCGATGGGGCCGAGGACGGGCTGCGGGCGGAGCTGGGCGAGAGCTTCCTTGCGCTGCTCCGGGCTAGTCCGGTCGATCGTCAGGACGCCGTCGAGGTGGTCCAGCTCGTGCTGGACGACGCGCGCGACGAGTCCCTCCGCCTCGATCTGCAAAGGCTCGCCCTGCGGCGAGGACGCCTCCACCGTCACCGCCGTCGGACGCTCCACCTCGACCACGACTGTCGCGGCGCCGAGCGAGAGGCAGCCTTCCTCGGCAGTGGCGACCTCCTCGCCGGTCGCGACGACACGCGGGTTCACGAGCACGACGGCGGGCTCCTCCTCCGCCGTGCGGTACACCAGCACTCGCCGCAGGACGCCGATCTGAGGAGCCGCGAGGCCCACCCCGCGCGCCTCGTCCATCAGGGCGGTCATCCGCTCCGCGAGGCTCGTGACCGACTCGTCGAAGTCGGCCACCTCGCGCGCCTGCATCCTGAGCACGGGGTCCGGGTACTGGCGAACGAGCGCAAGCGCGGCTCGACGCCGGGCTTCGCGCTCGGCGTCGAGCTCCTCGCTACGGATTTGCCCCTCGACCTCGCCCATGTGAACGAAGTGTAACCGGGGCGAACTCGTGTTCTAGACCCGGCCGGTAGCGGTCCGGGGGCCCGACATCCGCGCCACGAGCGCCACGAGGACGGCCGCGACGATGACGGCGAGAATGAAGCCGAGAATGCCGCCGCCGACGAGCCAGCCGACCAGCAGGGCGGATGCGATGCCGATTCCGATCGTCAAGAGAATCCCCATCGGATCGGGGCCCGGATGAATGAGTCGCCCGAGCGCACCGACGATGAGGCCGACGATGATCAACCCGATGATTTCTCCGATGCTCATGGGGCGGTGATGCCCCGCCTGGGTGCGAAGGAAACTAGGCCAGCCCTTGGGGGTCGACGTCGACCGATGCGGCGAGCCCGTCCTTCCGCATGGCGGGGGCGGCCGCGCTGAGCAGCTTCCCGGCGAGCGCCGCGAGCCGCCGCGGCTGCCTCGTCTTCGCGAGCAGCTGGCCCCTGAAGCGGCCGCGGAGGCGCAGGAGTGGCGCCGGCCCGAGAAATTCCGCTTCGCCGCCTGCTCGTTCGAGCTCGGCTCGCAGCTCGCCGAGGACGGCCGCAGGGCGGCCCTCGTCGGGCCCGGACACGACGACGCGCACCAGATGCTGAAACGGCGGGTAGCCGAGCGCGCGCCGGCGCTCGAGCTCGCCTGCGAGGAACTCGGGGACGTCGTGTCGTGCAGCGAGCGCGACCGGGCGTGAATCCGGCTGGTAGGTCTGGATCAGCACCCGTCCCGGAGCCTCGCGGCCGCTGCGACCCGCGAGCTGGGTCACGAGCTGGAAGGTGCGCTCCTCCGCGCGGAAGTCGGGGAGTGCCAGGCCGGTGTCGGCGTCGATCACCGCCGCGAGCGAGACGCCTCGGAAATGGTGGCCTTTGGCGACCATCTGCGTGCCGAGCAGGACTGCGCGGTCGGTTTTCGCGAAACGTGCGAGCTTGTCCGCGAGGGCGGCCGGCTTCGCGCCTGTGTCGGCGTCGAGCCGGAAAAGCTCCAGCTCCGGCAGCTGCGCCGCAAGCTCCTGTTCCAGTCGCTCGGTGCCGGCTCCGAGGCGGGCGAGATCGGGTGAGCCGCAGACCGGGCAGAGCGCCGGCTTCGCTTCGCGAAAACCGCAGTGATGGCAATGCAGCCGGCCGTCGGAATGGAGGCTGAGCGCCACGTCGCAGCGCTCGCACCGCCTCGTCGTGCCGCACGCGCGGCAGTGAATGGCCGGAGCTATGCCCCTGCGGTTGAGAAGCAGGATCGCCTTCCCGCCGGCCCGGGCGACGGCGCCGAGCTCCGCCAGGAGCGGCGCAGAGAGCGGATAGCCCGCCTCACGCCGCAGGTCGACCACCTGGACGGAAGGCAGGCGAGCCCCGAGCCGCCCACCGAGCTCGAGCCGCTCGAGCGCCTGCCAACTCTCGGGGCGCGGCGTCGCGCTCCCGAACACCGCCACCGCACCTTCGAGCGACGCACGCTTCGCAGCAACGGTGCGCGCGTCGTAACGGGGGTCCGACTCCTGCTTGTAGGACGAGTCGTGTTCCTCGTCGACGCAGATCAGCCCCAGACCTCGCACGGGGGCGAAGACCGCCGAGCGCGCGCCCACGACGACGCGGGCCGCCCCGTTCGCGATGCGTTCCCGCTCGTCGCGACGCTCGGCCTCGCTCAGGCCCGAATGGAGGAGCGCCACCTGCTCTCCGAAGCGGGCTCGGAAGCGGCCGAGCGCTTGCGGGGTCAGGGCGATCTCCGGGACGAGGACGATGGCGCCGCGGCCGCGGGCGAGCGCTGCGGCACACGCCTGGAGGTAGACCTCCGTCTTGCCGCTGCCCGTCGCGCCGAAGAGGAGAAAGGTGCCGCTCTCTGCGTCCAACGCGGCCTCGATGCGCGCGAGGGCGCTCTCTTGTTGGGGGGTCAGCGCCGCCGGCGCGGGCTCGGCGGGGAGATCGGGAGCCGCCGGGCGAAGCTCCCCGCGGCGCCTGCGCGTCAGCGGGGCGACGAGCCCGAGCGCCCGCGCGGGGGTCGAGCCGTAGTAGTCGGCGATCCAGAGCGCGAGGTCGACGAGCGGCGGCGGAATGGCTCCGACGACGCGTTCCACGGCCACAGGGTCGACCGCTGCCGGAGCCTCGTCCGCGAGCTCGACGACGACGCCGCGCCGCCGTGCCCGCCCGAAGGGGACGGTCACGACCGACCCTTTCTCGAGCCCGTCGGCGAGGTACGTGAACGGCCGTGCCAGGGCGCGGGCGGTCACGAGCGGGTACACGGAGGCGAACTTCGACAGAGGTAGGATTGTCGCTGAGATGGCGGCGGGACACTCGGTCGACGACTACCTCGAGACGATCTATTTCCTCGCCTTCCCGATTGGCGAGTACCGGCCGGACACGAGGGGCGCCTCGACGCTTGCCGTGCGCGTCGCCGACATGCTCGGTGTCTCCAGGGCCTCCGCCGGGGAGATGCTGAAGCGGCTCGAAAACGAAGGCCTCATCGAGCGCGGGGAGCACAAGGAGGCGATCCTCACGAAAGAGGGCCGCGCTCAGGCTGAGCGCGTCGTCCGCCGCCACCGGATCATCGAGCGGCTCCTGACCGACTTCATGGGTTACACGGCCGCGGAAGCGCACGAGCAGGCCGACCTCCTCGGCAACACCTTCACCGACGAGATGGTCGAGCGGATCGCCAGGCAGCTCGGCGAGCCGGACCGTTGCCCGCATGGCTGGCCGGTCGACACCGACTTCGAACAGGCCGAGAACCGAGAGCTCCAGCCGCTCGCCGACCTCGCGCCGGGGTCACGAGCCGAGATCGTCCGCCTCGCCGAGCACGACGGAGCGCTCCTCCACTGGTACTACGACGAGGGGCTCGTTCCCGGCACCGAGGTGGAGCTGCGGGAGGCGGGCTCCGGAGATCTCATGGTGAAGGTGAACGGCGGCGAGCGCGCGATCGCGGAGAAAGCCGCGGCCGGCTTGTTCGTGCGCCTGTCTTAAGTCGGCTCGAAGTTCACGGACACGCTCGTGAACCCGAGCGCGCGGAGGAGGCTCTGGAGCATCAGGCGGGTATTTTCCTCGGCCCGCGGGATGAGGCCAGAGCCGTGCTGCGCCGAGGCCAGGATCTTCTGCTGTGCGAGGACGTAGAGCTTCTGCTGGTTCTCGGTGTCGTCGCCGAACAGCGACCCGATCTGGTTGAAGAGGCCCCTGTCCTGGTCGTAGACGTAGCTTCGGCTGACGTCCAGCTGGGCGTTGGTCAAGCGCGGGCGCGGGAGGGTGATCGTCGCCGAGCGCCGGTTGTTCGAGACCTGGACCGCGCCTGAGTCGAGCGCGGAGAAGTCGACAACCGCGTCGACCGAGCCGACGGCGACGAAAAGTGTCTTCTCACCGAGCACGGAGTCCGGCAGCGGCGAGTCCTGACGCAAGTCGACGACCTGCTGGAACTTCCCGCTGGCGGCGTGGTACTCCTGGAGGTCCTGGATCGACTGCAGGACCGCAGGCCCGCTGCGATCCACGGTGTGCTGCACGAAGGGGTTGTGGAAGTCCGGGATGACGCCCTTCACCCAGCTGACACCGCCGAAGATGGCGATGATGAGGATGCCGAGCGTGATGAGGCCCCAGGGCGGCTCGCGCCGCGGCTTCGGTGGCTCGTATTGGGGCGGTGCAGGCGGAGGCGGCTCCGCGCGCCTGCGCTCAGGAGTGACAACCCCCATCGACTCTGGTTCTACCCGTTCAGGTGCCGGCCGGAACCTCGGCGGCGAGGCCGGCCGCGGCACGCAACTCCTCCGCCTTGTCCGTGTGCTCCCACGTGAAGTCGTGGTCGGAGCGGCCGAAATGACCGTACGCGGCGGTCTTCGCATAGATGGGACGCATGAGGTCGAGCTCGCGCAGAATCGCCCCCGGCCGCAGGTCGAAGTGCTCCTTGACCAGCTCCTCGATCCTTCGGAGCGGTACATGCTCCGTGCCGAAGGCGTCGACCTCGATCGAGACCGGGTGGGCGACGCCGATGGCGTAGGCGACCTGCAGCTCGATGCGATCCGCGAGCCCCGCGGCGACGAGGTTCTTCGCCACGTAGCGCGCCGCGTACGCGGCCGATCGGTCGACCTTCGTCGGGTCCTTCCCGGAGAAGGCGCCCCCGCCGTGCCGGGCCATCCCGCCGTACGTGTCGACGATGATCTTGCGCCCCGTGAGGCCGGTGTCGCCCATCGGCCCGCCCGTCACGAACTTCCCGGTCGGGTTGACGAGCACGAAGTCGCGCTCCTCGAAGCGGCGCTCGTCGTAGAGCTCCCGCGGCAGGATCGGATGGAGGATGTGCTCGATGATGTCGGGCTTGATGAGCGCGTCGGCGTCGAGCCCGTCGCGGTGCTGGGTCGAGACGAGGACGCGGGCGATCTCGACGGGCCTCTGTCGGCCGTGCTCGTCGATCTCGTAGCGGATCGTCACCTGCGCCTTCCCGTCCGGCCGGAGGTAAGGCAGGATCTGGGCCTTCCGAACCTCGCTGAGCCGCTTGCAGACCCGGTGCGCGAGCATGATCGGCAGCGGCATCAGCTCCTGCGTCTCGGTGCAGGCGAAGCCGAACATCATCCCTTGGTCGCCCGCGCCGACCCGGTCGAGCGGATCCTTGTCTCCCCGGTCGTGCTGCGCCTCGTACGAGGTGTCCACGCCCTGCGCGATGTCGGCCGACTGCTCGTCGATGGCCACCATGACCCCGCAGGTGTCCGCGTCGAAGCCGTACTTGGCGCGGTCGTAGCCGATCTCCTTGATCCGGTTGCGAACGAGCCGGGGGATGTCGACGTAGGTCTCCGTCGTGATCTCGCCGGCGACGATCACGAGGCCGGTCGTGACAAGGGTCTCGCAGGCGACACGTCCGTTCGCGTCGTCTGCCAGGACAGCATCGAGAACCGCGTCGGAGACCTGGTCGGCGACCTTGTCCGGATGGCCCTCGGTGACGGATTCCGACGTGAAGAGGAAGCTTCGCGCGGACATGTGACCGCGAAGGCTAGTGCACGGCGAGGAACGCAGCGAAGCGCACCGTCGTGCCGTCCTTCGAGCCGTACGCGACGAACGTGTCGAGCGGCTCGAGGTTGGCGCGCACGTCGGACGGCACCTCGGCGCCGGCGAAGCCCAGGATCGACGAGATCGCGTCGTGGAGGTTCACGTACGCGAAGCCCGTCGTCTCGTCCGGCACGTCCGCCTGCTCGAGGGCCCGCTTGAAGTCCTCGTCGTCGGCGAGGCGGTTGTCGTCGCTCGTGAGCGCTGCGATCCCTTCGCGCGACGTGCTGAGGACGAGATGTCCGTCGAACGCGGCCCAGTAGAGCGACACGGGCGCCTGTAGGGGCAGCTGCTTCGCCTTGATGCCGTCGATGTCGACGTCGCTCGCGTGCGGCGCAACGGGGAGATACGCACCGAGGCCGGAGACGAGCTTGTCGAGCGTCGCCATCGCTCGAGCCTCGTCGTCGACGCGGGTGACGAGCGTCACCTCGGGGATGATCAGGCTCGGCCGGACGTAGAGCGCGGTCTCGCCGGAGAAGAGCGGGAAGACGTCCTCCTCGAGCGAGACTCCGAGCGCGGCCTCGATGCGCGCGAGATCCTGGTCGAACTGCGGGTTCTGCTGGGCGAGCGCATCGCGCGCGGCCGAGAGCCCCTCCTCGAGGTTGTTCAGATCGAGGTAGACGAGCGCGCCGCCGGGGACTTCGCCCGGAAGCTCCGCGTGGAAGTTCTCGCCGGTGAAGCGAGTGTCGTCCTCGGCGACCTTCGCGCCGCCCTCGAGACGCACGCCATCCTCGTGCGCCTGCACAGAGATCGCGAAGGAGGGGATCTTGCCGCCCGGGAAGATGGTCTCGAGCCCGGCCGAGGAGGCGCCTTCTTCCTTCGCAAGCGTGTCTGCAAGAGCCTTCCCGTTCAGGTAGACGGTCGCGATCCCGTCCTGGTCGATCTGGTCGATCGCGTCCTTGTAATCGCTCGAGTCCGCGAGCCTGCGGCCCGCGCGCGCAGACTCGAACTCGTCGAGAGTCGCCTCGCTGTCGGCGAAGACGGTCCAGCCGTCGAGCTCGCGAGTGAAGACCTCCTCGTCGCCCTTCGCCATCAGGTCGTCGAACTTCTGCTTGTCGTCGGGCTGAGTGAGCCCGACGAACTCGCCTTCGCCCGAGAGGTCGAGGCCGACGATGTCGGTTTCGGGGCCGAGGGCGGGCTCGACGTCGCGCTGGAAGTCGACGCCCTCCTTGCTCAGCTCATCGAGAGCCGAGGCGATCAGCTTGTCCCCGCCGGGGAACTTGTCGAGGAGCGCACCGGCTTGCTTCCACTGCTCCGAGCTCGAATCGGTGTCGATGCTGACGAAGAGCGGCGCGTTCGCCGGTGCGACGGAGGCGCCGCTCGGGCCCGACGCGGCGTCCTCACCGCAGCCGGCGACGAGGAGCGAGGCGAAGACGAGCAGGGAGAGGGCGAACGGGCGCACGTTACTCATCTGTCGGCTTTCGACCCATCAGACCTGAGACTAAATCTTGCAGACTTGCCCCACCGAGCACGGCACAGACCCCTTCGGTGATCGGCAACTCGATCCCGAGATCGTGCGCCACCCGGCGGACGATGGGCGCCGTCGTCAGGCCCTCGACGACCATGCCGATCTCGGCGATCGCCTCATCGGGCGTCGCTCCCCGCGCGATCAGCTCGCCGGCGCGGCGGTTGCGGCTGTGGCGGCTCCAGCAGGTCACGATGAGGTCGCCCATCCCGGCGAGCCCGGAGAACGTCTCCGGCCGCGCGCCGCTCGCCTCGCCGAGCCTTGCCATCTCGACCAGGCCGCGCGTGATGAGGGCAGCCTTTGCATTGTCGCCGAGACCGAGGCCGTCGACGGCACCCGCCGCGAGGGCGATCACGTTCTTCGCCGCCGCACACAGCTCGACACCGACGAGATCGGAGTTCACGTAGATCCGGAAGCGTGGCGAGATGAGCTCGTGCTGGAGCCGCGCCGCGAGCCCGTCGTTCTCGCTGGCGAGGACTGCGGCCGCAGGAAGCCCCTGCGCGATCTCCTCGGCGTGGTTCGGCCCCGACAGGACGGCGACCGGCATGTCGCCGACGACCTGGGAGAGGCGGCGGCCCGTCGCCGGATCCAGGCCTTTCGTGAGGATGAGGCGGGGAGCGCTGCCCGGCAGGCGCTCGGCCACTTCGCGAAAGACGCGGCTCGGGACGGCGATGCAGACGAGCTCGGCTCCCTCGACCGGCGCGTTCGCGATTGTCACGAACGGACGGCGGCGGCCGGCTATCACCACCTCGTGCCCCCGCTCCTCGAGCAGGCCGGCGAACGTCGTCCCCCAGGACCCCGCTCCCACGACGACCACGTTCACGAGCGCCGCACGAAGTCGATGATCACGGGGACGCCCTGGAGGGCGAAGTGCTCACGAATTCGGTTCTCGACCCAATAGCCGTAGTCGCGCGTCATGAGGCCCGGATCGTTGACGAAGAGCCTGAAACGCGGGGGCCGGGCGCTCACCTGAGTCCCATAAAGGAGGTTGAGCCGCTTGCCGTTCCGGCTCGGGCCGGGTCGCTGCTCTCGCAGCTCGCCGAGGAAGCGGTTCAGCTCCGCGGTCGGGATCCGGCTCGCGTGCTTGTCGTACAGCTCCTCCACGCGGTCGAGCAGCTTGGCGACACCCCTCCCGGTCTTGGCGGAGACGGCGAGGATCTGCGGGCGCTGGCGCAGGCGGTCGCCAAGACGGTCGCGGACGTCCTCGATTCCCACCTGCGCGATGTCCCACTTGGAGAGGACGACGAGCGTCGAGCACCCCGCGGTCCGCGCGATGTCGGCGACGGCCAGGTCCTGGTCGACCAGGCCTTCGCTCGCATCGACGAGCACCAGCGCGACGTCGGCCCGCTCCGCGGCCCGAATGGCCCGGAGCTCCGAGTAGTACTCGACTCCCTGCCGCTGCCGTCGCTTCCGACGCATGCCGGCCGTGTCGACGAGGACGAAGGTGCGGTCGCCGCGCTCGAGCATCGTGTCGATGGAATCGCGCGTCGTGCCCGGGACGTCCGAGACGATGACCCGCTCCTGGCCGACGAGCGAGTTCAGCAGGCTCGACTTCCCCACGTTCGGGCGCCCGAGGATCGCAACGCGGGTCGCATCCTCGCCCGCCTCCTCCCGAGCCTCACCCGGCAGCGTCGCGACGATGCAGTCGAGCAGATCGCCGCTCGAATGGCCGTGCAGCGCCGATACGGCCAGGGGGTCGCCAAGCCCGAGACGGTGGAACTCGAGAGCGTCCGCATCGCGGCTCGGATCGTCGACCTTGTTGGCGACGAGAAGAACCGGTTTGCGCGACCGGCGGAGGATCGCGGCGATCTCCTCGTCCCCGGGGGTCACCCCGGCGCGTGCATCCGTGACGAAGAGGACGAGGTCCGCCTCCTCGACCGCGCGGCGGGCCTGCTCGGCGACCTCACGGGTGATCGGCGATGGATCGGCCACGTCGACGCCGCCGGTGTCGACGAGCACGAAGCGCTTGCCCGCCCACTCGCACACGACCTCCTTGCGGTCGCGCGTGACCCCGGGCGTCTCGAAGACGACGGCCTCGCGGGTCGCCGAGAGACGGTTGACCAGCGTCGACTTGCCGACGTTCGGGAAGCCGACGACGGCGACGGTGCCCAGCAGGGGAGCGGTCATGTCACCTTGGCGGGGACGTGCGCGCGGCGCGGCGGGACCGCCGGCGGGCGTCCCAGCTCGTGCATGTGCACGAGGAACTCCCAGAGGCGTCTCACCTCGCTTTCGATCTCGTCGGTCGCCTGTCGATAGCCGCGCGAGTTGCGCGGGTACTCGTCGAAGCGGATCGGCTCCCCGAACGCGACCGAGATCGGCGGCCATTTGCCCCAGGCCCAATGCTGAGAGCCGTGGATGGCGGCCGGCACAACCGGAACTCCCTCCTGGATGGCGACCATCGCCGCGCCCGCCTTCGCCTCGCCGGGCACGCCGCTCTTTTGCCGCGTCCCTTCGATGAAGAGCCCGAGCAAGTCGTTGTTTCGCACGGTCTCGCGCATCTGGCGGAGCGCTTCCCGATCCGACTCGCCGCGCCTGACCGCAAGCGCTCCGTGGGCGCGCATGAGCGGGCCGAACCCTGGAACGCCGTGCAGCTCGACTTTGGCCACGAAGACGATCCGGCGAGGACAGACGACGCCGATCGCCGGGGGGTCGGCGTACGAGAAGTGGTTCACCGCGAGGACGGCGCCGCCTTCGCGCGGCACGCGCTCGCGGCCGTAGCTCCGGAGCCGCATCATCGAGCGCGTGAACGTGCCGATGACGCCCTTGCCGACGGTCCAGTAGACGAGCGAGTTGTAGGCCGTCACCTGGGTGCCGTTCGTCCGGCTATCAGTTCCTCGATGCGGGCGACGACCTCGTCCACGTCGAGAAACGTCGTGTCGATCGCTTCGGCGTCCGGCGCAGGCTGCATCTGGGCGGCGTCGCGCTGGTCGCGCAGGCGCAGGTCGGTGGCGAGCGCCTCCGCGCCGATCTCGGGCCGGTCGGCGACGCGCCGTCGTGCGCGCTCCTCGGGATCGGCCACGAGGTAGACCTTCACGTCGGCGCTCGGGCAAACGACGGTGCCGATGTCGCGCCCCTCGATGACGACGTCCCCCTGCTCCGCCAGCTCGCGCTGCCGGTCGCGCATCACCGCGCGCACCTCGGGATGGCGCGCGACGGTCGAGACGACGCGGTCGATCTCGGGCAGTCGGATGGCGTCGGTCACGTCCTCGCCCGCAATCGTCACCCGGTCGCCGTCGAAGGCGATCGGCGACGCCTGCGCGAGGCCGCCCAAGGCCGCGCCGCTCTCGAGGTCGAGGCCGTCGCGGAGCGCGACCCAGGTCAGCGCGCGATACATGGCGCCCGTGTCCAGGTAACGGAAACCGAGCCTGCTGGCCAGCGCACGGGCAACGGTGCTCTTGCCGGCTCCCGCCGGGCCGTCTATCGCCACGATCATCGGTCCTCCCGCCGGCTCACCGGACCGCGATGGAATCGAGCATCGCGAAGAAGTCGGGGAAGCTTACCGCCACGGTTTCAGCGCCCTCGATGCGAACGCCCTCACGGGAGACGAGCCCGGCGACGGCCGCGAGCATCGCAATGCGGTGATCTCCGGCGGCGTCGACCACACCCCCGCCCTTAGGGCGGGAGGGAACCCCACGCACCCGGAAGCCATCATGCGTCGTTTCGATGCGGATTCCAAGGGGTCGCAGCACGTTTTTCACTGCTTCGATGCGGTCCGATTCCTTCACGCGCAGCTCCTGTGCGCCTCGCACGAGGCTGTCGCCGCGAGCCAGAGCGGCTGCGAGCGCGAAGAGCGGTAGCTCGTCCACCAGCGACGGCACCTCGACCGCATCAACCGTGGTGGCGACCAGATCGGCAGGAGTCACCTCGAGATCGGCGACCGGCTCGCCGCCCTCCGTCCGCCGGTTGAAGAGCGCCACGCGCGCGCCCATGCGCTCGAGCACGCTCAGCAACCCCGTCCGCGTCGGGTTGACTCCGACGTCCTGCAAGCGCAGCTCCGAGCCCGGCAGGAGCGTCGCCGCGACGATGAAGGGCGCAGCCGACGAGAAGTCCCCCGGCACGCGCAGCTCGAGCGGCCGCAGGTGCTCGGCCGGCCACACGGCCGGAGCACCTGCTTTCCGCCGCATCCGCGCACCGGCCCCTTCGAGCATGCGCTCGGTGTGATCGCGCGTCGGGACCAGCTCGATCACCTCCGTCCGTCCCCCGCTCGCATAGAGGCCGGCAAGGAGCACGCATGACTTCACCTGAGCGCTCGCCACCGGTAGCTCGTACCGGATCGGCTTCACGGCGCCCTGCCCGTCGAGCACGAGCGGCGCATGGCCGTCGGTCGTCTCGACGCTTGCACCCATGAGCCGCAGCGGCTCAGCCACCCGTTCGAGAGGACGGCGGCTCAGCGACTCGTCGCCGACGAGCTCGAAGCGGCCCTCCTGGCCGACCAGCAGCCCGGGCAGGAGCCGCATGAGCGTCCCCGCGTTCCGACAGTCGAGCGGGCCGTCCGGAGGGCTCAGGCCGCGCAACCCGACTCCCCGGACACGCGCCGCGTCGCCGTCGACCGTCACGTCGGCCCCGAGCGCCCGCACCGCGTTCGCCGTCGCAAGCGTGTCCTCGGAGACGCCGAGCCCGGTGACTGAGCTCTCGCCGTCCGCGACCGCCCCGAGCAGGAGGGCTCGGTGAGAGATCGACTTGTCACCGGGCACGGCAAGGCCGCCGCGAAGCGACACCGCCGGCGCCACCTCCACCGGGGTCATTGCTCCTCGAAGGCCGGCGAGACGATCACCGAGTAGCCCTGCGCCTCGAGCAGGTCTGCGGCCCGCCGGGCCTCTTGCTCGCCCGCGACGAGGACCGAGAGCGTCCCTCCGCGGTCGGGCGAGAGATGCTGGAGCTCGAAGTCCTCGATGTTGATCTGTTCGGCGCCGAGCGCCTGCGTGATGCCCGAGAGGACTCCCGGCCGGTCGGGCACGTGCACACGCACGCGCTGGAGCTCGCCGACATCGGTGAACGCCTCCTCGAGCAGCGTGCGTCGGTTCCCCGCTGCCTCGCCGATCCAGCGGGCGAGCCACCCGGCATCGCGGGCCTCGAGGGCCCGCTCGAGCTCGTCCACCCGCCGCCGGTGCTCGCCGAGCGCGGAGCGGAGCTCCTCGGCGTTGTCGAGGAAGATGTCGATCCAGATGCGAGGGTTTGCTCCGGCGACGCGGGTCATGTCCCTGAGCGACCCGCCGGCGGCGGCCAAGGGCTCGTGGCCGTGCACCCGCAGCGACCCCGCGTGGTTCAGCACGATGTTCGCGAGCGCGTGCGGGAGATGGCTCGTCAGCGCGAGCAGGCGGTCGTGCGCCTCGGGATCGATCGCCACAGGCACGGCGCCGAGCGAGGCCACGAACCCGTGCAGAAGCCGATAGCGCTCGGGTTCGGTCTCGGTCAGCGGCGTGAGGAACCAGGTGGCCCCCTCGAACAGCTCGGCGCTCCCGTGACCAGGCCCGCGCGCCTCCGAGCCGCAGACCGGATGACCGCCGATGTAGCGAGATCTGTCGGGGACCGCCCCACACAGCCGGCCCTTCGTGGAGCCGACGTCGGTGACGGTTGCGGAGTCGCCTGCGCTGAGCGCGGTCGCGACGTCGTCGGCCAGCCGGGCCACCGGCGTTGCCACGACCGCGAGCTCCGCGTCTTCCACGGCTGCGACTGCGCTCGGCGCGGCCTCGTCGAGCGCCCCGCGCTCCGCCGCGACCCCGAGCGCCTCACCGTCCGCGTCGTACCCCGTCACGTGGCCGACTCCGGCGCGCTTCGCCGCGAGCCCTACGGACGCGCCGATCAGGCCGGTGCCGACGATCGCGAGGCGGCGAACCGGCACGTCACGCGTCGAGCGCGTCGGCCGAGCGGCCGGTCTGGCGCATGAGCTCCGCCACCCGGAAGGCGAGGTCCAGCGACTGCCGTGCGTTCAGCCGCGGGTCGCAGAGCGACATGTAACGCGAGGACAGCTGATCCTCGACGACCGCCTCCGAGCCGCCGAGGCACTCGGTGACGTCCTCACCCGTGAACTCGATGTGCACGCCTCCCGGCCAGACCCGTTCGCGCCGGCACGCGGCGAAGAAGCCCTCGATCTCGGCGAGGATGACGTCGAAGCGCCTCGTCTTCACCCCCGACTCCGTCTTGAAGACGTTCGCGTGCATCGGGTCGGAGATCCAGACCACCGGATGGCCCGCCTCGCGTACTGCGCGGAGGAGCGGCGGCAGAAGCTCGAAGACCTTGTCGGCGCCCATGCGCGCGACGAGCGTCAGCCGCCCCGGGACGCGCTCCGGATTGAGCCGTTCGCAGAGCTCGAGGGCCTCGTCGGGGGTGGCGGTCGGCCCGAGCTTCACCCCCAACGGGTTGTGCACGCCGGAGAAGAACTCGACGTGCGCGCCGCTTGGATCGCGCGTCCGCTCGCCGATCCAGAGCATGTGGCCGGAGCAGCAGTACCAGTCGCCGGTGGTCGAGTCTCGCCGTGTGAGCGCCTCCTCGTAGTCGAGCACGAGCCCCTCGTGGCTCGTCCAAACGTCGACCTGGTGCAGCTTCGGCTCGGCCGCGACGTCGATCCCGCAGGCGGCCATGAAGCGGAGCGCGCGCTCGATCTCGGTCGCGAGCTGCTCGTAGCGGCGTCCCTCCGGCGAGGAAGCCACGAACTCCTGGTTCCACTCGTGCACGCGGGTGAGGTCGGCAAAGCCTCCCTTCGTGAACGCACGCATGAGGTTGAGCGTCGAGGTCGCGTGGTAGTAGGCCTGCACCATCCGCTCGGGATCGGGGATGCGCGCAGCCTCCGTCGGAGCGTCGTCGTGGATCATGTGGCCGCGGAAGCTCGGGATCTCCTCGCCTCCGATCGTCTCGGTCGGCGAGGTGCGGGCCTTCGCGTACTGGCCGGCGATGCGACCCACCTTCGTCACGGGCAGCGTGGCGCCGTAGGTCAGCACGGCCGCCATCTGGAGAAGGATCTTGAGCTTCTCGCGGATGTGGACCGCGGAGACGTCGTGAAACGACTCGGCGCAATCGCCGGCCTGGAGCAGGAAGGCGCGCCCGGCCGCCACTTGGGCGAGAGCTGCGCGCAGGTTCCGTGCCTCGCCCGCGAAGACGAGCGGCGGGACAGTGGCAAGCCGGGCGCGGGCTGCCTCGGCGCGCTCGGCGCTCGGCCAATCCGGTTGATGGCCCGCCGGGGCAGAGCGCCACGAGGAGGGCGACCAGACCGAGCCTGCGATTGCCATTGCCTCAGTCTAGGGGCTGGGATAATCGGAACCGAGCATGCGGATCTTCTCGGGTATCCAGCCGACCGGCGCGAAGCACTTCGGCAACTACAGCGGCGGCTTTCGTCAGTACGCGGCGACGCAGGACCTCGGTGACGCCTTCTTCTGCATCGTCGACCTCCATTCGCTCACGACCCCGCAGGATCCCGAGGGGCTGCGCGAGGCGACGCTCGACCTCGCCGCCATGCTGCTGGCGACCGGCCTCGATCCCGACCGCTCGACGATCTTCCTCCAGAGCCACGTGCCGGCCCATGCCGAGTGCGCGTGGATCACGAGCTGCATCGCCACCTACGGCGAGCTTCGCCGCATGACCCAGTTCAAGGAGAAGGGCAAGGGGCAGGAGTCCGTTTCAGCGGGGCTCTTCATGTACCCCGCCCTCATGGCCGCCGACATCCTGCTCTACCAGACCGACAAGGTTCCGATCGGCGACGACCAGCGTCAGCACCTCGAGCTGACGCGCAACGTCGCGGAGCGCTTCAACTCGCGCTACGGCGAGACGTTCAAGCTTCCCGAGGCCATCTACCCCCAGGTCGGCGCACGGGTGATGGACCTGCAGGAGCCGGAGCGGAAGATGTCGACGACCGGCGGCACGCCGCAGGGCACGATCGGCCTCCTCGATCCGCCGGACACGGTGCGTCGCAAGATCCGCTCGGCCGTGACCGACTCGGGGAGCGGCGTGCGCCGGGCCGACGACAAGCCGGGAATCACGAACCTCATCGACATCATGGCCGTCGCGACCGGCTCGAGCCCCGACGAGATCGAGTCTCGCTACGACGGCTCCGGCTACGGGAAGTTCAAGGAGGAGGTGGCCGAGGCCGTCGTCGGCGTCCTCGACCCGATCCGCCTGCGCTACGGCGAGTTGCGGGGCAATCCGGACGAGCTCCGCGGAATCCTCGCCCGCGGTGCGGCCAAGGCTGAGACGATCGCCTCGGAGACCCTAGGAACGGTCTACGAACGAGTTGGCCTGGTCGCCTCGTAGACGCGTCCCCTACGAGCCCGCCGACGGGGCCTATCGAGCGGTGGCTGCGCCGCTCTGGCGGCGGGGGGGCGCCTCGGCGGTCGACTGGGTCCTCGTCTTCTTCACCTTCCTGATCCTCAGCTATCCGCTCGGGATGATCCAGACGCTCGGCGACGCCGTCGGGGGCGTCTGGGGCGACCTGATCTTCGACCTGACTCAGGCGGCCGGCCTCGGGGTGGTCGCCGCTTATTTCGGCTATTTCTTCGCGACGGGGCATACCCTCGGCATGCGCGCTTTCGATATCCACGTCTTCGGCGCCCACAGCGGGGAGGCGCCGCATCCGCTCCGAGCAGCGGCACGAGGCGTTCTCTCGGTGGGATTCTTCCTCGCGGCCATCGACGCCTACGGTCTCTCGCGGGGGGGTCTCTCGGAGAACCTCTCCGGCTCCCAAGCGATGTGGCGGACGGTCGCCGTCACCGGGACGCTCGTCGTTCTGGCCGGCCAGCTCTGGCAGCTCGTCGATCCCGCCGGGCGGACGGTCTGGGATCGCCTGGCGGGCCTCGTCGTCGTCGAGGACGTCGTGCCGAAGACGATGCCTGACCGGCTATGGACGCCCTGGGGCGTGTAGCCGGCGCACCTCTTCGGCGGTGAGCTCGCGCCACTCGCCGGGCTCGAGCCCGTCGAGCGTGAGACCGGCATATGAGCTGCGGTGGAGCTGCCGGACGGGGTGGCCGACGGCGTCGAGCATGCGCTTCACTTGATGCTTCCGGCCCTCGTGGATGGTGAGGCGAACGCGCGCGGGCGCGAGGAGCTCTGCCCGGGCTGGAGCCGCGGTGCCGTCCTCGAGCTCGACTCCTGCTCGGAGCCGAGCGAAGTCGTCCTCGTCGGGCTCACCCTCCACGTCCGCCTCGTAGACCTTGTCCACCTCGTAGCGGGGATGCATGAGCCGGTGCGCGAGCGGGCCGTCGTTCGTGAGGAGGAGAGCCCCGGTCGTGTCCGCGTCCAGGCGGCCTACCGGCACCACGCGCCGGTCGTGGTCGACGAGGCTCACAACGGTCGGGCGCCCATGGGGATCGCGGGCGGTCGTGACGACGCCGGCCGGCTTGTGCAGGAGGACGTACGTCAGCGGTTCGGGCTCGACGCGGGCGCCGTCGACCTCGACGAGGTCGAGCGGCTCGACGAAGGTCGCTAGCCCCGCCACGTTCCCGTTGACGCTCACGCGGCCCGCCCGGATGAGCTCTTCGGCGCCGCGTCTAGACGCGATTCCGGCTCTCGCGAGGTAAGCGTTGAGGCGCATTCAGGCCGATTGTGTCGCTTCGCTCAAAGGCGTAACGTCGCAAGCCTTCCCCAACAGAGGAGGGACAAGGATGAGGCGGTACTTGTTCATCGCGGCTACGGCGCTCCTTGGCGTGCTGACGTTTGCGGTCGTGGGCGGAGGTGCTGGGACAAGCGGTTCCGGCGGAAAGGTCGTTCACGTGATCGAGCACGCGGCGAGCGACACAACGACCGACACCGGCGACCCCGGGGATTCGGCGGGCGACATCCTCACCTTCGCGAACGACGTCTTCGACGCTTCGGACACACACAAGGTCGGCACCGATCAGGGTTATTGCATCCGGATCAATGCGCCGGGCTCATACGAGTGCAACTGGACGACGTTTCTCGCTGGCGGACAGATCACCGTCGAAGGGCCGTTCTTCGACACATCCGACAGCGTCGTCGCCATCACCGGCGGAACGGGGGCTTACCGGAACGCGCGCGGCCAGATGCAGCTCAAGGCGCGCAACGGCGGCGCCGAGTTCGACTTCGTTTTCCAGATAATCGGCTAGTGGCTTGGTGGGCTCGGGGCCGGGCAACCGGCCCCTCCCATCTTCGTCATCATCCGCTCGATGCCGATCTACATCTCGCTCATGAACTGGACGTCGCAGGGGATCGGCGGCCTGCCCGCCTGGCGCGACCGGGTCGACGAGAGCGAGCGCGTCATCGCGGAGCGCGGCGGCAAGCTGATCGACATCTACGTCACGCTCGGACGCTACGACGTCGTCGAGATCTTCGCCGCGCCCGACGACGAGACCGCCTACGGCATCCTGCTCGATCTCGCCCGCCACGGGCAGGTCCGAACGGAGACGCTCCGCGCCTTCACGCGCGAAGAGGCCGAGGCGATCGTCCGCCAGAGCTAGGCGCCTACGCGCCTCTTCGACCTGCGACCTCTTCCAACCGTGCGCGGAGATCGTCGGAGCCTTCGGCCAGGTCGTCGAGCCGGGGCAGCTCGGAGAGGCTGGAAAGCCCGAAGACGCGCTCGAAGAGCGGCGTGACCTTGTAGCGAACGGCACCGCCCTCGCTCTCGCGGCCGGCTTCCGCGATCAGCCCGCGCTCGACGAGCCCGGCGACGGCCGAATCGGCCGCGACACCCCGGATACGCGCGATCTCGGGACGCGAGACGGGGCCCAGATAGGCGACCACGGCGAGCGTCTCGAGCGCCGCCTGCGAGAGGCCGCGCTGGACGGGGCGTTCGACGAGGCGCGAGCAGGCCTCGGCGGCCTCGCGCGCGGCCCGGAACGCGTAGCCGCCTGCGACGTGTTCGAGGACGATCCCACTCCGCCCTTCCCGGTAGCGCGAGGCGAGCAGGCCCAGCGCCGTCTCGACGCGCTCGGTCTCGTCCTCGGCGGCAGCCGCGAGCTCTTCGATCGAAAGCGGGCTCGGCGCGATCACGAGGAGCGCCTCGATGGTGCGCGCGAGACGGTCGACAGGGTTCTCAACGAGTCGAAGAGCTCCGGTCATGCGGCAGCGCTCCAGACGGTGATCGGCTCGAACGGCGCCGGCTGGCCGAGCTTGATCTCCCCCGCCTTGCGCAGCTCCAGGAGCGCGAGGAAGGCGACAGCCTGCTCGACCCGGGAGAGCGAGCCCACCTCGCTGTCGAAGACGAACCGACGCCGCCGGCGGAGGACGGCGCGAAAGCGGTCGAGGAAGAGGGAGACCGGCGGGAACCGAAGCTCGAGATGCGTCAGCGAAGGCTCGGGCGGCTCAGCCGCGAGCGCACGCAGCGCCGTCGCCAGCAGCGCCGGCTCCTGGGGAGCGAGCGGCCGCTCGGGAACGGGCGCAAGCGGGGCCGGTCCCAGACGGAAGAAACGGTCCGACTCGGTGTCGAGGCGCTGCTCGAGCCAGCCTGCGGCCGCCTTGAAGCGGCGGTAGAGGGCGAGCCGCTCGGCGAGCTCGCCGGCCGCCTCTTCGGGGTCGAGGTCGTCGAACGCGAGCTCGTCCTCGTCCGGGAAAAGCCCGCGCGCCTTCAGCTCGAGGAGCGCTGCCATGAGGACGAGGAATTCGCCGCAGGCCTCGAGATCGGGCGATTCCCGCTCGGCGAGCCGCTCGACGAATGTGAGTACAACCCCGGCGACCTCGACGTCGGCGAGGCCGACCTCCTCCTTGAGAACGAGCGTCAGGAGCAGGTCGAACGGGCCCTCGAAGGCGTCGAGGTCGAGCTCGAGGTCGCGGACGGCCTCCATGCGCAGGCGATGCTAGCCCTGGCGGCGGACGCGGCCCTTCGGGACCGTCATCGTCGGGCCCGCCGGCACGACCCGCTCTCCGCGCGGACGCCTCGGCTCATCGCTTCTCCGCTGCGCCCAGACGAAGGCGAGCAACGCAACCACGAAGACCCCGATCGAGACCCAGAAGTTGAGTCGCTGCCCGAAGTAGTGGTGCGACGGATCGATGCGCAGCGTCTCCTCGAACGTGCGGAAGGCCGTGTACCACATGACGTAGAGCGCGAAGAGCCCGGGCGGTCGGATGCGGAAACGCCGGTCGACGAGGAGCAGGACGCCGACGCCGAGCAGGCACCAGAGGGACTCGTAGAGGAACATCGGGTGGAACGTCGCGTCGCCGATGTACTGCTGCGGACGGTTCTGGACGTCGATCTCGAGGCCCCAGGGGAGATCGGTGGGCTTCCCGAAGAGCTCCTGGTTGAAGTAGTTGCCCCAGCGCCCGATCGCCTCCGCGAGGAGCAGCCCCGGGGCGACCGCGTCCATGAAGCGGTAGACGGAGTTGCCGGAGCGCTTGACGACGATCGCGCCCGCGAGGACGCCGCCGAGAATCCCACCCCAGATCCCGAGGCCGCCGCGCCAGATCTCGAAGACCCCCTGCCACTTTGGGTCCGGCACCTCGTTCCAGCTCGTGAGCACGTGGTAGAGGCGGGCGCCGACGACGCCGCCGGCCACGCCCCACATGGCCACGCGGAAGACGAGATCCCAGTCGCCGCCTCGACGCGTCCAACGAACGCCCGTGAGCCAGACAGCCGCCAGGATCCCGAGCAGGAGCATGACCCCGTAGGCGTGGAGGGCCACTCCCCCGACGTGCACCTCGCCGCTCGACGGGCTCGGGATCGAGGCGAGCAGGCTCACGCCTCCAGTGTGAAGGAACCGGCGGTTGGCCTGCGCTACCTAGAGGAGGATGCGCACGGCGGTATCCGCCGGGCAGCCTCTCCGCAGGAGGTCCATCGCCAGATGAAGATCGACGTAGGCGCGCTCCGCGAGGTCGCGCGCCATCTCGCGCCCATACCCGACGCGCTCGAGCTCCTCCTCACGCCAGAGGAGGACTCGTTCCGCTTCCGCGTCGAAGTCGAGGTCGAGTTCCGCAGCCGTCGTGCTCATGCACACAGGTTCGGCCACGACGCCAGGCCGGTTGTCCCCCATCTGGTTGATCTTTCGACCTTCTAGCGCACCGAGTGGGCGATCTCGAGCGCTTCTTCCCGATTTATGTCCGCTTCCAGTCGCAGCGTGAGCGGCCCCCGCTCCCAGAGCAGCGTGTTCCCGGCCAGGCGGACGATCTCCTGACGGAATTCTCCGTTGCGGTCGAAGTAGGCAAACTCGTGCGGCTCACCGGAGAGGAAGTAACCCTGTCGGCCGTCGATCTCGACGGGCGCGACGTGCGTACCCGCGGCCACCTTCTTGACCGCGACGTCCTTCACCGTCGCCCGGAACTCCGTGAACAGCGCGCGCGGACGCTGGGGAGTCCCGTAGACGAAGGAGACCATGCCTCCTGGCGGGTTGTCCTGGAAGTAGATCGCGTCCGGATCGCCGAGCCCCTCGGGGACGACGACGTCGAAGTCCGCACGCTGTCTCGCCTCGTCGAGGCTGACCTTCTCACCGAGGAAGAGCTCGTTGAAGTCGCGCTGCAGCGGCACGGTCGGCAGCTCGTCGACGCGCTGAATCGTGACCCCGCGGAGATGGAAGAACTCGAGGATGGCGGCACGCGTACCGGGAACGGCGAGCAGAGCGCCGACGGCGACGATCAGCGCGGCCGCGAGCGCGACCGCAAGACCGCGCGGCCGGCTGACCCATGAGCGCCTCGCGGGGGCGTCGGCAAGACGGGCGCGCACCCGGGGGGCAAGCTCGGGCGTGGCCGGAACGTCGAGCTGGCGGCCGAGGTGGACGAGGGCGAGCTCGAGGTCAGACATACGCTTCCTCCCCGATCTCGGTGCGCAGACGCTCTAGGGCCCGCGAGAGCCTCGACTTCACGGTGCCGAGTCGCCAGCCGAGCACCTCGGCCGTCTCAGCCTCCGAGAGCTCGAGGAAATAACGGCACGAGATGACGAGGCGGTCTTCCTCACGCAGGTTGTTGACCGCGTCGAGCAGCACCCGCTGCTGCTCGCTCGAGAGGAGAGATGCCTCGGGGGAGGGGGCCGCCTCCCCCGAAGGCGTCTGCGCAGCCGTCCGCACGGCGAGCCCGGCGCGCCGGCCCGCGGATCTGCGGCGGTTGCGTGCCTCGTTGGCGACGATCTGAAGCACCCAGGGCCGGAAAGGCGCGCCGCTCCGAAACCGCCGCAGCGCGTAGTAGGCCTTCACGAAGCCCTCCTGCGCCGCGTCCTCCGCCTCGGCGGCGTCTCCCACGACGAGGTAGGCGGTTCTGAACGCGATCCCCTGATATGCCTGCACGAGCTGTCCATAGGCGCCTTGATCGCCCCGTTTGGCTCGTTCGACGAGCTCCGACTCGGGTAGTGGACGGCCCTCCACTGCTCCCTTCTACACCTTGAGCGGGCGGCGGGTTCCGGGTTAGGCTCGCGCAAGCTCGCAGACTGACCCGGAGGTCGCCACATGCGCTCGCGAAACCCACTCCCCTTCTACCTCGCTGCCGCCGTGGGCGGCATGGCGTTCATGTACTACACGGACCCCCAAAACGGTCGTCGTCGCCGTCACGTGACACGGGACAAGGCCGGCTCGCTCGCACGCCACGCAACGAGGCGCGGCCGCAGGCTCGTTCACCACGTCGCCTCGGATGCGAAGGGCTACGTCGAGCGTGCGCGGCATGCGCAAGGCGAAGCCGAGCAGCTCGACGATCAGACCCTCGTGGACAAGGTCGAGTCGATCGTGTTCCGTGACCGAGGAATCCCGAAGGGGCAGATCAACGTCAACGCCGAGAACGGCGTGGTCTTCCTGCGCGGCGAGGTGGCGAGCCCCGAGCTCGTCGAGACTCTCGAGACACGCGTGCGGAAGGTGCAGGGCGTGCGCGACGTGACGAACCTCCTCCACGCGAAGGCGTAGGAGTGGAACAGCGGCTGAGCCTCGTCACGCTCGGCGTGTCGGACCTCGCGCGGGCGCGAGCGTTCTACGAGGCGCTCGGATGGAGGAGCGGCGCAGCTCCGGCCGACGACGTCGTCTTCTTCCAAGCGGGCTGCATGATCGTGGCGCTCTGGAGCCGCGAACAGCTCGCAGAGGACAGCGGCGTCGCAGATCCCGGCGGCTGGGGCGGCATCACTCTCGCGTACAACGCCCGTTCCCCGGACGACGTGGACTCCGTCATCGCCGAGGCCGAGCGTGCCGGAGCGCAAATTCCGCGCTACGGCGCAGAGACGTTCTGGGGCGGCTACTCAGGCGTCTTCGTCGACCCCGACGGCCACCCGTGGGAAGTCGCGCACAACCCGCATTGGACGATCGAGGAAGACGGCTCCACCCGGCTTTAGCTGAGCAGGAAATTGCTGGAAATAACGCTTTTAAGAAGTTAAGCGGCGCGCCGAACGGGTACAAGGAGACTGCTCGCGCCTCTCCAAACAAATGCGAGCTAAGGGGGTTTCCACAACATGGAAGGTACGAATCGAACGACCGTCGATCCTTGGACCTATGGCGATGCCAACACCATCGGCGTCGATCCGTCGAGGATGGACCTGACGGGCTTCAGCGTCGAGGCAACCGACGGAAGCATCGGCAAGGTCGATGAGGCGACGTACGAGACGTCGCGGAGCTACATCGTGGTCGACACCGGCCCGTGGATCTTCGGGAAGAAGGTCCTTCTGCCGGCGGCCGTCGTCGAGCGGATCGATCTCGACTCCGAGACCGTCTTCGTCAACCGGACGAAGGACGAGATCAAGGATTCGCCTGAGTTCGACGAGGCGACCTACCGCGACGAGGCCTACCGGACGCGCGTCGGCGAGTACTACTCGCGCGACATGAGCGTCCGCTAGTCGACGCAGACGAACGAATGAAACGGCGGCCTACGGGCCGCCGTTTTTTTGCGCGGAGGGAAGACGAGCGCGGTCGTTCCGCCTCTGGTAGCCATGGCGGATGCTCCTCTCGGCCTCCCGAGGTATCACCCTCTCGTCGTCGCGACGTCGCTCGGCGCAAGCGCGGTCGAGCCGAGCGTTTCACGGGTCGACGCGAAGCCGCTCCCCGAGAAGCCAGCGCGCTGGGGTCGGCTGCGGAGCTGGAGCCGCTCGCACCGGCTCCGGCCGATCACGGCCAGCTGACGACCATCAAATCGCGGCCTCGCCGAGCAGCGACTTCACCTCGGCGAAGAAGTCGGGCTCCGGACGCACGCGGAAGTCCGGCCCGAAGGCGAGGGTCAGCGGGCCGGTCGAGGTCTCGATCGCTGCGACGACGGCCGCCTCGCCCGGGTAATCGCGCAGAAGCCCGGCCAGCTCGCGGATCGTCCCTGCGGGAGCCTTGCGGGCGTCGAGCTTGAGCCGCACCTCGCTACGCTCGGGAGTCGCCTCGAACGGCGCGACCTCCATCGCGATCAGCTTGGTCTCGCCTTCCTTGTGGTCGATTCGGCCCTTGACGACGAGGATGCGGTCGGTTTCGAGCAGGTCGCGAGCCGCGCCGTAGACGGAGTTGAAGACGATCGCCTCGACAGAGCCGGAGACGTCGTCGAGCCGCATGAAGACCATCGGCTCGCCCTTCTTCGTCGTCGTCTGCCGGAGGGCGCCGACGATGCCGCCGACGGTGACGACGTCGCCATCGCGCCGGCGCTCGAGCTCGACGATCTGGGCATCGGTCTTTCTCCGCAACGCCTCGCGAATCCCCGAGAGCGGATGCTCGGAGACGTAGAGCCCGAGCGCCTCTTTCTCGTACGCCAGCCGCTCCGCTTTCTCCCACTCCTCGGTCGGGATCGGGCGGTGATGGCGCGGTTGCTCCTGCGCCTCGTCACCGAGGTCGAAGATGGATCCTTGCCCTGCGAGGCGGTCGGCCTGCTGGCGACCACCCCACGAGAGCGAGTCCTCGAGCACCTCGAACATCCCACGGCGGGAGGCGCCGGTCGAGTCGAACGCGCCGCACTTGACGAGGGAGTCGAGCGCCCGCTTGTTCACGACCTGCGGGTCGACCCGCTCGCAGAAGTCCCAGATCGACGTGAACGGCCCGCTTTCCTCGCGCGCTGCGAGGATCGAGCGCACCGCGCTCTCCCCCACGTTCTTCACCGCGTTGAGCCCGAAGCGGATCTTGCCGTCCACCACACGGAAGTCCTCGGCGGAGACGTTCACGTCGGGCGGCTCGACCTCGATGCCCATCTCGTCGCAGGCGGCGACGTAGAAGGGGACGCGGTCCTTCGTGCTCATGACGGACGAGATGAGCGCGGCCATGTATTCCGCCGGGAAGTGCGCCTTCAGGTACGCCGTGCGATAGGCGATGAGCGCGTAGCAGGCCGCGTGCGACTTGTTGAAGGAGTAGTCCTGCGCCTGCTCCATGTCCTTCCAGAGCTGGTTCGCGACCGCCGGTGTGACGTTGTTCTTCGCGCAGCCCTCGAGGAACTTGTCCTTCAAGGAGGCCATGAGAGAGTGAATCTTCTTGCCGATCGCCTTGCGGAGATCGTCCGCCTCGGCGGGCGTGAACCCGGCGAGCTGCTTCGCGATCTCCATGTACTGCTCCTGGTAGATGCAGATCCCGTACGTCAACGCGGTAATGGGCTTCAACCGCTCGTCGGCGAAGCTCACCTGCTCCTGGCCGGCCTTCCGTTTCGCATAGACCGGGATGTAGCCCATCGGACCCGGCCGGTACAGCGCGACCAGCGCGATCAGGTCCTCGAACTGGTTCGGCTTCACCTGCCGGAGCGCCTCGCGCATACCGGAGCCTTCGAACTGGAAGACGCCGACCGATTCGCCGCGCGCGAGCATCTCGTAGGTCTTCGTATCGTCGAGCGGAATCTTCGCGATGTCGACGCCGGTGAGCGCCTCGGCCTTCTCGATGACGTCGAGGTTGCGGAGGCCGAGGAAGTCCATCTTCAGCAGCCCGAGCGCCTCGACGTCGCCCATCGCGAACTGGGTGACGACCTCCTGGTCCGTGCCCTTCTGCTGGAGGGGCACGTAGTCGGTCAGCGGCCGGTCGCCGATCACGACCCCGGCAGCGTGGATCGAATCCTGGCGGACGAGCCCCTCGAGCGGCTTTGCCAGATCCACGATCTGGCGTGCGATCTCGTCCTCGTCGTAGGCCTTCTTGAGCTCGGCGCCGGGCTTGAGGCAGTCGTCGAGATAGACCTTGGGACCTTCGGGGATGAGCTTCGCGATCCGATCGACCGTCCCGTACGGGACTTCGAGCACACGCCCCGCGTCGCGCACGGCGGCACGCGCCATCATCGTCCCGAACGTGATGATCTGCGCCACCCGGTCGCGCCCGTACTTCTCTGCGACGTAGTTGATGACCTGGTCGCGCCCGTGGACGGAGAAGTCGATGTCCATGTCCGGCATCGACTTGCGCCCGGGATTCAGGAAGCGCTCGAAGAGCAGGCCGTACCGCATCGGATCGACGTCGGTGATCTCGAGGCAGTACGCCGCCAGCGACCCGGCTGCCGACCCGCGGCCCGGGCCGACGCCGATGCCGTTTCGCTTCGCGAACGAGATGAAGTCCCAGACGATCAGGAAGTAGTCGGCAAAGCCCATCTCCTTGATCGTCTTGAGCTCGAACTTGAGGCGCTCCTGCAGGTCGGGCGTGATCGTGCCGTACCTCTTCTGCAAGCCCTTCTCGCACAGCTCGACGAGGTAGTCGAAGGCGTCGCGGTCGTCGGGCGTGGGGAACGTCGGGAGCAGGATGCGCCCGAGCTCCATCGTCACCGTGCAGCGCTCGGCGATCTCCAGCGTCGTCCGCAGTGCCTCGGGATAGGCGGCGAAGTCGGCCGCCATCTCCTGCGGGGTCTTGAAGTAGAACTGGTCGGTGTCGAAGCGCCAGCGGTTCGGATTCTGGAGCGAGTCGCCCGACTGGATGCAGAGGAGCGCCTCGTGCGCGCGCGCGTCCT
>Ga0081539_10001666_pt1 | contig 35954 bp, 29 predicted proteins | sample TabmetS4T2R2_FD_71023 | JGI IMG/M metagenome (GOLD analysis project Ga0081539, IMG submission 71023) | Tabebuia heterophylla rhizosphere microbial communities from the University of Puerto Rico - S4T2R2 | ecosystem: Host-associated > Plants > Roots > Rhizosphere ... | reverse complement strand
GGATGCGGCCGTCGAAGGTTCGGCTATCGATCATGTCGAGCGCGACGTCGGGGTAGCCGTCGTAGACGCGTTCTGATCCGGTTGCCCCGGTGATCACCGGGAACATCACGATCCGGAACCGATCGACGAGACCACCTCGCAGCAGCGACCGGCACAAGCTCAGGCTTCCGATCGTGCTCAGCAGACCCGAGCCTTCCTCCTTCATCGCCCGGACGGCGTCGACGGCGTCGTCACGCACGAGGGTGCTGTTGGCCCACGTGAGGGGGTCTTCCAGCGAGGACGAGAACACCACCTTCGACGCGCCGGTGAGCCCGCCGACCGACGCCGCTTCGTCGGCGCTGAACTCGGCGGCCCCCTCGGGCGTCTCGCCGGCAGCGAAGCCGGACATCAGCCGATACGTGTTCGCGCCCATCAGATAAGTGACCGCGGGCTGCTCCTCGAGCCACCCGAGGTACTCCGGCCCCTGCAAACCCCACCAGCCCGGCCAGCCCTCCGCTGACGCGTAGCCATCGAGCGAGGTGATGAAGTCAACGAGCAGTTCTCGCACGGACGCTCCTTCTGTTCGTGACGCCGTTGCGCTCAGTTCCGGCCAGCCTAGTACGGCAGCCGCACTTCGTTACGTGACGGCGTGGCGACGCGCATGAGCGCAGCCACCGCATGATCATCGATGGCTTGTGAAGACAACCGAAGATCGTGCGGTGGCCGCTGGCCACAGCGTAGACCCTGCCGGCTGGCAGGAGTTGTTCGACGAGATGATGGACCGGATCGCCGGCCGGTTCGGCCGGGTCGAGCCGCGGCGGACGGTGCGGGCGTTCGTGCTCGGCCTGCTGTCCGATGTAGAGAATAAGAGCTGTTGGGGGTTGGCCGAGCAGACCGGATACGCCCGGCCGGATCCGCTGCAGCGGCTGCTGCGCACCGCGTGCTGGGACGCCGAGGCGATCCGCGACGACGTGCGTGACCTGGTGGTGGAGCACCTGGGCCACCCGGACGCGGTGCTGGTGCCGGACGAGACCGGGGACCTGAAGAAGGGCGTGCACACCGTCGGCATCCAGCGGCAGTACACCGGCACCGCCGGGCGGATCGAGAACGCGCAGGTCGCGGTGTTCCTGGCCTACGCCAGCCCGCGCGGCCGAGCGCTGATCGACCGTCGGCTGTACCTGCCGGTGTCGTGGACCGACGACCAGGTCCGGTGCGCGGCCGCCGGGGTGCCCGCCGAGATACGGTTCGCGACCAAGCCGCAGCTGGCCGGGGACATGATCGATGCGGCGCTCGACGGTGGCGTCGCGGTCGGGTGGGTAGCCGCCGACGAGGTCTACGGTAACGACCCGGCCTTCCGCGCTCGGCTGCGCTCCCGTGGCCTGGGCTATGTGCTGGCCGTCTCGTGTGACCATCGGGTTCCGATCGACGGCGGCACCATCCGGGTGCGCGCCGACCGGCTCGCCGCCGACCTGCCCGCCTCGGGCTGGCAGCGGATGTCGGCTGGCGCCGGGTCGAAAGGGCCGCGTTGGTACGACTGGGCGTGGCTGGACCTGACTCTCACCGGCGGCGAACCCGGCCACACCCTGCTGATCCGCCGCCACCCGGGCACCGGCGAGCTGGCGTTCTACCGCTGCTGGTCGCCGCGGCCGGTGCCACTGGCCGCCCTGGTCCGGGTGGCCGGGGTGCGGTGGATGGTCGAGGAAACCTTCCAAGCCGGAAAGGGCCAGGTCGGGCTCGACCAGCATCAGCTGCGCCAGTGGATCGGCTGGCACCGGTTCACCGTGCTGGCCATGCTCGCCCTGGCGTTCCTGGCCGCCTGCGCCGCGAGCACCGCCCCGCCCACGTCGGTTGACCCCTACCGCTACGCCCGAGCCGATAATGGGCCGATCCGGTTGACCGTCAACGAGATCCGGCGACTGTTCACCCACCTCGTGAACACCACCATCCTCACCATCGAGCACCGACTGCGCTGGTCACTCTGGCGACGAAAACACCAAGCCCGAGCCCGCCACTGCCACTACAACCGCCGCCGCACCGCGGAACTCGGCACATAGATCACGAAGTGCGGCTGCCGTACTAGCGACGACCAGCGCAAGCGCATCGGCGACGGCGGCCCCACAGACGAAATAGGAGAAGCCGATCTCCTTGCGACGCGTCACGCGGGCATCGGAGATGGCGTGGGTGGCTCCATCGATGTAGTCCTGCTGGCCGTTGAGCTTGGGCACCCAGACGGAGAAGCAGCGACACGCGGTGCTACACGAGCGTCAACCCGACCCGACCGGCCCGCTGGTGGAAACGGCGCCCACCAGGCCAGCAGAGCTGCTCGTTCTGCGGACGGACCTACATCTGCTCCGAGCAGCTTCCACAGCCCCGGGGTGGCCATCTGCCCACCTGCATCACCCTGGCCGCCGACATTCTCCACACCCGGCAGGCAGGCCACTGAGCTGAACACCAGGGGTTAAGGGGTAACAGCCGGCGTGGGGCGTTCACCCAGCAGCTGCGACGTGTCGACGGCCAGTGTGGACGGGCGGAGCGCTGCACGTCCGACAGGTGATCGAAATGGCACTGGCCGTGCAGGCCGAAGACGATCCGCCTATCGATATCCGGCGGCACGGCCCGATGTCACGTCGACCGCAGATGCAGCCGCGAGACGATCGGCCATCCAATCAGCGATCATCGGACGCGCTCTGGAAGCCAGGTTGGACACACCGTGGTTGCCGGTCTCGAAGTTGACGAACGTTCCGTTCGGGGTCTCGTCGGCTTGCCGTTCGGTCTGCTGCCACGGGATCAAGCGGTCCAGCTTGCCCGTGACATACAGCACGGGAACCGCGATCCGACGGCATATCCCGGTAAGGTCCAGGGTCAGCGCCAGGCGGCGACCCTCCTCGTCGCTCCGGGCTCCGGATTTCACGGTGAACGTCTGTCGCGTCATCGGTGGCAGGTCGTCCCACATGTCGCCGAACCGGAACGGTCCGCTGATCCCGACCACTGCCGTGATCCGCGGCTCGAAGGCGGCCACGCGAGGGGCGTAGTAGCCGCCCAAGCTCACGCCGGCTATCCCGATCCGGCTGTGGTCCAGATCCCCGCGGGTCGCGAGCACGTCCAGCAGAGGGACGACAGCGACCTCGTAGTCGGCCCGGATCGACGTCACCAGGCCGGTCTCGCCTTGCCCTGGCCCGTCCAGGGAGATGGTGGCCATGCCACGGTCCAGAAAGGACTGCTCGAAGAAGAAGAACTCCTCCTTGGTGGAGTCCAAGCCCGGGATGAGCACCACGTACGGCGGAGTCTGCGCGCCGGGCGGCTTGCGCAGGTTGGCGTACGCCGTACCGCCCTCGATCGGCATCTCCAGACGCTCCGCCGAGGGGTCCAGCCGGCTCAGCGCGAGCCGGGTCTCCTCCACTGACCTGCGGGTTGCCTCGGCGGCGAGGTCGAGGTCGACCGTCCACACGAACTTCCCGAAGTGCCGATTGACCGACGCCCGTCGCCAGGCCTGCCCGGCTGTCATGCGGTGACCTGAGGCATCGGATTCTTGGGCGAAGGTCGCCTGCTCATCCGCCGTCCTGTTCCATTCCGGCAACCACTGATCCCAGGTCTCGATCCGGGCCACCGTGGCCATGAGGTCGTTGTAGTCCACGCCGTTCTGGATGAGGCGCGGCCCCCAGTGAGCCAATGCGGTAGCGACGGCGTTGTCGGGCATGACGACTCCTACGCGAGTATGCGAAGCGGTGTCTGTAGCAGCGCCACGAAGGCCGCCAACCACTTGGCGGCGGTGACACCGTCGACCGGGCGGTGATCGACGGAGAGGGTGAAGCGCAGGACGGTGGCCACCCCCAGTGCACCGTCGATGACCACCGCCTCCTCGCGGGCAGCGCCGACGGCCAGGATCGCGGCGTGCGGCGGATTGATCACGGCGGTGAAGTCGTCGATGCCGAACATCCCGAGATTGGTGACCGTGAGCGTGCCGCCTTCGAGCTCGTCCTGGCGCAATCGACCGCTGCGAGCCCGTGTCACGAGGTCGACGTTGGCGGCGGCCAGGGCCGACATGGTCATCTTCTGAATTCCCCGAACCACCGGGGCGATCAGGCCGTTGTCGGTGGCGACGGCCACAGCGATGTCGACGTCGGCGAATCTGCGCACCGCATCCGGCAGCCAGACGACGTTCATCTCCGGCACCGCGACGTGTGCTCGGCCGGCGGCCGCGACGAGCAGGTCGGTGAGCGATACCTTGATGCCCGCCGCCTGGTTCAGGTCGCGCCGCAGGGCCAGGAGTTCGTCGACGCGCGCGCTGCCGCGCAGCGAGAAGACCGGCATCGCCCGGTGGCTCTCGGCCAGCCTGGTGGCGATCGCCCGCCGCATGCGCGAATGCGGGATGTCCTGGAAACGGGCCTCGGCGGCCGACGCCGCGGCGGGAACCGGAGCATGGTCGCGGGCGACGAGCGCGCGGCGCACATCGTCACGGGTGATCCGGCCGCCGGGTCCGGTGCCCGGGATGGCGTCGACCGCGATGCCGTTCTCCTTGGCGATCCGCCGCGCGATCGGGCTGGCGAAGACACGCTGGGCCGACGGTGTGTCGGTGGAGTCCGGGCTGCCCGTGGGTGTGAGGACCGCGGCTGTGACGGCCGGCCGGGGAGTTTCGTCGGTACGCTCGGCCGCGGGCTCGGCGCTCTGGCTGACCTCGCGGGCACCGGCCGGCGTCGGCTCGTCGGCCGGCATCGCCGCGATCTCCGCAGCGCTCACCCCGGTCAGCCTGCGCACCAAGGCGTCCATGTCGGTGACGGTCTCGCCGGGGGCGCCCAGCACCGCCATGGGAGTGCCGACGGAGACCGACTTCCCCGGCTCGATCAGGATCCGCAGCAGGACGCCGTCAGACTCGGCGGGCACGTCGACGACCGCCTTCTCGGTCTCCACCGTCGCTATGGAGTCACCGGCGGAAAACGCCGCGTTCTCGGCGAGCGACCACTCGGCGAGCACCGCCTCGACCATGTTCGCCGATATCTCCGGCATCCGTAGCAGGGTCGCCATGTCAGCCCCCCACGATGCGGGTCAGCGCGTCGGCGATCTCCTCGAGGCGCACGATGGCCGCGCGCTCGAGCACCTTGCTGATGCTGGGCGACGCCTCCCCGCCGGTCACCCGCTCGATCGGTGCATCCAGCCAGTCGAAGTAGCGTCGCTGGATCTCGTCGGCCAGCCATCCTCCGTACGATGTGCCGATCGCGCCTTGCTCAACGATGAGCACGCGGTTGGTCTTGCGGATACTCTCGCCCAGCGTGTCCCAGTCGAGGCTGGCCCGGTCAAGCCACCTCAGGTCCACCACCTCCGCATCGATCCCGGTTGCGGCGACCGCGGCCAGTGCCTCCGGGACCATGGACAGGTAGGCGACAAGGGTGATCGCCGCACCGGTCCGGCGTACGGCCGCCTGCCCCACCGGCAGGCAGTAGTCGTAGTCGTCGATCGGCCCGGGGCCGACGGAGTTGTAGAGATCCACGTGCTCCAGCACGACCACCGGATCCTCGCAGCGCAAGGCCGCGTTCATGAGACCCACGTAGTCGTACGGCGTGGTTGGCGCGACGATCCGCCACCCGGGCGCGGTGGCGAAGATGCCGGCCGGGTCCATGGAGTGCTGCGAACCGTACCCCGTGCCGGTGGCGACCTTGCTGCGCAACACCAGCGGCACCGGACCGTCGCCGCCGAACATGTGCCGAGCCTTCCCGACCTGGTTGAACAACTGGTCCGCGGCCACCCACATGAAGTCGGCGTACATGAATTCGACGACCGGCCGGAACCGCCCATCCAGGGCGATGCCGCCGGCCAAGCCGGTGAAGGCGTTCTCGCTGATCGGCGTCCCGAGCACGCGGTCCGGGAAGGCGTCCTTGAGTCCCTTGGTGGCTCCATTCGTGCCGCCGTTGAGTCGGTGGACGTCCTCGCCCATGACGACGATGCGGTCGTCGGTGTCCATGCGCCGGCGCATGACCGCCGCGACCGCGTCGATGAACTTCACCTCGGTGGTCGGCGCGTCGGGGGGCGGGGTCGGTGCTCCGGAGAACTCGGCGAGATCGCCGCGGACGCCGACGTCAACGAACGCCGCATCCGGCCACTCGGTCGACCTGATTCTGCGCTCGCCGGGTTTGCCGTCCGGCAGCGGCTCGAGCAGGGCGTCCGCGGTCTCGGCGAGCACTCTCTTCGCGGCTTCCACCGACGCATCGACGGTCGCCCGATCAACGATGTTGCGCCGGAGCAGGTGTCCGGCGATCTGGTCGATCGGATCGCGGGCGCGCCACCGCGCCTCCTCCTCCTTCGAGCGGTAACGAAACGCGCTGCCGGGGAACGGGCCGTTCTGGTGGAAGTAGCGATAGGTCTCGGCCTCGATCAAGGTCGGCCCGTTTCCGGCGCGCATGTGGGCGGTCGCTTCCTTCACCGCCAGGTGGACGGCGAGGGCGTCCATACCGTCGACACGCCAGCTGGCGATGCCGAAGCCGGGGCCGCGGGCGGACAGCCGGGGCTCCCCGGTTGCCTCCGCCACTGTGGTGGAGACGGCGTACTGGTTGTTCTCGATGAAGAAGCAGATCGGCAATTTCCACGCGGCGGCGAGGTTGAAGGTCTCCAGCGTCGAGCCGATGTTGGCGGCGCCGTCACCGAGGTAGGTGACCGCGACGGCGTCGCTGCCGGCCTGCTTGTCGGCCCAGGCGTAGCCGGCCGCCGACGGCACGCCGCCACCCACGATGGCGTTGGTGCCCATCGCGCCGGCCTCCTTCCACTGCAGGTGCATCGAGCCGCCCCTGCCGTGACTGAAGCCGCGGGCCAGCCCGAGGATCTCGGCAAGCGTGCGGAGCAACACCGTACGGATCTCCTCGCTGAGCTCGCCGGTCAGATCGAAGCCCTTGGGCGCCACGTGCTGCATGGCCTTGGCAAGGAACTGGTGGTGACCGCGGTGGGAGCCGTTGATCTGGTCCCCGGGGTGCAGGGCCAGGACCGATCCGACGGCGCCGCCCTCCTGCCCGATGCTGGAGTGGGCCGGGCCGTGGACCAGGCCGGCGGCGGCGAGCTCCAGCACGGACTCTTCGAAGGTCCGGATCAGGACGAGCTGGTGGAACATGCCGGTCAGCAGGTCGGCGTCTGCGGCGTCCCAGTCGGCCTCGGTGGCGGTGAGCTCGGTCCAGCCGGCATCGGGACGCAGTGGGCGGTGTCCGGACATCCGCTTCCTCCCTTTGTTGCTCTGAGCTTTCCAGGGCTTGGATCCAATTTCCAGCCTTCACAGTGATGCAATCGATCGCGTAGCGTGTAATGGATCCATATGACAGTCGAGGGGGCGTGGTGGGACTGCCGGGGCTGCAGCGGCTCGACCACATCGGGTTCACCGTGCCCGACCTGGACCAGGCGCAGGCGTTCCTGGTCGACGTGCTGGGCTGCGAGTACCTCTACTCGCTGGGGCCGTTCGGCGACGAGGGCGACTGGATGGCCGGGCACCTCAACGTCCACCCCCGGGCGACCATCCCGGAGAACCGGTTCTTCCGCCTGGGCGGGCAAGCCATCCTCGAGGTATTTGCGTACACCGCACCGGACCAGCGCACGACTCCGCCGCGCAACAGCGACATCGGCGGCCACCACGTCGCGCTCTACGTCGACGACCTCGATGCCGCGGTGGCCCACCTGGAGAGCCATGGCGTGACCGTGCTCGGACCGCCGACGGCGAGTCGCGGACCGCACGAGGGCCAGCGCTGGGTCTACTTCCTGTCACCATGGGGCATGCAGTTCGAGCTGGTGTCCTATCCCCACGGCCGCGCCTTCTTCCGGAACGAGTCAACATGACGGTCGTCGCCACCCAGCGCGTCGCCGACCACCTGCGGTCGGCCATCCTCGGCGGCGCGATCGCTCCGGGCGAGCGGGTCCGGCAGGAAGCGGTGGCCCAGCGCCTCGGCGCGAGCCGCATCCCGGTGCGCGAGGCGCTGCAGATGCTCGCCGCCGAGGGCCTGATCGAGAACGCTCCGAACAAGGGCGCCCGCGTGCCCCGGCGCAGCATGCACGAGGTTGATGTGATGTACCGGATGCGGGAGCAGCTGGAGCCGCTCGCGCTCGCCGAGAGCATGCATGATCTGACGGACGAGGACCTGCGTTTGCTCGACGAGATCCAGGGCGCGATCGAGGCGAACACCGACGTGCCCCGTTTCCTGCAGCTGGATCGCCAGTTCCACCTGCTGACCTACAGTCGTTGCCGGATCGAGCAGCTGACCACCACGGTCTCCCGGCTGTGGAACGCGACTCAACACTACCGGCGCGCCTTCATGGAACTCACCGGACCGCGACGCCGCTGGGTGGTCAATGCGGAGCATCGGTTGCTGCTCGATGCCATCAGCCGCCGGGACGAGGTCGATGCGGGCCGCTTCCTCGCCGGGCACATCCGCCGCACCCGGGTGGAGCTGTCTCATCATCCCGAGGTCTTCGGGGAGGGCGGGTGATCTCCTTCCGGCTCAACGGCGCCCCGGTCGACCTGGACGTCGATCCCGATACGCCATTGCTGTACGTGCTCCGCAACGATCTCGGGCTGATGGGTACACGGTTCGGTTGCGGGCTGGGTTTGTGCGGGGCGTGTTTCGTATCCGTAGACGGCGCGTCGGTGCCGTCCTGCGACACTCCGGTGTGGTCGGTGGCGGGCAAGACCGTGGTCACTGTGGAGGGATTGTCGCCCCACCCGGTGCAGAAGGCGTTCCTGTCCCGGCAGGCCGCCCAGTGCGGCTACTGCGTCACCGGGATCATCATGACCGCCGCGACGTTGCTGGATCGGCATCCGCGTCCGAGCGAGCAGATGGTCGCCGAGGCACTTGACCGGCACCTGTGCCGATGCGGGGCGCAATACCGCATGATTCGGGCCGTTGTGGAGGCCGGCGAGGCTCGTGGCTGAGCTGCCCAGGAATCTCGCGGCGAACCCGCTGCTGTCGCGATGGATCGAGGTCCGGCCGGACGGAACGATCGAAGTCCGGATCGGCAAGGTGGAGCTCGGTCAGGGCATCGTCACCGCCCTGGCACAGATCGCGGCGGACGAGCTCGGCGTCGACCTCGGCGCGATCCGGATGATGCCCGCCGGGCCGGACGGGCCTGACGAGGGCATCACCGCGGGCAGTCTGTCCATCATGGATTCCGGCGCCGCGCTCCGGATCGTGGCCGCCAACGTCCGGGCTCGCTTCGCCGCGGTCGCCGGCCGGCCCGACTTCTCGTACGCGGACCTGGCCGCGTCGGTTCCCCTTGACGTTCCAGCGGACGCTGGCGTGGCGGTACGCGGGCGCGGCGCGTTCGTCGGGTGGGACGTCCCCCGGCTCGACCTACCGGACAAGATCTTCGGCCGTCCCCGCTACATCCACGACCTGCGGCTGCCAGGTCAGTGGTTCGGGCGGGTCGTCCGACCACCCTCTCCAGGGGCCCGACTGCTCTCCGTCGATCTCGGCCCGGACGGTGCACTTGTCGCGCCGGCGGAGACGCCGATCACGACCGCATCGGTGGGTGACGTCGGCATTCGGGGCGCGATCCCGACGGGTGTCGCAAGTCCCAGCACGGATGGCCAGAGCACCGGCGCGGCCGCGCCCGGTCCGGTGGCGGCCGGCACCCACACCGACGAGCGACCGGTCCAGGTGACCGGCGGGCACGACAACGCCCTGTCGAAGGTGCGCCTGGTCCGCGACGGCTCGTTCCTCGGCGTGCTGGGGCCGGACGAGGCGGTGGTGGTGCGAGCCGCGGAGATAGTCCGGCGGGCCGCCCGCTGGGCGGAACGCGACCTGCTCCCCGATGAGACGGAGCTGGAAAAGTTCCTGCGGTCCGGACCGCACGAGACCATCGCGGTGATCGACGACGGTGCGGAGCCGCCCGCGGACGACCGGTCGCTGGCGGCCAGCTACAGCCGGCCCTTCCTGGCCCACGCGTCGATGGCTCCCAGCTGCGGCATCGCGATGTGGACCGGGCCGGACCGGGTCGACGTCTGGTCGCACAGCCAGGGCATCTACCCGCTCGGGCGGGCGATCGCCGCGGTCCTCGGCATCGATCCGGCTCGGGTACGGGTCCAGCACGTCGAGGGCGCCGGCTGCTACGGCCACAATGGTGCCGACGACGCGGCGTTCGACGCGGTGCTGCTGGCCCGGGCGGTGCCGGGAACGCCGGTGCAGGTGCTGTGGAGCCGGCAGGACGAGCTGGCGTGGGCACCGCTCGGCTCGGCCATGACCGCCGACGTGCAGGCCACGCTGTCGGCCGACGGCCGGCTGTCCTCGTGGACCTACGACCTCTACAGCCAGGGACACACCGCCCGCCCCGGATATGCAGGGGTACCAGGACTCTTGGCGGCGACCTTCCTCGAACCAGCGGCGATGTATCCGGCGGCCGCGGATCCGCCGGCCGCGGCTGGCTACGGCAGCGCCCGCAACGCGCTGCCCGGATACGACCTGCCGCGGCGCCGGGTGACCGGACACCGCCTCACCTCCTCACCCATTCGCAGCTCGGCGATGCGCGCGCTGGGGGCCCACTTCAACGTCTTCGCCATCGAGTCTTTTATGGACGAGGCCGCGGAGCTCTCCGGCGCGGACCCACTCGAGTTCCGCCTGGCTCACCTCGGCGATCGTCGCGGACGCCGGGTCCTGGAGACCGCCGCCGAGGCGGCCGGCTGGGGGCGCTCCCGGCCGGACGGGACCGGGCTGGGCCTGGGCTACGCCCGGTACAAGGAGCGCGGGGCGTACTGCGCGGTGGTGGCCGAGGCCGAGGCGGAAACCAATATCCGGGTACGCCGCATCGTTATCGCCGTGGACGTCGGCCAGGTGATCAACCCGGACGGCGTGCGCAATCAGATCGAGGGCGGTGCGGTCCAGTCGGCGAGCTGGACGTTGACCGAGCGCGTGCGATTCGACCGGCGACGGATCACCAGCGACACCTGGGAGACCTACCCGATCCTCCGGTTCTCGCAGACGCCCGCGGTGCATGTGACCATTGTGGAGTCCGCCGGGGACGAGCCGGTTGGCGCCGGCGAGGCGGCGCAGGGCCCGACGGCCGCGGCGATCGCGAACGCGGTGTCTGCGGCGGTCGGGGTACGGGTGCGCGACCTTCCGTTGACGACCGACGCGGTGGTGGCCGCGATCGAGGCGAGCTCCTAATACGGGTTGGCGACGACGAGATCTTGGGCCGGGAAGAGAGTGAGGATCCGCGGCCCGTCCGACGTGACCACCACTTCCTCCTCGATCCGGGCGGCGGAGAAACCGTCGCTGGCCGGGCAGTAGGTCTCCAGCGCGAAGACCATGCCGACCTGCAGCTCTACCGGAGCTGTCATGCTGTTGAGCCGGCTGATGATGGGCCGCTCGTGCAGCCCGAGCCCGAGCCCGTGACCGAACTGCAGGCCGAACGCGGCCATCTCGCTCTCGAACCCGAACTCGGTCGCCTTGGGCCACACCGCGGCGATCTCGTCGGTGCCGACGCCAGGCCGCACGGCCGCGATGGCGGCGTCCATCCATTCCCGGGCCTTGGTGTATGCATCTCGCTGGCTCGCCGTGGCACTACCCACCCCGAACGTGCGGTAGTAGCAGGTCCGGTACCCGTTGTACGAGTGGATGATGTCGAAGAACGCCTGGTCGCCGGGGCGGATGAGGCGGTCGGAGAAGTTGTGCGGGTGCGGGTTGCACCGCTCCCCCGACACGGCGTTGATCGCCTCGACCTGGTCCGAGCCCATCTCGTACAGCCGCTTGTTGGCCAGCGCGACGACCTCGTTCTCCCGGATTCCCGGCTTGAGCACCCCTACGATGTCCTGGTAGACGCCGTCCACCATGGCAGCGGCCTGGTTCAGCAGCATGATCTCGTCGGCTGACTTGATCAGGCGGGCGTCCAACATATATTGCTGAGCGTCGACCACGGTGAGCCCTTGACGCTGCATCTCGAACAGGAACGGCGGTTCCACAATGTCGACGCCGACGGGATGGTCGGCGAGCCCGGCGTCGGTCAGCATGCCCCTGATCTCGCGTATGGCAGACTCCATCAGCCCGGCGGACGGCGCGATTGCGCCGCGCATGCCGAGCATCCCGGCCCGGCTGTCGGAGGGATCCAGCCAGGGCGCGTAGAGCCGATGGTGCCGGGCAGCAGAACCGAAGTCCCAGAGCGTTGGCCCGTCCGCGGAGCGGGTCAGCAGGGCGTAGCGAGTCATCTTGTCGCCCAGGGCTCCGCCGATCCACGTCTGCGTGGTGTAGCGGATGTTGTAGAAGTCAAAGAGCAGAAACGCGCCGCACTCCGAGCCCGCGAGCGCGTCTTTGACCCGCTGCAGGCGGTAACGCCGCAGCCGGTCGAAGTCGACGCGCTCTTCGTAGTCGACGCCCATGTGCCCGGGCGCGGGGATCGGCGCCGCCGTGGACCGAACCGCCAAGCTGGTCATGTGGCACTACCCAGACCGTCGTCGACCGGCGTGTCCTCCGGCTTGAGCTCCAGGCCTGCGGCCGCTGCCTGCTGGTCGAGCAGAATCGCGAAGTCCTCGGTGACCCGGCCGCTGCTGACGGTCTGCTGCACCAGCTGGGCGGTGAGCGCCGCCAGCGGCATCGGCACGTTCAGCTCGTGGCCGGCGGCCAGCCCGAGGTCGAAGTCCTTGCGCAACAGCAGCGGGGTGAACGTCGGTATGTAGTCCAGGTGCACGAATGCCGGCGACTTGTAGCGGGTGAACGTCGAGCCCATCACGCTGTCGTTCAGGAACTCGAGGAACGCCGCCCTGGATACACCGCCCTTCTCGGCCAGCACCGTTATCTCCGCCAGGCACTGGGTGACCACGCCCAGCATGAGGTTGTGGCAGATCTTCACCAGCCGGGAAACGTCGCCCTCACCGACGTACGTGACCGAACGAGCGATGTGCTTGAGCAGGTGCTCGACCTTGCGGAATGCATCCTCCGGCCCGGACACCGCGATGCTGAGCTTTCCCGCTCTGACGACCTTGCCGTTGCCGCTGACCGGGGCGGCCAGGAACTGCACGCCCCGCGTCGCGCACTCACCGCGGATCAGCTGCGAGGACTCGGTGGACACCGTCGAGCAGTCGACCACGATGCCGGGAACGCTCTCCCGGTCGGCCAACAAACCGCCCTCGCCGAGCAGCACCTGCTCGAGGTCCGCGGGGGTGGACACCATGGTGAAGACGACGTCGCGGTCGCGCAGGTCGGCGATCCGGTCGGCGACCGAGCATCCGTGTTCGGCGGTCGCCTCGGCCTTGGACCGGGTGCGGTTCCAGACCGCCGGGGGTACGCCCGCCTTGGCGAGCCGAACGGCCATGGCCGCGCCCATCCGCCCCGCGCCGATCCAGCCGACGGTGAGGTCGTTGTCTGCCATGTTCTCTGCCAGCTCCTTCACTTCGTAGCAACGGGCGCCGAGCCACCCAGGTAGAGGGACCCCATCTCGGGATGGTCGCGAACCTCGGCCGCGGTACCGGTCAGGCGGACCTGGCCGCCCTCCATCACCACGCCGTGTGTGGCCAACCCGAGGCCGAGCCGGACGTTCTGTTCCACCAGCAGGACGGTGGTGCCGCCGGCGTTCAGCCCCTGGATCAGCTCGGCGACGCGGGCCAGGCTCTTCGGGTCCAGGCCCAGGGACGGCTCGTCGAGCAGCACCAGCTTCGGGTCGAGCATCAGGCACCGGGCCATTTCCACCATGCGGCGCTGCCCGCCGGACAGGTTGCCGGCGATGTGGTGTGCCCGTTCGCCGACGAGCGGAATGCGCTCCACCACCGCCGCGTAGCGTTCGGCCAGCAGCTTGCGGTCACGTCGCAAGAGATAGCCGCCGAGCAGGACGTTCTCCCGTACCGTCATTTGCGGGAACAGTGCCCGGCTCTGCGGCACCTGGGTGATGCCGAGCTTGAGAACCTCCTCCGGCGGAAGCTTCTCGGTACGCTGCCCGTCCATTTCGATCGTTCCGGTGCGGCATTTCAGCAGGCCGCTGATGACGCGCAGCACGGTGGACTTCCCGGCACCGTTGGGTCCGACGATGCAGGTGACCGTGCCGCGCGCGCAGTGCAGGTCGACGCCCTGCAGCACGTCCCCGCCGCCGTAGCCCGCGGTCACCGTCTCAAGCGTGAGCATCCAGCCCTCCCTCCACGGCCGCCGACCTGGGCCGCCAGTCGTCCCCGAGGTACGCGTCGAGCACGACCGGATCGTCCCGGATCCGCGCCGGCGGTCCGGAGGCGATCGCCTTTCCCCGGGCGAACACCACGACCGGATCGCACAGTTCGAGGACCATCGGGATGTTGTGCTCGACCACGAGGAAGGTGACTCCGTTGCGATTGATCTCCCGAATCACCCCGGTGAGCCGGCCCAGCAGGCTTGGGTTGACTCCGCCCGCGGGCTCGTCAAGCAGGATGAGCTTGGGCTCCAGCATCAGTACTTGAGCCAGTTCGACCAGCTTCTGCTGACCGTACGACAGGTCGCCGGCTCGCTGGCCGGCGAACCGGCTGAGGCCCACGACGTCCAGCAGCTCCCGGGCGCGCGCGGCCTCGGTACCGCTGACCGCGCCCGCCAACATGGTGCTGAGCTTGCCGTCCGGCAGGGGCGCCACCACGTTCTGCAGCACGGTCATGTCTTTGAACAGGCGGGTCACCTGGTACGTGCGGCCCAGTCCGAGATGACCTCGCGCCCACGGCGTCAGTTTGTCGATCCGCTTGCCGGCGAAGCTCACCGTGCCCGCGTCGACCGGCATGGTTCCCGTAATGAGGTTGAACAGCGTTGTCTTGCCGGAGCCGTTCGGGCCGATCAACGCGGTGATGCTGCCCTCTTCGACGGTCAGGTCGGCGCGGTCGACCGCGGTCAGCCCACCGAACCGCTTCGTTACGCCGCGGACCTCGAGCAGACGCCCTTCGGTCGCGTGGTCGTCGGCGCGGGTGGATGCCTCGGCCCGTTCCCGGACCACCGCCGACGGCGCGCGCGACAGCGCGCCCGTCTGGTCGATGAACTCGGTCTCGATGGGGTGCCGCTTGCGCCACGCGGCCTCGATCGAGGGCAGCAGACCGGCGGGCAGGAAGAGCACGACCAGGACCAAGATCGTGCCGAGCAGCAGCACGCGAGTGGAGGAGCCGCCCCCGAAGACTGTGGCACCCTCGTTGACCAGCTGCACGATGAACGCTCCGAGCACCGGACCGTAGAGCGTCCCCCGGCCGCCGACCAGCGCGGACAACACGATCAGCACGCTGCCGAGGATCGCGAACGCCCCGACCGGGTTGAGGAAGGTCTGGAAGTACGCGTAGAAGCCACCGGCCACGCCGATGAAGAAGGCGCTCGCACCGAAGGCCAAAACCTTGAAGAGGGTGGTGTTGACCCCGATCGAGGCGGCCTTGCCCTCGTCCTCGCGGATCGCGATCAGCCCGGTGCCGAACTTGGTACGTGTGATCCAGGCGCTGAACAGCACGGTAAGCACCAGCAGGCCGAGGAACACGTAGTAGAACGGGATGTTCTGGAAGTCGGAGCTCCAGAACGGCAGCTCCAGCGTGATGCCGTCGGACCCGTTGGTCAACGACTTCCAATTGACCGCGATGATCTGCGCGGCCAGCAGCAACGCGATGGTGATGATGACGAACGCGTGGCCACGCGTCCGCAGGACGACCGAGCCGAAGACGACCGCCACGAGCACGGCCACCACTCCGCCCAGCGGCGCCGCCCACATCGGGTTGACGCCGGTATGCAGTGCGACGATCGCCGCGGTGTACGACCCGAGCCCCAGGAACATGCTGTGGCCCAGCGAGATGTAGCCGGCGTACCCGGAGATGATGTTCCAGCTGGACGCCTGCACCGCCAGCAGGAACCCCATCAGCATGACGCCCTGCGGGTACGGCTGCCACGGGTTGATGACCGGGTAGACCAGCAACGCCAACAGCACGATCCCGGCGATCAGATGCCGCCGCGGAATCCGGGACAGGACGCCCGTCATGCTGACCCGGGTCATGTCATGTCCTCCCGGAGAGGGGCCCCGAACAGACCCCGCGGGCGCATCAGCAGGACAACCATGATGACCAGATAGAAGACCAAGGTGGACCACCGCAGACCGCCGTAGGTAGCGGTCAGTGTCTCCGCCAGACCGAGGATCAGCGCACCGGTGAGCGCACCCGGCAGGCTGCCCATGCCGCCGAGCACGACGATGCCGAGCAGCCGGGAGATCCAGTCGTAATGCGAGGCCGGAAAGAACGGGTACAGCACGGACAGGATGGAGCCACCGACGCCGGCGCTGGCGCTGCCCAGGGCGAACGCCAGCGCGGCCGTCCCGGTGGCGCCGATGCCCACCAGCGCGGCAGCCGAGGGATTCTGCGACGTCGCCCGGATCGCCCGGCCCGTCCAGGTGCGGGTGAGGACAACGTAGAGCACGCCGAGGACCGCGACGGCGGCCAGGAAGCCGTACGTCTGGGCCTTCGGTAACAGAATCGGACCGATCTTGAAGGATTCCTCGAAGTACGACGGGGTGGCGGAGCGGAACTTGTTGCCGGCCACCACGTTCAGGAAGCCCTCGATGACCAGGGCGATACCGAAGGTCAGCAGCACCGACATGGACGCCGCCTGACCGCTGATCCGGGAGATGACGAAGCGGTACAGGACCCAGCCCAGCCCAAACATCAACGGAGTGGTGACGGCAGCGAGGAGGATCGGATCGATTCCCACGGCGCGCCAGATCCACCACGTCACCGTGGCGACCAGGATGAGGAACGCACCCTGGGCGATGTTGATGATGCGCAGCACCCCGAAGATCAGGGTCAGGCCGGACGCCATCAGCGCGTAGATCCCGCCGATGAGTACGCCCAGCGCGACAGCCTGGACGAGCTGGGTCATCGCTGTGCTTCCTTTGGCATGCCCTCCTGGCCCTCGCCTACCAGGCCGTCGGGCGGTGCGGCCGGGCGCTGCTCGGTGCAGTCGGTCATGCCATCCTCACTTCCAGTCGGGCTTGGGATGCACGGTGGTCTTCGACGTCGCGGCCTCGGCCGGAGCGACGACCTGCGCCTTGCCGTTCTGCCATTGGGCGAGCAGGAACTTGCCGGTCGGCTCGCCGGTCTGCGTCCAAGCCAGCGGGCCGAGGATCGTCTGCACGGTGTTGGCGTGCAGCCAGTCGCGGATCTTGGCCTGGTCGAGCGAGCCCACTGTGGTGACCGCCGTCTGCAGCACCTGAGCAGCGGCGTACGCGTCGGCCGCGTCTTCGGCCGGGTCGGCGTTGGAGTAGGCGGCCTTGTAGTCGCTGACGAACTGCGCGTTCTTTTCGATCTTGGCGTCCTGGTGCCAGCTGACCGTGTAGAAGACACCCTCGGTGTTGGCGGCGCCGACGCCCGAGCTGTACTGGCCGGCGTTGCTCGGCGCCGAGGTCTGGAAGAGGATCTTTGGCGAATACCGCAGCTGCTTGAGCGATCGGACCAGACCCACGCCGTCCTCGAAGACCGCGCCCTGGGCGATCAGATCGGGCTTCTTGGCGGCCAATTGGCTGGCGATGGACTGGAAGTTGGTGGTGTCGGCCGGGTACGTCTGGCTGAACACGGTCGCCACCCCGAGGTCCTTGAGCTGCTTCTGCATCGACTCGATGACCGGCGTGGTGAACGGGTCGTCCTGGGTCGGGTAGGCCGCGGTCTTCGGCCGCTGGTCGGCGGGCAGCGACTTGATCCAGTCGACGAAGACGTCGGCCTGATGGGGCGCCGTGGCGGGCTGGGCGAAGAAGAGGTTCTTGAAGCCGCGGGCGAACATCCTGGGCGCGCCGCCGGCCGGTTCGACGTAGACCTTGCCGTTCTTCTCCGCGACCGCGGAGGCGGGGTAGTTGAGCAGCGAGGAGAACGTGCCGAGCACCAGGTCGACCTTGTCCTGGGTGATCAGTTTCGTGTAGTCGCTGACGACCGTGTCCTGGCTGCTGGCATCGTCGACGATCTTGAGCTGGACCTGGCGGCCGAGCAGGCCGCCGGATTTGTTGACCTGGCCGGCCCAGACCTCGTAGCCGCGCTTGGCTTCGCCGCCGGGCTGTGAGAAGTCGCCGGTCAACGGCAGCGAAATGCCGATGAGGATCGGCTTGGCGGTTGGCGCCGCGGCCTTCTCCGAGGGGCGGTCGCCGCACCCGGTGAGGCCGAGTCCAGTGACGACGGCAAGCGAAGCGGCGAGAACGGTACGGCGGCTGGCGCCGGCATTGACAGGGGATCTCATTCGGGCCCTCCACGGTGAGGTGTATAGCAGCGTCACCGCAAACGATTGCGCTGACAGCGTGGACATCGCGCTCGGCATATGTCAAGAGCGCCAATGAAACCCCTGGTGGCCTGTGGAATCAAGACTTGCGGTCATGCAATCGGTTGCGACATGCTCCTCCTGCAAGGAGGGTGAGCGTGATCCGTCTGGGTACCTTCACACCGTCCGTGCTGCTCCGGGTGGCCCGCCGGACCGGTCGGCTCAGCGCCGCGGGGCTCGAGGTGAGCGAGCAGCCGGTGTCCTCCTCCCCCGGCCAGTTCGCGGCTCTGCTCGACGGCACGCTGGACGCCGTGCTGACCAGCCCGGACAACGTGCTCGCGTACCGCTACACCGCGGCCAACCCGCTCGGCCGCACGGCCGACGTGCGGATCCTCTCCGCCGTGGATCGGGGCATGGGCCTAGGGCTCTACAGCCGCCTGCCCCCCACGCAGCTACGCGGTCGTGTCTTCGGCGTCGACGTGCCGGCATCCGGCTTCGCCTTAGCCATGTTCGCGCTTGCCGCATCGCTGGGGCTGGGACGCGACGACTATCGGGTGACCGCCCTCGGATCGACCCCGAAGCGGCTCACCGCGCTGCTCGCCGGCGAGTGCGACGCCACGATGCTCAACGCGGGCAGCGAGCTGCACGCCGAGCGGGCGGGCGTGCCCGCGCTGGCCCGCGTCAGCGAGGTCTGCGGCCCGTACCTGGGCACGGTGCTGGCCGCGCTGCGGCGCGCGTCAGGCAATGATCCCGACGCTGGAGAGCTGCCGCCGCACCACGCGCTCGCGGCAACGCTGACCGAGACGGCCGCGGCCATCTGCGCCGGCGAGTTGGATGCCGAGGTGATCGCCGAGGCGCGGGAAGCGCTCCGCCTGGACGAGTCGATGGCGAAGCGGTATCTGGAGCGGCTGTGCTCGCCCACTGAAGGGCTGGTACCCGACGGCGTGGTCGACCTCGCCGCCGTCCGCAACCTCGTCGACTTGCGGCGCCGGTACGGCCCTGCGACCGATGACGATCCGTACGGGCCGGCTCTGGTTCCCGGTTCCGGTCTCGTCTATGACCGCACCTAAAATCCACCGAATGGTGGCCCCGACACTTCGCGACGTCGCGCAGCTTGCCGGGGTGCACCCCGCCACCGCTTCGCGGGCGTTGAACCCGCAGACCCGCCCGCTGGTCAATACGGACACCGCCCGCAAGGTGCTCCGGGCCGCCGAGTCGATCGGCTACCAACCGAACCCGATCGCGCGCAGCCTCAAGACCGCCCGGACCAGCACGGTGGGCCTCGTCATCCCGGATCTCACCAATCCGCTGTTTCCGCCGATCGTCCGTGGCATCGAGAACGTGCTCGCCGAGGTCGGCTACAGCGCGTGGATCGTCAACACCGACCACGATCCCGCCCGGGAGGAACGGCAGGTGGAGTCGCTACGGTCCCGGCAGGTCGAGGGCCTCATCATCGCCACCGCGCGGCGCACCCACCCGCTGCTCGTCCGCCTCCATCATCAGGGCGTGCGGATGGTGCTGGTCAACCGGCGGGTCGACGAGCTCGATCTGCCCGCCGTCACCGCTGACGACGACGCGGGCGTGGCGATGGCGGTGAGCCACCTCGCCGCCCTCGGACACACCCGCATCGCTCACCTGGCCGGGCCGATGGACACGTCGACCGGCGTCGCTCGGGCGCGGGCGTTCCGGCACGCCATCCGCGATCACGGCCTGCCGGACGATCCCGCCCTCATTGTCGAGGCGGGCTACTGGTCCGAGACCGAGGGCGCGATCGCACTGCGTACGTTGCTCGAGCGTGACACTCGCTTCACAGCCATCGTGGCCGGCAACGATCTCATCGCCCTCGGCTGCTACGACGTCTTCGCGGAGCTTGGCATCCGGTGCCCCGGGGACATCAGCGTTGTCGGCTTCAACGACATGCCGTTCCTCGACAAGATGAACCCGCCGCTGACCACCGTAAGAATCCCGCAGTACGAGATCGGCGGGGAGGCGGCCAGGTTGCTGCTCGACACGATCGACGATCCCGAACGGCATGCCCGGTCCGTGCTGCTGCCGCCCTCGCTGGTGATCCGGGCATCGACGACCGCAGCAGGCTGACCCTCCAATCACCGGTGCAGCACGCTGAGACCGGGGGGCAGTTGATGCAGACTCTCCACGCCGGACGCGGTGATCAGGACGAGTTCACCGGTCTGGACTCCGGCCTTGCCGTCCCGTGTGGTCACGTTTGGCTGGACAACGACGGTCATCCCGGCTCGGAAGGGGTCGTCCGGAACCGGACCGGCCGGGCGGCTCGCCGAGCCGAGCACCGGCGGCAGATAACCGCCGCCGTAGCCGTGCACTAAATCATCGATGGTGGTGAACCCGGCGTCCTCGATCACACCGGCAGCGGCTATCACCTCCGCCGGTGTGGCGCCGTCGCGCAGTACAGCGGTGATCGCGTCGAACGCGGCCTGCGCGACCGCATGCAATTCGGCGTACAGCGGCGGTGGCTCGCCGAGCGCGAACGTGCGCAGGACCTGGCCGCCATAGTCGAAGAACAATGCGGTGATCTCCGCGAAGACGACGTCACGCATTCGGATCCGCCGGGTGGACGGGTATTGGGCGGGCACGGCGATTTCCGGCGCGTCCATCGGCGTGACCCCGAAGTAGTGAATGCCGTTGGTCGCCCCGTACCGCAGATAGGACCGCTCCACCAGGTCACCCAGTTCCCGCTCGGTCAGTCCCGGCCGGAGGCCGTCGCGTAGCGCAGCCATGCCCAGATCGCTGAAGTACGCCCCCAACCGCAGCCAGTCCAACTCCTCGGCACTCTTGATCTGGCGAACCCGGGTCAGGTCCGTGTTCAGGTTCAACGGCGGCCCGAAGCCGGCCGACAACGCCTGATGTTGCTCCACGCCGATCGGGCCCACCCAGGCGACGCTGCCGGGTTGCGCGCCGCGCCGCTCGAGTTCCGCCATCGCAGCCGTGATGGTCGAGGGCCGCCAACCCACGTCGGCCTCGGTCGCAAGTCGGCGGGCAAGCGGCAGGTGATTGTGATGCTGAACGAACAGTGCGTCCTGTTCCCCGGGCGTCACGACGACCGCCGCCTCCGCGGTGACCGGCCACCGGGTCAGCCACTGCACCGCCGAACCGGTCCGGTTGGCGCCCCAGACCAGCAGGTGACCCCGGCCCGCCGCGCCGAGCAGATCAGCGACCGCTTGGTGCCGGGCGGCCAGTTCCCCGTCGGAGAAGCGGGGGAAGTCCGCGGCGAGCAGATCTTCCGCGCCAGGCGGCGGAACAATCGATTGCACCTTGGCAGAGTAGGACCCACCATGACGCGATGGCGATACCTTCGGAAGTGGATGCGGTGGTCGTCGGCGCAGGGCATAACGGGCTCATCTGTGCCGGCTACCTCGCCGAGGCGGGCCTTCAGGTGCTCGTGCTCGAGGCCCGTCCTGTGGCCGGCGGCAACACGGTTACCGAGCAGCTGACGCTGCCCGGCTTCGCGCACGACACGTGTTCGTCGGCGCACGTGCTGATTCAGTCGAATCCGTTGCTCGCCGACGACGAGCTGGGCCTGCTGTCGCGCTGGGGGCTGCGCTACATCCACACCGACCCTGCCGTGGTGCTGCCCCGCGCCGACGGCGACACGATGATCGTGCACCGGAATCTGGACGCCACGGTCGACGAGATCGCCCGGTGGTCGGCGGCCGACGCGGCGGCGTTCCGCGAGCTGATCGAGGAGTGGACAGGCGGGCTTGCGGCAGTGCACGGTCGTTGGTCCTCCGGTCTTGAGCTGGGGCGATCGCCCGCCGCGGCGGCGTACCGGCGGCTACGCGCTCGCTCCGCGTGGGATGTGGTGCACCGGCACTTCGTTCACCCGGCCGTACGTGACCTGGTGCTGTGGCTCTCGCTGGCGACGATCCAGGACCCGCGCCGGCCGGGGACCGGCGTGCTGCCCTCCTCGATAGCGGCCGGCCGGCTGCGATTCGGCTGGTCCACCCCGGTCGGCGGATCCGGAGCGCTGCCGGCTGCATTGATTCGCCTCCTGGTGGCACGCGGCGGCACTGTCGAGTGCGCCGCGCGAGTGAGTCAAGTGGAGGTACGCAACGGCCGGGCTGTGGGCGTCCGTACCGCCGACGGCCGCCGGGTGCAGGCCCGGCGGGCGGTTATCGTCAGCAGCCACCTCGCCAGCCTTCCCGACATGCTTGAGGCAGTGCCCGACGACCTCGCCGCGGCACGCGCGGCGTGGCGTCCGGGGCTGAGCGTCTTCGCCGTGCACGCGGCCCTGCGGGCGGACCCCGTCTTCGTCGGATCGCCGCGGTCGGTCGCGGCGGGACTCGGTGGTACCGACGGCGTCGTCCGGCAGCTCGATGCGTTCGCCCGCGGCGAGACGGACGCGACCGACCCGTGGCTGCTGGTGGTGAACCAGACGGTGGTTGATCCGTCGCGGGCGCCCGGCGGGGCCGGCACGTTCAAAATCCTGACCGTGGCGCCGTGGAAGCGTGCCGACGGCCGGTCCTGGTCGGAGGCCAAGCACGAGTTTGCCGCGCAGCTTCTGGATCGGGTGCGCGCCCGAGCCACTGGCCTAGGCCCGGACGACGTCCTGGCAGTGCGCGCTGAATCGCCGGTGGATGTCGCCGCGCACAACACCCACAACCTGGGCGGCTCCTGCCACGGAGGCGAATTTCACCTGCCCGGCGGCGAGTGGCTGGTCGGCTGGCCGCACTACGCCACCTCGATCGGCGGTCTCTTCCTGACCGGTTCGACCAGTCATCCCGGGGGCAGCGTCAGCGGCCGTCCCGGCCGCAACGCCGCCCGGGCAATCCTGCACAGCCTCGGCATGGACCCGGCCGCGGTGATGGGCCCCCGTTGACCAGGTGGCTACCGATCGCATCCCGCCTCGACGGCTCAGCAGTGAGCTTTGATCAATGCCCGGCCCGCCGCGGCGCAGCCCAGTAGGCATCCGTTGCCTTCGTCTTCGCCGCCACCTCAGGGGTCTCGAACCCGGGCGCCATCGCAGCCGACGTACCTGCCAAATACTGATGATGATCGATGCCAAGCAGCCTGATCCAGCTCTGCTGGCCGAATGTGAGGCCGATGAAGCAGCCGAGCTCGACCAGTTCCGGCTCGGTGAAGTACCGGTGCAGCAGGTCCCAGAACGCGTCGTCCAAATCCAAGCCCCAGGCGATGGCTTTGGCGTACTGCAACGCCGCCTTCTGCCGCTCGTCGTACTTCTCCGACTTCTCGAAGTTCAGCAGGTCGTCGTACTGCTGTTCCAACAGGCCCGCCGCGGTGGCCTTCAACGATCGCTGGTTGCCGCAGAACTCGCAGGAAACGGTGCGGGAGATGTACACCCGGCACAGCTCCTTGATGGAGTGATCGCACACGCCGCCATGGAAGAGCGCTTTCCACGAATCGGCGAAGGCCCAGAACGCGTCGGGCGCGTGGGCCCGGACGGCGGAGCTCTCCGGCCTCGGAGTTCCTTCGCGGGCACACCGGTGCATCTCCTCCCGCATCCGCTCGTCCATCGCCTCCAACGGCACATAGCTGATGCGCTGCCTGTCCGCCATCGTCGATCACTCCCTTCACCGCCGCTCAGGCGGTTCCTCCGCAGCCTTGTCGAGAGCGGAGCCACAATCGATTGCAGCAGGATCTCTCAACCCAACCTCTCGCTCAACGGTCTGCTCGAGAACCTAGCCGTGCAGGCCGAAGACGACCAGCCCGTCTCCCGCGCCGAGGCACTACCCGCGCCCTAACCTGCTCCGCCCCGTGCGCCTTGAGGCTGCGCATCCGCGACAGCGACGTCGACCACACCATGGATCACCCAGCCGCGCCGTGCTTCGAGGCGGGCCGCCCCGGTGGGTGGCGTGGCCGGCGTGGTCCCGGCCACCTGCCGCGAACCGTCGCCTGCTCGATCCCGTGGTGATTCGCGGACGATCGGCCGTCCGATGTTGACCGAGATTGGCCCGGTGGACGGCGATGACATCGTGCGGGCCATCGCTCGCCATGCCGGGCGATGCGGTGTCGCCGGCCCTCGATCAGCGGCTGCGGATTGCGGCGCTGCTGGCCCCGACCGGCAGTCCGGGCGGGTCGCACCACGCGGTCAGCCCTGGAGCTGGCTGGTATGTGCGGCCGCGGTGGGGGTGGCGGTTTGCTCGTTGGTGGCGGCCCAGCTGGCCAGCAGGGTGAGCGCGTCGGCGGCCGCGGAGCCGGGTGCAGCGGTGTAGATGAGCAGTTTCCAGCCCGGGTCGGCGGCGAGGTCGGCGCTTTCGAAGAGCAGGTCGAGTCGGCCGACGACGGAATGATGGAAATGCTTCTCGCCGGTAGCGTGCCGGCGGACGTCGTGCGCCCCCCACTTGAGGCGGAAGTCTTCGCTGAGCGTGCACAATTCGCCGATCAGGTCCTGCAGCTCCTTGTCGTAGGGGTCGCGGCCGGCTTCGGTGCGTAGGATGGCGACGATGGTGTCGGCGGCCTTGTCCCAGTCCGGGTAGAACCTCTCGGCGCTGTCGCGGTCGAGGAAGCAGTGCCGGGCCAGGTTGACCGGCCGTCGTGGGTTGGCGTACGCGGCGACGTGTAGGGCCCGGCCGAGGGGGTTGGCGGCGATGATGTCGAGGCGGCCGTTGCGGATCAGCGCGGGGCCGCCGGTGATGGCGTCGAGGGTGTACCGCAGCCCGGGTCGCACCGTCGTTTCGCGGGTGCTGCGGCGGCGCCGCCTGGCCGGTGAGGTGCTGGCGGTGCGGGCGAGGGCGAGCAGGTGGTCTCGTTCGGCGTCGTCGAGCCGCAGCGCACCGGCGATGGCGTCCAGCACCGCCTCGGAGACGCCGGCGAGGTTGCCGCGCTCCAGCCGGGTGTAGTACTCGACGCTGACTCCGGCCAGCATCGCGACCTCGGCCCGCCGCAGGCCGGGGACGCGACGGTTGGCGCCGGTCGGCAGCTCGACCTGGTCGGGCCGGACCTTCGCCCGTCGGGTGGTAAGGAAGTCGCGCACCTCGTCGCGGTTAGGCACGGCCATGCACCCAGACTAGGAGCGGACCGTCGACGATGGGGTGCCCTGCCAGTACCCCTTTCAGCAGGGACTCCCACCCGGGCCGGAACTCCGGTTTCCTCAGCATGTGCCCACCACCGCACCCCGAGGAACCGTGACCGAGACGAACCCCTGTCGCACCCGCGAGACCGCCCTCGATCGCGACCTCGCAGGCGCGCGGATCACGTTGCTGCTGGCCTCGGCCGGCTTCTTCTTGATCACGCTGGACATCCTGATCGTCAACGTCGCGCTCGCCCAGATCGGCCGCGAGCTCGGCGGGGGCATCGTCGGGCAGCAGTGGGTGGTGGACGGCTACACCCTGCTGTTCGCGTCGTTGCTGCTGTTCGCCGGGAACCTGGCCGACCGGATCGGCGCGAAACGGGCCTTCGGCGTCGGCGTGACAGCGTTCGGACTGACCTCGATCGGCTGCGCGCTCGCCCCGACCATCGGTGCGCTGATCGTTGCCCGGGCGGGACAGGGCGCGGCGGCCGCGGTGATGCTGCCCGCGTCCATGACGCTGATCCGGGAGGCCTTCCCCGACCCGGGCCGCCGGGCCCGCGCGCTCGGGGTGTGGGCCGTCGGCGGGGCGATCGCGGCCGCCCTCGGTCCGCTGCTCGGCGGGGTGCTCACCACCCTGGACTGGCGGTGGGTGTTCGGGGTCAACATCCCGGTCTGCGCGGTGATGCTGGCCCTGATGAGCCGGGTCGCGACCTCGCCGACCCGGTCCGCGCCGTTCGACTGGGCCGGCCAGGTCCTCGGGGTGCTCGCGTTGGCCGGGCTGACGGTCGGGCTGATCGAGGGCGGTGCGGACGGCTTCGGCACACCGCTGGCCGCCACCACCTTGGTGGTGGCGGTGGCGAGCCTGGCCGGGTTCGTGATCGTCGAGGGCCGGGTCGCGCATCCGATGCTGCCGCTGCAGCTGTTCTCCCCGGTCGGGATGCGGATCGCGGTGGTGATCGGGTTCGCGTTCATGGTCGGCTGGTACGGCACCGTCTTCGTCGGCAGCCTCTACCTGCAGCAACAGCTCGGACTGCCGCCGCTGCTCGCCGGCCTTGCCTTCGTGCCCTCGGCCCTGTTCGCCGTCATCGGGAACCTAGTCAGCGGACCGGTCACCAACCGGTTCGGTACCCGGGTGCCGATCGCGGCCGGCCTGACCTCGATGGTGGCCGGTCTCTTCGGGATGGCGCTCACCGCGCCGCTGGGTTCGCCGCTGCTCACCGCCCTGTTGATCATCCCGGTCGGTGCGGGTGGCTCGCTGGCCATGCCGCCCACCGCCGGGCTGGTGCTGGCCAGCGCCGAGCCGGCGCGGGCCGGCACCGCCAGCGCGGTGTTCAACACCTTCCGACAGGTCGGCGGCGCGGTCGCCATCGCGGTCTTCGGCGCCCTGATCGCCGACCGTACCAACTTCACCGCCGGGCTGCAGACCAGCCTGACCGTCGCCGCCGCCGTCCTGCTGACCGCCGCCGCGGTCAGCCTCCGCATCCGGCCGGCCAGGCACCGATGACAATCACCATCGAACGCGAGTAAGGAGTACTACCATGCAGAAACGCACCCTCGGCCGCGGCGGCCTGGAGGTCTCGACCATCGGCCTGGGCTGCATGACCATGACCGGCGGATACAGCGGCATGCCGGACCGGCAGGACATGATCACCCTGCTGCACCGGGCCGTGGACCTCGGCGTCACCTTCTTCGACACCGCCGAGATCTACGGCCCGCACGCCAACGAGGAACTCGTCGGCGAAGCACTCGCCCCCTACGCCGACCAGGTCGTCATCGCCACCAAATTCGCCCAAGACATCGACCCCGCCACCCGTAAGCCCCGCGGTCGGATGCTGCGCCCCGAAGACATCGCCGGAGCCGTCGAGGGATCCCTGCAACGGCTCCGGTTGGACGCCATCGACCTGTACTACCAGCACCGGGTCAACCCCGACGTGCCGATCGAGGAGATGGCCGGCGCAGTCAAGGACCTGATCACCGCCGGCAAGGTGAAACACTTCGGCATGTCCGAAGCCGCCGACGACACCATCCGCCGTGCCCACGCGGTGCAACCGGTGACCGCGATCCAAAGCGAGTACAACCTGTGGTGGCGCCGCCCCGAACACGGCGTTCTCGCCGCCTGCGCCGAACTCGGCATCGGATTCGTCCCGTTCAGCCCGCTCGGCAAAGGGTTCCTCACCGGCACCGTGGACACTTCCACGACCTTCGCCGCGAACGACCTCCGCGCCCAGATCCCCCGGTTCTCCGGTGACGCACTGGAACACAACCTCGCCCTGGTCGACGAGGTCAAAACCATCGCGGCGGACAAGGACGTCACGCCCGGTCAGATCGCCCTGGCCTGGCTACTCGCCCAGCAGCCGTGGATCGTCCCGATCCCGGGCACCACCAAACCACACCGGCTCGAGGAGAACCTCGCCGCCGCCGACGTCACACTCACGCAAGCCGAACTCACCCAGCTCGACGACCTATCCTCCCGGATCGAAATCCAGGGCGGCCGCTATCCCGACTCCCTCGAAGCCCAGACCAACCTCTGACCACACCCCCGCATTCTCCCCGGCCCGAGGATTCTTCAGCCTTGAGCGGTTGAGGCGCGGTCGTCCCAGGAACAACGGGGGAACTGCGGGACTCAACCAGCCTGCCGCTGGTCAGCGGTCCGCAGATCACCGATAGCGGCCGAGTACCGTCCTGGCAGTTGGGAGTCAGGAGTTCGAGTCCCCTTAGCTCCACGTTGATCTTGCAGGCGAACTGACAGCTCGTGTGCGCCAAGGCATTTCTCACGAGCAGCACCGCTTGCAGGGTCTACGCGGCCGTCTCTACGCGGCCGTCTCTACGCGGCGGGCGAGTGCGAGGTAACGGTCGACTGCGCCGGGAAGTACGTCGAGGTGGACGATCGTACCGTTGGGGTGCTCAACGAGGTCGATTACGACTGCGACCGCCTGCGCATCCTCATCGCCAGCGACGACCAGCGCCCCCGACGTGATGATCGAAGGGTCACGAGCCTCGTCGAGGAACGTCCACACGTAGCCGGTCTGATCCTCGGCGTTCAGATCAGCTCGGATGTCAACGGCGACCACCATGATCACCCCTCCTCCGGTGCACCATCTCAGCATAATGCGGGTTGTTCTGTGTCGGTCCAAGCGCTGCCAAGAGAGGCTCGATCCAGTCGAGGGACCTCAGCACGACGGTCATGTGCGGTCGGCCGAAGGTCGGGAGGACGGCGAAGCCAGCCGCGCCGAATACGCGCAGCGCCGCGAGGTGCACCGCCCGGTAGGTTGCGAGCTTGCCCGATAAGATTCCATCTAGCGATGCTTGCCCGATGTCGTCCAATGCTGCGAACACTGAAATCCCCAGCACGGGCTCGCGGTCGAGCACGTACCTACGGCGAAGGCGTTCGGCGTGGGTGGTGAGCTTCTCAGCGGTGTCAGGTCCGCCACGGACGAGAATCGTTGCGTCGCCCGGCGTGGGTTCGGCTCGCACAAAGTCCCTGAGATCCGGCAATCCCGACACGCCGAGACACTACTGCATGGTTCTGACTTAGCAACCCCTGAGATCGGCGCGTGAGGTCAGCCAGCCGGGACCTTCGCCAGGCCGGTCGAAGGAGGCACCGGCTAGCTTGATGATCTTTGCGCCTTCTGTTGGTCAGGGTCTAATCGATCTTGCGTGCGAAGTTCCGGTGTCTTCGTTCGGAACTCGACCGACGTCATATTTGATCTATCTGGTGTCGTGGCCTGGCCGTTCGCATCGGCAGGGGGTCACCCGCGACGGTCAGGATCGGTTTCGCATTCTGGTACGCCGGGCCCCCCGATCTCGGTTGACGGTGTCCACCGCCAGTGGACTGCCGGTACCGTCACGGGCGTGATCGAGCGTCCACCTGTCGACCTGGCCACGGTCCGCCGGCTCGCCGCGGAGGTCGATACCACCGCCGTGTGTGATGCGGTCGCCGACGTCCGCGTCATGTCGCCGGCGCTGCGCTGCCGGTCGGCCAACCCGGTGCTGTGCGGCCCGGCGCTGACGGTGCGCTGCCGCGACGACTTCTTCGGCGTGATCCAGGCGATCGAGCAGAGCCAGGCCGGCGACGTGCTGGTGGTCGACGGCGGCGGACGGGAGACCGCGCTGGCCGGCGAGTTGTTCGCTCGGGCCGCGCTGACGAAACAACTGGCCGGGATCATCATCGACGGCGGATACCGGGACCTGCGGTTCATCGCCACGTGTCGACTGCCGGTGTACAGCCGGCACGTCAGTCCCCGGGCCGGTACGACGTCGCGGCTGGCCGTGCTGGCGGAGACGGTCAGCTGTGGTGGCGTGCCGGTCCATCCCGGCGACATCGTGATCGCCGACCACGACGGCATCGTGGTGCTCGACCCGACCCGGGCTGTCGCCCAGCTCACCGCCGCGGCCGAGGTGATGGCAACCGAAGCGCGGGTCGTGGAGCGACTGGCCGCCGGAGCCACCCTCGGCGACTGTTTGAACGTGACAGCGCACGCCGACCGGCTGGCCCGCGGCGAACCGTCGAGACTGCGGTTCACCGTCTGACGACCGCCATTCAATCCAGCAAAGAGAGCTGCAGCTGCGGTACACCGTGAAGCCGGGGAAGTGGCTCTGGCTTCAGGTCGAGTGCTTCGTCAGCAGTGATGAAGTATCGCCGAGGTAACCCGGGATCAACTCGCCTGTGCGGGTGGCGGGCGATCGGCTAGATCGCCGCCGCGGGGATCCGGTGCCACGTCGCCGCCACACGCGGCGAGCAACTCTGCCATCTCTACGGCGAAGGCCGCCGGCAGCCGGAATGACGCCCGGCACACGCCGGCCGCCCATAACGAGATCACGACTACGCCCTCGTCCTGGTGGCATGCGACCCGCATGGTGCGTTGCTCGCCGCGCGCGTCGCTGAAAACGCTGCCCCGGCGGGGAAACGGGTACACATCCCCCATGCGGTCATCATGGTCGCCGATGCCGCGCGGCGGAAGTCTGCGACCGTGCCCGCTTGGTGGTGATCACGGCTGCGGTAGTAGGCGGTCGAGATGAGCGCGCCCTGGTGCACACCGGGCGGAAGTCCGAGCAGGCAGCGACCTCGGCCGCGACGTCCAGACCGGAGCGCGATGCATGCGGCTCTGCGGGAATGCCACCGTTCGGCGAGAAGACTCCCCGGTGGTGTAGCCAGCGTCGTCCGAGCACAGGTGCAGCGCGAGGACGGCGACGCCGCCGCGAGCACCGTGGTGGCCAGCCGATGGATCGCCCAGGCGGAGTAAGGCAGCTTCCAAACTACGTGTGGATCGCTCTTCGGGACGAGCAGATGGTCAAGGCCTGCAGGTTGATCCTGCCGAGCAGGGTTACGCGTAGGCTCACAGGCCGATCTCTCGCGTGCGGACTCACGGACCCAACCCGAGGAAGGTGGACAACCGCGCGGCCTCGGCCCGTAGGGCGTCGCGGTCGGCGCTGGACAGCTCGGTGAACGGCTCGACGTGCAGGATTCGGTCGCGGATCTGCCAGGTGCCCTGCCACCAGCCGTCGATCAAGAAGGTGCCGGTGGTGGCGCCGTTACCCGGTGGGAGCGGGACGGGACGGTTGCCGACTATCACCCGGTCGCGGTTCTTGTACGACAGCAGCAGGTTGTCGTATTCGGGTAGGAACCGCGGCGAGGCGGGCGTGTCCTCGGGCGGCCGCGGCGCGTCGGGCAGGTCGTACAACTCCTCGCCGGCCTCGCCGCGGAACCGCCGCAGCGGCAGGCGCTCGACCACCTCGGCCAGCCGGGTCAGGCCGGACCACACCTGGATGTCGGCGACGGTCGCCGGCCCGAACGCGCCGAGATAGCGCAGGACCAGCGTGTCGACCGGCACTGAACGCAGCGGGGCGCCCAGAAAGCTCTCCACCGGCGCCCACGCCGCGGGCCCGTTCCGGCCCCAGACGCCGCGCGGCGGCACTTGGCACAGCGTGAGGTGATGCGTCGCCGCGTAGGCCAGGGCGCCCGGATCGGCGTCCGGCCAACGCTCCGCGAGCAGCCGGCCGAGCTCGCTGCGGGTGCGTGGCCGCTCGTCCAGCAGCCGCTTCGCCTCCGCGAGCAGGGCGTCCCGGTCCACCCCGCGCAAGCCGGGGCGGAAGTGCGCGCCGAACCGGGCGGCGTGCAGCGGGGCGAACAGCGCCCGCCAGTCCAGGCAGTCGCGCGCGCTGACCAGGTGAACGGTGTTGCGCATCAGATGTAGCCGGACCACCTGACGGTCCTCGGTCAGCCCCGACAACTCGTCCGGCGTGAAGTCCCGCAGGCGCGTCCAAAGCGCCACATAGGGGGCGAGCGGCGCCTGCGACTGCATCCCGCCCAGCTGCTCGATCACGTCGATCGCCCGGGCGGAGGTGCGTTCCAGCAGATGCTGGCGAGCCAGTGTGGCCCGGTTGAGGCCACGCCGGCTCAGGACACCGGTCATGACAGCGGCCCGAAGAAGGTCCGCAGGTCGCCCGCCAGGTCGGCGGGGGCCTCCATCGCCGGGAAGTGCTTGCCGCGCGGGAACTCGGTCCAATGTGTGCCGGCCGGCGCGGGGACGAGCTTGCGTACGGTCTCGTCGGCGCCGAAGACCGCGAAGCCCTGCGGTACGGCCGGCGGCGCGCCCCAATCGGACGAGTGCGCCTGCTCGTAAAGGGTGTGCGCGGCGCTGGCGCCGGACCCGGTGAACCAGTACAGGCTGACCGTGGTGAGCAGCTGGTCACGGTCGACCGGCAGGTCGGTCCACTCGTGCACCTTCTCGGCGATCCAGGCGAGCTGCAGCAGCGGCGAGTCGGCCAGCCCGTAGCCGATGGTCTGCGGCCGGGTGTTCTGGATCGCCAGGTAGCCGGAACCGTCGGTCCGGAACGCGTCCATCCGGTCCAGGATCAGCTTGTCGAGCGGGTCGTTCTCGTCAAGCCGGTCGGCCATGCCGGGCAGGAAGGTGGCCGTGTTCGCGGCGGTCAGCGGGTCGGTGACCACGTGGGCGCCGATCACGTGCTCGCCGTCGAGGCCGGCGATCGTGCCGGACACGCCGGCGCCGATGTCGCCGCCGTGCACCCCGTACCGCTGGTAGCCGAGCCGGCGCATCAGCTCGATCCACGCGCGAGCCGTGCGGCCCATGGCCCAGCCGGTGGCGGCGAGCGGGGTCGAGAAGGCGTACCCGGGCAGGGACGGCGCGATGACGTGGAAGGCCTGGCCCTCGGCCGGGTCGACCAGCGGCTCGATCAGGTACAGGAACTCGGCCACCGAGCTGGGGAAGCCGTGCGTGATCAGCAGCGGCTTCGCGCCGGCACGCTCGGACCGGACGTGCAGGAAGTGGATGCGCTGGCCGTCGATCTCGGTGGTGAACTGGGGGTACTGGTTGAGCCACGCCTCATGGGCACGCCAGTCGTACGCCGTGCGCCAGTGCTCGGCGAGTTCCGTCAGGTAGCCCAGCGGGACGCCGCGGGTCCACCCCACGCCGGGCAGCTCGCCGGGCCAGCGAGCGTGGCCGAGCCGGTCGTGCAGGTAGTCGAGGTCGGCTGGGGCGATCTCGATGCGGAAGGGCCGGATGTCGTCGCTCATCGCGATTCTCCTCTCAGGTGCGCTGAGAGAAGACTAGGGATAATAGAGGAAAGATTCGTTCCTAGATTGGACTCACGATCGACTGGTGGAAACTTCCGCACGGCTGCTGCGCCTGCTGTCGCTGTTGCAGGCCCGGCGCGACTGGACCGGCACCGAGCTCGCCGCCCGGCTCGGCGTCACCACGCGCACCGTCCGCAACGACATCGACCGGCTGCGCCGCCTCGGCTACCCAGTCGACGCGCGGCAGGGCGTGGCCGGCGGCTACCGGCTGGGCACCCACCGCGCCCTCCCGCCGCTGCTGCTCGACGACGACGAAGCGGTGGCGGTCGCGGTCGGGCTACGCACGGCCGCGAGTTCCTCGATCGCCGGGATCGAGGAGACCTCGGTACGCGCACTGGCGAAGCTGCAGCAGGTGCTCCCGCCGCGGCTGCGCCACCGGATCAGCGGCTTCCAGTCGCACACGCTGCCGGTGCCGTGGTCCGGCCCGCGGGTCGATCCCGACGTGCTCACCACGATCGCGGGCGCGTGCCGGGGCCACGAGCGGCTCCGCTTCGACTACCGAGCGCACTCCGGTGCGGCGAGCCGGCGTTCGGTGGAGCCCTATCGCCTGGTGAACGACCGGCGGCGCTGGTACCTGGTGGCCTGGGACCTGGACCGAGATGACTGGCGTACGTTCCGTGCCGACCGGATCGAGCCGCGCACGCCGGCAGGGCCACGCTTCACGCCCCGCGCGCTGCCGCCCGAACGGGAGATCGCGGCGTGGGTGGCACGCGGCGCCGGGGAGGCGACCTGGCGTTACCGAGCGCGGGTGATCGTGCACGCGCCGGCGGCGTACGTGCGAGGCCGGCTGCCGATCCCCGCGGAGGTGGAGCCCCTGACGCACGACCGGTGCGCGTTCCAGCCCGGCTCAGACGATCCGCTGCTGCTCGCCGCCTATCTGGGCATGCTGGACGCCGACTTCACGATCGTGGACGCACCGGAACTGGTCGCAGCGCTGCGCACGCTGACGACGCGATATCAACGCGCGATCGACGCCAGCCGGCCGGACCAGCGCTGAGCATCCTGTGGGCGCTCGGCAAGGTCGAGAGACGTGGCCGCGTCGCCCGCCAAAAACCCACGCTTGTCAATGACAACAGCGGGAAGCATCGGGCAGGTATGAACGGCAAGCACCTGGACTCACGTGCCCGCAACCCACCACGCCACACCCACATCGCCCGACTACATAGACAGGTCAGCCGCTATGGCCAGACGTCCCCGTAGGGAGCAGTCTGGGCTGTATCCGGCCCTCGACATTGACCTGCACCCCGACATTATTTGTGCAGCTCAGCGACAGAGTCCGGCCGCGCTTGAGGCCCTGTTTGTGCCTCCACGCACGGCACCAACCTGCTCCCCCGTCGACGCATCTCGGCGAACGGGCCCGGTATCGTGATCGCCAGCGCGGATGAGAAGCCGGCGCTGCCGATCAAGCCGATCTCCGTCAAACCGCGGTCGCCGAGTTCACCAACGACGGCCACCCGCTTGCACTACTACGGCATGGTCGCCTTCCCGTCGGCGTCAGGCACCGTGAGCACGATCAGCGGACTGTGCCGCAGCATCGCATCCACATCGGTACGACCCCAGCGTCTGGCGGCGGCTTCGATGAAGGGGCGCCGTTCGGCCAGGTCGGTAACCACGCGTGCGGTCGCCGGGATGTCCGCTGAGACGGACTGCTTCAGGTGGACCACGACGTGCGGGTCAGCGGTGATGTTATGGATCCAGTCGCGCGTGCGGTCCGCCCGTGGCATGCCGCTGATGAACAGCCGCCCATCCTCCTCGTGAAGAAAGATCTCAATCCTCCGCGGCCGGCCGGTCCGACGACCGGTCGTCGTCAGGTCGATCACTTGGCTGTGATGAAGCGCTGTCCTGGTGTTCTCGTCCACGTGCCCTCCTGCACGACGGCCAACCCCCGGGGTCAGCCGGTGACGGTTGTGACATCACCCCCAAGGTGTTTGGCCTCCAGGATCTTCCCGCAACTGTCCTGACTGTTCACCCTCCCCCTCCCCACCCTCACCGCGGCAGATCCGTGCGTCTCTCTGACCAGCATTTCGATGGTGTCGGCCAGCTCGGATATCTCTCGACGTCCGTCAAGCTCGGTGGTTGCTCCGAGCCTCAGAAGCGGCTCAACGGTCCGGACGTACTCGGCGATGTCTGCCCGATGCTCGGGGGTCCGACCATAGGGGTTAATCCGGTGGGTGACCCGTTCGAGAAGCACTTCCAGCGGTGCGCTGAGAAGAAGGGCACTTCGTCGTGGTGTCCTCTGCGATTCGCGATGAAGGGACCTCGTATCACTACCTGCCTCCGGCCCGGAGCATTCAGTTCAACGAGGCCGCTCGAAGTGTGCTGGAGGAAGTCCTAAAGGCACGCGGGGCCCCGTTCGTTGTCGGTCAGACCTGGACGACAGACGCTCCGTATCGGGAAACTCCAGGAAAGATCGCGCACCGTCGAGCCGAAGGTTGCCTGACCGTCGAAATGGAGGCCGCTGCGCTAGCAGCGGTGGCAGGTTTCCGAGAGGTGCCCCTTGCTCAGATCTTGTATTGCGGGGACGATCTCACCGGCGACTCATGGGATCACCGCTCCTGGCAGAACCTCTCCGACGTTCGCGAGGACCTGTTCGACCTCGCTGCATCTGCTGCGATTGCTCTGTCGCGAGTGAGCGCCTGAAACACCCGCACGCCCCGCTCATCGGCCATGTCCGCCGGTTGACGATCGGCGATAAGGCGTGAGGCCTGCGCGCGTGTGGACGGTGGCTGCAAAGACCGATGAACGTGGCGTGCGGCCGGGTCGGGCTCATCATTGCCATACGATGCACCGGGCGGTCGGCCGAGGCCAGAGGAGAGTCAACCAGCCGCCTGATCTTTCCTATCTGCCTCTCATCCCTTGCTCCCGGGGCTCGTGGCCACCAAGCCGACGATCGCCCCCAGTGCGGTCGTCGCGAGCGCAAGTGGTGCCTCCGCTGCCTTCTTCTGGTACATGAGAACAAATGCCATCGTCCCGAAGAAGAACACTGCTACGGCCATCGTTCCTACAACCATGTACCACAGACGTTGTCGAGTCGTGTCATTCGGACTCCCGAGAATATTCGCGGCGACCTGTTGTTGCTGGGGCTTTGGGAGTGCTCCGAGAGCAGACTCGGCCGCCGCTTTCTGCTGCTCCGGCGAGTCCATGCTCCGGACCACCGTCGCCGCCAAGTCCTGCTTCGCGGCGTCCGGCAACGCCCCAACGACCCCCTCGGCCGCCGCCTTCT
>Ga0081539_10001665_pt1 | contig 35964 bp, 39 predicted proteins | sample TabmetS4T2R2_FD_71023 | JGI IMG/M metagenome (GOLD analysis project Ga0081539, IMG submission 71023) | Tabebuia heterophylla rhizosphere microbial communities from the University of Puerto Rico - S4T2R2 | ecosystem: Host-associated > Plants > Roots > Rhizosphere ... | reverse complement strand
ATCAACGCGCCGAAGCGGGTGCGATGCATCAACAGCCAGAGCAGGCCGAGCATCGCGGGCCCGACCGCGATCAGAAACAGCTCGTAGGATGGAAAGCGCTGGCCGAGTATCTCGACACTGGAACGCAGTCCGGGCACGCGCGGGCCCGGAATATCGAGCGGGCCCCAGATCTTCAGCACGATGTCCTGCACCATCAGCACGACGCCGAAGGTCGCCAGCAGCTGGAACAGCTCCGGCGCCTTGTAGATGCGCCGCAGCAGCACGGCCTCCATCGCGACGCCGATCACGCCGACCGCCGCCGCGGAGGCGAGCGCGCCGAGCACGAACATCGGGAACGAGCGGTCGAAGCCGTAGAGCTCGGGCAGGATCGTCACGCCCAGATAGGCGCCGAGCATGTAGAACGAGCCGTGCGCGAAGTTCACGATGCGGGTGACGCCGAACACGATCGTCAGTCCCGACGAGATCACGAACAGCGCCGAAGCGCTCGCGAGTCCCGACAAGGCCTGCACGACCAGGAACGACACGTCCATGGCACCGCCTTCGCGTGAGTGGCGCCGGCGCTACGCTGCGCCGGCGCGAGTCATTCGTGAAGCATGATCTTTTCCGAAAACCGCTTCACACTTTTCGGGATCATGCTTCAGTTCTTACGCGCCGCGCGCACTTCCGCTTCGGGGAAGACATAGTCGGCGCCATCGACGAAGCGCCAGCTCTTCATGCCGCCGGCCTTGCCGGTGAGCGTCGTCTCGCCGACCCAGGCGCCGAGCGTCGCCTGATGATCGATCGCCCGCATCGTGACCGGACCCGCGATGGTGTCGAAGCGCTGGCCTTCGAGCGTCTTGATCAGCGTCTCGGTGTCGGTCGCGCCGGCCTTGGCGACGAGGTCGCGCATCATGAAGCCGACCACATAGCCGAGCAGCGAGCCGAGTCGCGGCGTGTCGTTGAAGCGCTTGCGATAGGCTTCGACGAAGGCCTTGTGCGATGGCGCGCTGATCTGCTCCCAGGGATAACCGGTGACGATCCAGCCCTCCGGCGTCTCTTCGCCGAGCGGCAGCAGATATTCCGGCTCGCCGGTGAGCAGGCTCACCACGGTGCGCTTCTCGAACAGGCCCCGCGTATTGCCCTCGCGTACGAACGGGGTCAGATCCGGGCCGAACAGCACGTTGAAGATGCCGTCAGGCTTGGCCTGCGCGAGCGCGCCGACGGTCGCGCCGGCGTCGACCTTGCCGAGCGCAGGATACTGCTCGGCGACGACCTCGAAGCCGGGCGTTGCTGCCGTCATCAGCTTCTTGAAGTTTGCCGCGGCGGACTGGCCGTACTCGTAGTTCGGCGCCACGATCGCCCAGCGCTTGATGCCCTTCTGCTTCACGGCATCGACCAGCATGCGCGTCTGCATGTAGGTCGAGGGGCGCACGCGGAACGTATAGCGATTGCCGCCCGCCATGGTGACGGCGTCCGACAAGGGCTCGGTCGCCAGAAACAGCACTTTGCGCTGATTGGCGAAGTCGGCGACCGCGAGCCCGACATTGGACAGGAAGGTGCCGGCGAGGAAGTCGACCTTCTCGCGCGTCAGCAATTCTTCGGCGACGCGCACCGCATCGCCGGGCGTTGCGCCGTCATCGCGGAACACGATCTCGAGCGGCCGGCCCTCGAGGACGCCGCCCTTGGCGTTGATCTCATCCTGCGCGAGCTGCATGCCATTGCGGTAAGGCACTGCGAAGGCGGCGAAGCGGCTGTAGGAGTTCATCTCGCCGACGCGGATCGGCGCACCCTGCGCGCGCGTCGCTTGCGTCGCTAGTCCGGTACCGGCTGCGGCGAGCCCGCCAACAAAAAGACGCCGGGTGATGGAAAACGGGTGCATGACTCTCTCTCCCCTCTGTCAGGATCAGCTGGCACTTCCCGTCTCCCGGTTCCGTTCGCCGGAGGATCATTTGTAAGCAAACGATATCGCGCGGCGAGTGGCGCGCAAGCGCCCTCACCGCTCGACGAAGGCTTTCTCGATCACGTAGCTCCCGGGCTTACCACCGCTGCCTTCCGTAAAGCCGCGCGTGGTGATCAGCGTCACCAGGTCGGCCAGCATGCCGGGCCCGCCGCAGATCATGATGCGGTCCTGCGCGGCGTCGAGCGGCGGAAGGTTCAAGTCGTCGGTCAGCTTGCCGGAGTCGAGCAGCGCGGTGATGCGCCCGTTGTATCGATGGGGCTCGCGCGTCACGGTCGGGTAGAACAGGAGCTTCTCCCGCACCAGTTCGCCGATGAACTCGTCCTCGGGAAGGTGCGTTTCGATCGCGTCGCAATAGACGAGGTCCTTGATCCAGCGACAGCCGTGGACGAGCACGAGCTTGTCGAAGCGCTCATACACCTCCGGGTCGCGGATGATGCTCAGGAACGGTGCCAGTCCGGTGCCGGTCGCGAGCAGGTAGAGATTGCGCCCCGGCAGCAGGCTGTCCTGCACCAGCGTGCCGGTCGGCTTGCTGCCGATCAGGACGCGATCCCCGACCTTGATATCCTTCAGGCGCGACGTGAGCGGGCCGTTCGGCACCTTGATGGAGAAGAACTCGAGCCCGTCATCATAATTCGGGCTCGCCATCGAATAGGCGCGCATCAGCGGCCGGCCCTCGACCGGAATGCCGACCATGGTGAACTGGCCGTTGGTGAAGCGGAATGAAGGATTGCGCGTGGTGCGGAAGCTGAACAACCGGTCGGTCCAGTGGCGCACCTCGAGGATCTGCTCCTCGCTCACAGCGGCCATTTGTGGTCTCCAACGATCATTTGTGTACGAACGTTAGTATACGAATGAGCTTGGTCAAGCGCAAATGCCGGGCAAGGCGGGGCGAAAACTGCGGCAGACCGGACGAACCGTCCGGTTAATAATGGCCGTCGCGGCGGACAGCTTCGCGGCAGCCTCGACCCATGAAATGGATGATGCTGTTCGTCGCGGAGATCATCGCGGACGTCCAATGAGTCTTTAATTTGTGCTCGGTGGGTCAGCCGCAAGCTTCAGGCATCATTCGGCTGCGCGGCAGACTTTCGCTGTCGAACGCAGGCGCGAATACAACAATAACGGGAAACAAGTCCATAAGATGAAGTGCCGCGCGGGTAAGCGCGTTTCAATAGATTGATGCCCAGATACTGTGCTGGGATAATAATACCCCATCCCGATCCCGTGAAAATACGAACACAATGTCGGGTCGCATCGACCGATAGGAGGAATTGATTCAATTCTCTCTGAGTATGCATTCAAGATATATTTATTAATTTCAAATTAAAAATCCGTAACTACTGAGTCATCGCGCGAGTTAACGCGACGTTAGATAGCAAAAGTAGAGAATTAGTCGAGACGAATACTTAGCGTGACCTGCATCACACCCCACGGGCAGACCAGGTCAACTTCCACATTTGCGTGCTTTCTCTGCCACTTTTCGAACGAACTCGCGTCAATTCGCGGGAACTTTCTTGACGATGGAACGAGCCTCTGTGAACATCCTAGCACCTTGATTCGCAATGAGGTGAGGCGTTCGGAACACGCGCCAACTGCTGTCCGCGACGTGAATTTGACGGACCGACAAGATGGATGACCGGCACCCAACGTGAAGTGCATTCATCCTGTCGCAATACTGTCAAACTACTTGCAGGTACCGGCTGTTAGCTTGCGAACGCTTGAGGGGAGGACGGCGCGCCAGTCAGGCAAACGGGAGATCAGAACGAGCACGGCGTCAGCGTGCGAAGCAGCCTCCAACCGGCGGCGGATAAGCAAGCTGACTGGCGCTCTGCAGGAAGAACCGACTCTGCGGCTAATTGGAAATTCCAATGAACGGACCAGTCAGGCCGGTCCGTAACAGCCGACAAGCAATGTGTCTCGCCCCTACGCAAGGGCGAACCTCAAGACAAACCGGCTCGGCAACTGTTCGCGTTCGCCGAACTGACGAAGGCTGTTGTCCTTATCGTTCCCGCGTAGCCACCGTAGCGTTCGCGAGTAGTGCACCCAGTACGCGAGTATCCGCGCGTAATGCGTTCGCACGAGTGTGCGTTATCACGCAGGTAGTGTGATTCGCAAGGTTCACACAAGGCTCGGACGACCTGGGCCCCATGCGCATGATGGCCATACTCGCCTCAACACAACAATAACCGCCCGACGATCGTCGGGCCGATAACGGAACGCTGAAAACATGTACATCATCATCGACGATCGCGAGTCGGTAACGAGCAGTTACACGGCAAGCTTTGATCGCGAGGGAGTCGCCTCCCTCGGCTTCTGGTCGGATGTGTTCCAGGATTGGATCGGCAGCGCAGACGCTCGCGATCTCGCAGCCGTGGACGCCTTTCTGCTTGGCGATTGCCAGGAGAGAACCGCGTTTCCGGCGCTGATCCGCCGCCGGACACAATCGCCCATCATCGGGCTGAACAGCGTCAAGTCGCTGAAGGCAACGCTCGAATTGTTTGCCTCCGGCGTCGATGACGTGATCAACGCTCCGATCCATCCGTGCGAAGTTCTCGTCCGCGCCGCCGCGATCCGGCGCCGCGGCCGTGTCACACCCGAGGAGAAGTCAGCTCGTCCCTTTCAGGTGTTCTTCGATGGCCGCGATCCGCTGATCGGCGGAGAGGTCATGATCCTGCCGCGGCGCGAGCTGCGCATCCTCGAATACATGGTGAACCACCAGGGCAAGTGGATCAGCAAGCCGCAGATCTTCAACGCGATCTATGGCATCTTCAACGGCGACCTCGACGAGAGCGTGATCGAGAGCCACATGAGCAAGCTGCGCAAGAAGCTGCGCGACCGGCTCGGCTATGATTTGATCGAGTCGAAGCGCTATGTCGGTTACAAGCTGATCGAGACCGGCGCGCCGGCGATGCGCTCGATCGATAGCGAGCCGAGCTTGCGCAAGACCGCGTAAAATGTGTTCTGTCAGCGACCGTCAAGCGCCAGGGGCAAATACGAGATCGGCGCGCGACGATGAACGAACGGCCTCGCGGGGTGGCTGGGCCGGGTTGCTCTTCTGGAAAGTCGATCATGCGCTCGCCGCCAAACGCGACGCGGTGGTCACTTACGCAGATCGTCTTTTGAGATGTAATTGAACTCCTCGATTAGCACGTCCTGAACGATATTCGCCTGCATGCGCGCGTTGACGTCCTGCTTGATCCCCTTGAGCAGCAGGGCCAATTCCTGCTTCTTGATATTCTTGAAGTCGATGCGATCCTCCGCGTAGATGCGCCGGAAGGCCTCATCGACCACGAAGGGATCGGGCGGCACCGACAATTGCCGCACCGTCTTGGCATCCACCGTGAATACGAACTGCGCCGAGATATAGCCCTGGATCGCGCCGTCCGCGACGATCGGAACATTGATCACCCGCGTCTTCTCGTATTCCAGTCCTTCGAGATAATCCTTGCGCGTCATCAGCTTTCCGCCGCTCGCGACCCATTGCGAGATGCCGTAGGCGGCCGCCAGCGTGATGACGCAGACCCAGGTGCCGGTGAGAAACAGCCTGATCATCCGTTATCTCGCGGCGGCCGGCATCGAATAGGTACCGTCCGACTCGGCATCGCGCGCCACCTTGGTGAGCAGCTCCGCGACCTCGCGCACCGCCTCGAGATGCAGCTGCAGGACCGCCTGGTTGCTCTCGAGCTTGTGCTTGAGACCTTCCAGCCGATCGGTGACGGCGGCGCCGACGTCGTATCCATTCAGCGCGCGCGCCGCGCGCGTCAGTTCCAGAAGTCCCTGGCTCTTGCGGCGGATGAACGAGACGAGGTCGATCGCCCGATAAGCCTTCAGCGCCCCGGTTTCCTCATCGAGCAGATCCTCGATCCGCTCGATTGCGCGCACGAGCGCGGTCAGCGTCGCCTCCGGCACCTGCCGACGCGCGCGCGGCGTTGCCGAGGCCAACGCGGGGAGCAAGGCAACCGCGGCGGCCTGCTGTCGGTCTGTCATCAATTGAACCTCCTGTTCATGTGGGCGACGATCATGTCCTCGTCGCCAGATCATCCAGCATGGTTGCGGCGGCGGAGCGCGCCGGCTCGGTAACGATCGTTGCGGCCTGAGTGCCGACCGCGCGCGTCAGGGGCCGCGATGGCAGCGCTGCCTTCGCGTCGGGATGCGCCGCGGCCAGAAACTTCGCAATTCCGACGCCCCCCGAATTGGCGACCGCCGCCCCCAACTGCTCGGCCAGCATCGAGCGCCAGACGTCGCCGGCGACGCCCTTACCGAAGTTCACCGCGCTGCCGTGCGGCAACATCGCCTCGATGAAGGTCTGCAGTACGAACGCCTCGAATTTGCGGAACGCCGGCGGGATCGCCTTGCGGCCGGCCGGCGTCGTGTCGATGCGCGCTGCGGTTCGGAACGTCGGCTGCGCGGGGGTGGCCGGCTTCTCCTGCGTTGCGGCTGCAGGCGGCGCAGCGGCCGGTTCGGCCATCGCGGTCTCGAAGTCTCCCGCGCGGCTCGGCCGCAGCTGCGACAGCTGCTCGGCCACCGCCTTGCTCTTCAGCGGATCGGCGGCCATCAAGGTGTCGAGAACAATGTCGGTCGGAGGAGCAATCGCCATTCAGTTGGCCGCCACGTCGCCCGCCGGCGGAATCACCGTCCTGGGCTGCCTGCCAAATTGGCATTCGTAGCTCACCGGAAGCTTGCGTCCGGGCGTGTCCCGACGCGCTCGGTCAGGTCTTCCCGCGCCTTCTTCTCGGCATCGCGGCGCCGCGTCACGGCCAGCAAGTCCGCGAGGCGCTCGCTCTGCCGGACGCGCCGGGCGTGCGCCCAGACATCTTCCTTCTGCGCCTTTTTCAGGCCGGCGACACGCGTCTCGTCGTCGGCCAGCGACGACAGACGTTTGGCCATTGCGGCGACGAACAGCCCCTGCAGGCGGTCATCATCGTTCAGCGCCCCGATCAGATCGCGTTGCTTGTCTTGAATGATGTCTTCCTGGCGCTGCAGCTCGGCGAGCCGCCATTGGGAGAGCCGGTGCAACTGCCGCTGCAGGGTGAGAATGCGCTTGATCTTGCGCTCGCGCACGGCGGGATCCTGCTTCATTGCGCCTCCAGCCAAGACACGAACCCGGTCATGAACTGGATCAATAGCTCAGGACCGATCTGGTGCAGCAGGATCAGGCCGCCCGCCATCACGAATGGCAGCGAGATGAAGTAAACCGGAATGGCCGGCGTCAATCGATTGGCGAGCCCGATCGCCAGATTGACGATCACCGCATAGATCAGGAATGGGCTCGCAACGCGCAGCGCCAGCATGAACGACGCCGACAGGCGGTCGACCAGCGTGGTGAGTTTGATGGCGGCCGTAACCCCCTCGGCCGGCGGCCACACATTGTAGGAGCGCACCAGACCGCCGAGCAGCTCCCAGTGCTGTCCCGAGGCGAACACCAGCGTGACCGCCGCGAGCGAGATGAGCGAGGCGAGCGCCGGCATCGCCTCGCCGTCCTCGAGCGAAACGCCCGGGATCGCCGTGATGCCGATCGCGTTCGCCATCGCGGCTCCGAGCGTCTGCAGCGCGAGGAAATAGATGCGCGACGCAAGCCCGATGGCGGCGCCGATGATCAGCTCCGATCCGACCAGCGACAGCACGCCGAATGGCTGGCCGTCGCCGATGGCGCCGCGGACGACGGGCAACAGCAAGGGAGAGAGGCCAAAGGTCAGGGCGATCGCGGCGAACAGGCGGACCTGCGTCGGCAATGTCGGACTGGAAGTGCCCGGCATCAGCATCAGGCACGCGCCGATGCGGCAGAAGATCGCAAACACCGCCAGAACCGTCTCGGCGGCAATCCCGCTCACGAAATGGTTCCGAGCGACTGCGCATCGACGCCGCGCACGATCTCGACATGCGACAGCACCGGCAGGATCGGATAGAGGCGCTCGGCGATGATGCGCACATAAGGCCGCGCGTCCGGCGCCGCGACCAGCGCGAAGTCATGCCCGTGCTCCTTGCGCGCCTGCACCGCGGCGGTGAGCTCGGCGCCGAATTGCTCGACCATGCGCGGATCGATGTCGAACTCCACGACGTCGCCCTTGCCGTCGCGCTTGAGCGCCTGATGGAACGCAAGATCCCAGCGATTGCCGAGCCGCAGCACCTTGAGAATGCCGCCATCGGCAAGGTCGCCGCAGATCTGCTGCGCAATGCGCAACCGGACGTGCTCGACGATCTGCTCGGCGCGCCGCACATGCGGCGCGATCTCGGCGACCGCTTCGACGATCAGATGGAGATTGCGGATCGAGACGCGCTCGGCCAGCAGCAGCTTGAGTACCGCCTGCAGGCCCGAATAGGAGATCTGCGACGGGATGATCTCCTCGATCAACCGCTTGTATTCCGGGTCGAGCCGATCGAGCAGCCCGCGCATGTCCCGATAGGACAGAAGCTGCGCCAGGTTGTTGCGGATCACCTCGCTCAAATGCGTGAGCACGACCGCCATGTTGTCGATCGCCTCGAAGCCCTCGCGATGGAGCTCGCGCGTATAGCCTTCCGGCACCCACAGGGCGCGCATGCCGAAGGCCGGCTCGCGCACTTCATCGCCCGGAAGATCCGGCTGATTGGCCTCGCCGGTCACGACCAGCACATCGCCGATCCGAATGTTGTAATGCGCCACGATCGTGCCGTGGATCTTGATCTGATACGCCTTGGGATCGCCATTGAGATTGTCGGACAGTTTGATGTCCGGCACGATGAAACCGTATTGCTTCGCGAACTTGCGCCGCATCTTGCCGACGCGATGCACCAGCTCGCCATGCGCGCCGAGCAGATGGATCGAGAGCTGCCGGCCGAGGCAGAGCTCTATCTCGGCGGTTTTCAGCGACTCCTTGACCGCGTCCTTCGTCTCCGCCTGCTTCTTCTCCTGCTCTTTCTCGACTGCGGCTTGGGCGGCTTCCGCCTTCTCCTTCTCCAAGCGTCGGCGCGGGATTGAATAGCCGATGAACGCCATGATGCCGCCGAGCGTCGCGAACGGGATGAACGGCAGGCCCGGCAGCAGGCCGAGCACGCCCATCAGCATGGCGGCGACGCTGATCGCGCGCGGATAGTTGCCGAGCTGGCTCAGCACCGCTTCCTCGGCCGAGCCGCGCGTGCCGCCTTTCGAGACCAGGAGGCCGGCCGAGAGCGAAACGATCAGCGCCGGAATCTGCGATACCAGCCCGTCGCCCACCGACAGCTTGGTGTAGACGTCGGCGGCCTGGCCGATCGGCATGTCGTAATGGGTGACGCCGATCACGATGCCGCCGAAAATATTGACCGCGGTGATGATCAGGGCGGCGATCGCGTCGCCGCGGACGAACTTCGAGGCGCCGTCCATCGCGCCGAAGAAGGCGCTTTCCTCCTCGAGCTCGCGGCGGCGCGCCTGCGCCTCCTTCTCGTTGATCAGGCCGGCCGAGAGATCGGCATCGATCGCCATCTGCTTGCCCGGGATGGCGTCGAGCGTGAAACGCGCGCCGACCTCGGCGATGCGGGTCGCGCCCTTGGTGATCACCACGAAGTTCACCGTGATCAGGATCGCAAAGATGATCAGACCGATCACGAAGTCGCCGCTCATGACGAACTTGGAGAAGCCGGCCACGATGTAGCCGGCTGCCGTCTCGCCTTGATTGCCGTGCGAGAGAATGAGCCGCGTCGTTCCGATATTGAGAGCAAGGCGCAGGATCGTGGCGATCAGTAGCACGGTCGGAAACGCCGAGAACTCGAGCGGCCGCTTGATCCAGAGCGACACCATCAGGATCAGGGCCGACAGCGCGATCGATACCGCGAGCCCGAGATCGATCAGGATCGGCGGAATCGGCAGCACCAGAATCGTGACGATGATGATGATGCCGAGCGCGAACAGCACGTCGCTGCCGATCCGTCGATCGGTGCCGACCGGCATCACCGCTGCGTTTGCCATCAGCTGCTACTCCGCGCGTAGGGTGGGCAAAGGCGCGCGCTTGCGCGCCGTGCCCACGCGTTTCGATGCAACGACATCAGCCGGTGGGCACGGCGCTGCGTAGTGCCGCGCCGGGAGGCCTATGCATGTGCCCGCGCCTTTGCCCACCCTACACGTCCCTCACCGCGCGCGGTCATAACCGTGCTCGATCCGGCCATAGAGCTGCTCGGTGAAGGCGTAGATGTGCGCGCCGACGAACGAACCGGACAGCGCCATGACCACGAGGATCACGACGATCTTCGGGATAAAGGTCAGCGTCATCTCCTGGATCTGGGTCAGCGCCTGCACCAGCGCGATGATGATGCCGACCAGCATCGCGGCGCCGACCGCCGGCCCGGCTCCGATGATGATGGTCCAGATCGCCTGCTGGACGAGGTCGATCGCGTCGCGCTCGTTCATGGATCAGCTGATGGTCACGCCGTCGCTCAGCGACAGGGTCTTGCCGTCCTCCAACGTCGCCGTGGTCGTGCCATTCGCCAGCACGGTGATCGAAGCAATTTTTCCCGAAACACTGCCATCGCTCGATGTCGCGGTGCGGCCGATCAGGCTGTCGGCCTGCGCCAGGGCCTGCGAGGCGAGCAGGCTGTCGAGTTTGTTGTTGGTCTGGATCCCCTGCTCCACCGTCGAGAATTGCGCGAACTGCGACATGTACTGGCTGGTATCCGTCGGATTCGTCGGATCCTGATACTTCATCTCGGCGATCATTAGCTGCAGGAACGTGTTGTAGTCGATGCTGCCGGACGCCGACTTGATCGAGGCCGTCGGCGTGGTGCCGATCGTGGATGCCGTGCCGTCGACTTGCATGTCTGCCCTCCGCTTCAGGCTGCTTCGGTCGGGTGCGCCACCGCACCCTCTTCTCTGGTCGCGTCTTCGATCGGGAAAAGCGCGCGAAGCGTCTTCAGCGCTTCGTGATAGCGCGTCTTTGCTACCAGCTCGGTGCAGGTCGACACGCCCTGGATGATCTCGACATTCTGGCAAGCCGCCAGCATCGCCAGCACCTGCTTCGTGAACAACTCAAGCTTCGGCGTGACCTGGTCCGGCTCGATCAGCATCAATTGCACGACGAAGTAGAGCTGGCGCAGCGGCGTGACCGCCTGCTCGGGCTGCATCACCTGGTTCTCCAGCAAGAAAGCGGCGTCATTGAGCAGCTCCAACGTGACTTTGCGGTCGACGCGCAGCACCGCGCCGTTGACATAGATCCGTTCGCCGGCGCGCAGCGAGAGATGCATCGCCTTTTTCATGTCAGGCCGTCCCGCAGCGACGTCATCACGGCGACCATGTCGTCGATATGATCCGTCCGCCCTTCCCCGAGGCTCTCCGACTCCTTGATCATCCAGATGCCGATCGAAATGAGCGTGGAGCGCAGCTCGACCGGCAGACCATTGGTGGGATCGCCGAGATCCTCGATCAGAAACGACCAGACGCGGCGAATGTAGAGCATCGCCTCGACGCGTTCGTAGTGAGTGACGTCAGCTTCACGCAGCCGCGCGAGCAGCCTCAGACCGTGCTCGAAAGCCAGCCGCTCGCCGCGACGTGCGACTTCGCTGGAGCCTTCGAGCGTTTCCGCATAAGACGACGGCCTCATTCCATCTCCAATACCCGCACCCGGCGGGCTACTTACAGGTAGTCGACGAGTGTGAGCTTGTGCAGCTGCGAGGTCAGCGACAGCGCCATCTCGATCTGGCTCTGCAGCGAGTTGACCCGGACGGAGGCGGTGGTCGGATCGACCGCCTCCATCTTGTTGATCTGGCCGGTGAAGAGGTCCTTCTGGATCTCCATGCGCTTGCTTGCCTCGTTGACCTGCTGCTGCGACGTGCCCAATTGTCCGCCGGTCAGCGCAAGGGAGTAGACCCCGGCGCTGATCTTCGCGACGGCGCTGTCGACGACGGTCTCGAACGCCGCCTGGCCAAGCGACGTTCCGCCGAGCGACAGGATCATCGTGTAGGCCGCCGCGATGTCGCGAAAGCCCTGCACGTTGGCATTGGTCGAGGTCTGCACGACCTGCGTGGTCGAGATCCGGCTCGTCGTGTTCGTGCTCGACGCCGTGGACCAGTTGGTGGTCCACGCCGGATTCTGGAACTCGGCGTCGAAGGTCGTACTGAGAAAGGTCTGCATCTGTGTCGCCGTGATATTGGCGACGTTCGGGCTCGATTGGTTAAATCCGAAGAAGGCGAGAAACGCGTTGTCGATCGCCGTCTGCGAGGTCGATCCGGTAGTATAGGCCGTCATCGGCGGCACGCTGGTGTTGATGCCGGCGAACAGATACTGGCCGTTGAGCGTCGTGTTCAGCGTGTCGACCAGCGACGCCATGTCGGTCTGCGCGTTGGGCAAAACGACGCTGGCGCCGCCATTGGTGTCGCGCGCCGCAAGCAACTGCTGCATGAATGTTTGCGCGACGCTGATGGTGTTGGTTATCGCTTCCTGTGTCCCGCTGAGGCGTCCGGACACGATTTCGTTGGTGTCGATCAGGTTCGAGACACGCTCGAGATCCGAGCGCAGCGAAAAGTCGCGCCCCGTCAGCGCCGCCAGCGACTCGCCGATGTCGGCGTGGCGCCCGGTCGTCGCCTCGGTCGTGGCCTTGGAGAGCGAGATCTGCCCCTGCATGACCGTCGAGCGCAGGGTATTCGAGAGGACTTCGGTCGAAATGAACGAGGTCTTCATGATCTGCCCACTGCGGCGAGAAGGTTCTGCAGCATCTGGTCGACCGTCGCGATCAGCTTGGCCGAGGCCGAGTACGATCGCTCGAGGTCGAGCATCTTCGCCATTTCGTCATCGGTGTTGACGCCCTTGACGTTGGAGAGCGCCTGAGTGCTGCGGTCGAGCAACGTCGACTGATAGTCGGAATCAGCCGATGTGCTGCTGCGCGCCGCCTCGAGCCAGCTGGTCGACGAGGCTGCGAAATTCACCATCGAGGCGGACGTGCTCGCCTGCGCGGCGGGGTCGAACGCCGATGGGCCGGTCATCAGATTGACGAGTTGCTGGATCCGCCCGGTAAAGCCCGCCGCGCCCGTGGTGTTGTACACGTAGGCCGCGCCGTTCATGCCGCCATCGCGGATCAGGCTGGGATTGCCGCCCTGCGCCGGATCGGCCACCGGATTGACCTTGATCAGTCCGGCGAGTCCCGTGACGATCGTCGCGGCCGGCGGGATCGCGGGTCCCGTATAGGTGAATAGCCCGGTGGCATTCGGCAGCGCCGGCACCGCGCTCTGGTCGCTCTCGGCGAAGATCGTGATCAGGCCGCGCGCAACTTCGTCGAGCTGACTCTGATAGGTGGTCGCGATGTCGTCGCGCAGTTGCGACAGCCCGACCAGTTTGCCCGACTGCAGCGGCATCACGGCGTTCGCGCCGGTCACCGGCACGCCGTCGATGAAGACCGCATTGCCGGGCGTCGCCGGCGTGTAGTTCTGTGTGGCGGCGAATGTCACGGACCGCGGCACCTGGTCGAACAGCGTGACGCCGCTGTCGGTGTAGATCGACATGCTGTTGTTCGGCCCGTTCGCGACGCGGATGCCGAGGTGCTCGGACAGCTGCTTCAGGATGCTGTCGCGCGTGTCGAGATAGTCGGTGATGTCCGCGCCTGCGATCGTGCCCTTCACGATCGTGGTATTCACCTCCTGGAATTTGCTCAGTAGCGTGTTAATGGTCGCGACCGAGGTCGCCATATCGGCGTCGGCCTGCTCGCGGACGTTCTGCACCGTCGCGGTGTCGCTGTTGAGCGTGTCGACGACCGCAAGGGCCTTTGTCACGACCGCCTGCGCCAGGGTGATATCGTCGGGCGAAGCCGAATATTGCTCGATCGACGACAACAGCGCGCTGATCTTGGCCGACACCGACTGGTCCTTTTCGGGGTCGTCGACAGTGGCGCCCGACAGCTTCTCGAGGCCGCTGAGCAAGGCCGACTTCATCGACGAGCCCGAATTGGCGCCGAGCATGTGGTAGAACAACGCGCTGTCCGCGGCCCGCCCGATTCCCGCCACGTAGACGCCGCCGCCCGGCTGCGTCACCAGCAGCGCGTTCTTGCGCGAGAAGTCGGCGTCGTTTGCGCCTGAATTGTTGCGCGAGACCACGGAGGTCTGCACGCCGAGCGCGGAAAGCGACTGTGTCGCCGTGTTGAGCGCGACCGTGAGACTCATGACCGCTTCTCCGCCCGTTCAGCCGCCTAGCGCTTCAGGCTGACCAGAACCTCGAGCAGGTCATCGCCGGTCTGGAATACTTTCGAGTTGGCGGTAAAGCCGCGCTGCGCCTCGATCATCGACGTCAGCTCGCTGGCGAGATCGGCGTTCGACTGCTCGAGCGCGCCCGACTCGATGGTGCCGAGGCCGCTCTGGCCCGGAAAGTCGATCTGCAGGTTTCCCGACGTGGAGCTGACCAGATAGGCGTTGCCGACTTGCGGGGTGAGATTGTCCGGGCTCGGCACGGTCGCCAGCGGGAGCTGATAGGTCGCAAGCCGTGTCCCGTTCTGGAAGATCGCGTTGACCACGCCCTTGTCGTCGATCTCGACCGACTCGATCGCGCTCGGCGCATTGCCGTCGACATTGGCGGTGAATGAGAATGGTGCTGCGACCTGCGTCATCTGCGACAGGTCCATGGTGAACGGTGCGCCGCCCGGGATCGTAAAGGTTATGTTGGTCGGGCTCGCCGCGGCGAGCGCGCCAAGACCCGTGGCCGAGGTGTCGAACGTGAAGGTTTGCGAGCCCAACAGGCTGGCGGCGGTGTAGGGGAAGGTATTACCGGTCGATCCCGCATTGTCGTAGACGTCGATCTGCCACTGATCGGTGCCGGTCTTGTACGCGTAGATGTCGAGCTGCACCGTCCTGCCGACATTGTCGTAGGTGATGAGCGAGCTCTTCGAGGTATAGTTTGCCGGACCGGGAGGCCCGGACGGCACCACAACCGCCGCGCTGACGTCGAGGTTGGCGCTGACCGTGGCAGTCGTCGACGGCTTCGCCTGCAGCGACATCTGCGTGATGTTGACCTTGGTCAGACCGTTGGTGCCGTTCGCCGTGATGGTCGGCGCGCCATTGGCGAGACTGTAGCCCATCAGATAGTAGCCGGCGGTGTTGAGCAGGTTGCCGGCGCTGTCCGGCACGAACGAGCCCGCGCGCGTCAGCATGATCTTTCCGCTCGAGTCGGAGACCAGGAAGTAGCCGTTGCCATTGACCGCGAGGTCGGTCTTCGACGTGGTGAAGGTGGTCGAGCCTGGATCGGTGATGGCGTAACGGACGTTGGTTGCCACGCTGCCGGAGTTGTAGGCCCCGTTCGTGCTCGGCAGGACCAGCGACGAAAACTGGGTGTCGCCGCGCTTGTATCCGACCGTGTTCACGTTCGCGATATTGTCAGCCACCGTCGACAGCTTGTTGGACTGCGCCGACATGCCGGAGACACTCGTTCGCATCACCCCATAGAGACCCATGGCCCTTGATCCTTGTTCGGTGAGTCGCTGCTACTAGACGTAAGTGAGCTTGTGCGGGGCTGGCGGATGCAGCATCGCGGTCAGCGCGAGCTTTGTCGGCTCTCCTCCGTGACGCAGAAGTCACGCGCATTGCGGGTCCACGACGCAAAGCCGCTCGCCACCATGTTCTTGATCATGGTGCAGACGTAGCGTCGTTGCGCCGGGTTGTTGTTCGGACCGGCGTTGTAGCGCGCGACCGCGAGGGTCCAGGTCCGCTCGCGCTCTTTCAATGACGTCAGGAAGCGCGCCGCATATTCGACATTCTTGGCCGGATCGAACATCTCCGCCACGGACGCGAAATTCTTGCCGTGGTAGTGGTGATTGATCTGCATGCATCCGACGTCGATGAGCTTCGCGCCACGGCTGCGCGCGCGTTCGAAGTTGACCAACGCGTCCTGCAGATTGGTGGCGACGTGAACGCGTCCCTCGACGTTGATATTGAACGGATGCAGCGCCCCGCGCGCGCCGGTCTCGGTCAGGCCCACCGCATAGAGCACGCCAAGCGGGATGCCGACGCGACGCGACGCCTGCGCCATCTCGCGCTCGCACGGGCCGTCGTGGACGGCGAATGCCGCGATGCTCGCGTTACAGATAAAGGCCGCCGCGAGCAGCAGCGTCTTGAACACCGGCGTCATGATGATCACCTGCGTGAGATTCACCAGCAGCGCCGCGTCGCGCCTGTTGTTGCGCGCCGGGCTGTCCACCTTGCGGGCGCGCTTCCCCATCGGCGGATCCATTGCCCGATCCTTGGCTGCCGGCCTGATTGGCGTTGCTCTGATTTGAGCCCGAGGCGTCGGTCCCCGGCATGACCGGGGCGGCCGCCGTCGATGCCTCATGGCGCACTGCGCTGATCTCGGTCGTGTAGCCATTGTGGCGCAGCAGCGAGGCGAGCGTGTCGCGATCCTGATCGAGGCTCTGTGCGGTGGTCACCGTGTCGGCGCTGATCTGCAGCGCCAGATGCTGCCCGCTCAGCCGCAGCTTCACCGTGACACTGCCGAGATCGGGCGGCTCGAGACGAATGTCGAGCGTGCGCACCAGCTGCCGTTCAGGCAGTGGCGATGTCGTTGCATCCGCTGCGCCAGCTGCCGCCGGCTCGGCTTGCGCGCCGAGACCATCCGGGCCCGCAATCGCGCTGATGATCTGGTGCAATGGCGTGGTCGGCGTGACCGGCGGCAAATGCGTCTCGGTGCGCAGCACGATCACGCTGGTGTTGAGCAGGATCTCCGGGTCCGAGAGGGCGGCCGGACTCTTTGCCAGCACGGCTTCGGTCGCGCCCGCGGCGGCGTCGAACAAGCGGCCGACATCGGCGGACAGGCCGTCCGTCGCTCCGCCACTTTCACCACGCGGATCGCCGCGCGCCGCGCCGATCGGCTGCGCCGGCGGCGCCGGTGCGGCTGCCGGCGGCAATCCGACCGGGGTCGGGATCATCGCGCCCGCAGCCGCGCTCGCGGCCGCCGACCAGAGCGGCGGATGCGTCTGCCAGGGAGGCGCCGCATCCTGCTTCGCCGTCGCGGATGTGTCCGGCTCGCCGGCAAGATCTGTCAGCGCGGTGTCGACGCACGCGTCCGACGTCTTCCTCTCTGAGGCGCCGGCATCGGCGAGCTCGGCGGCAATCTCCGCTGCGGCATCGGATGCCGCGTCAGGTGCGTCGACCGGCGCATCCGGTTTGGCCTGCAAGGTCTGGCGGATCAGCACCAATGTGGGCGCGGCCATCGGCGGGGCCGCTGCTTGCCCCGCGCCATCGGCACCGGCCGGCGCCGGCTCCCCGAACGCATCGAGCAGCGCCGAGAAGGCACGCGATGCTTCGCCCTCCGCGTCATCGGGCGCCCCATCGGCGGGACGTACCGCGGCCGCCGCACCGGCAGCACTCGGCGGTACGGTCACAATGTCGAGCGCATTCATCGCCCAGCCTCCTTGAGCATCTTGTTGACGTCGCCCAGAAGCCTCTGGGCGCGATCGATCGTCACTGTCCCAGCCGAAGCGCTGTCGATCCGGCTCGGCGGCGGCACCTCGGCCGGCGGCGCTGTGCGTTGTCCAGGCTCGGTCCCCTCCGGCCACTTCCGCATCTGACCGGCGAGCCGACGCGTCGTGTCGAGCAATTCGACATCGCGCGCCGGCAGGCGCGCCTTGTCGATGCTGGAAAGATCACGCAGGCCGTCTTCGTAGCCGTCGCCAAGCACCAGCGAGATGGCGCGATAGAGTCGCGCCCGCTCGCCGTCGACGGTGCCGGCGCGCGATGCTGACGCAGCCTGCTCGGCCGCAAGCCGCGCCATGTCGGTCTTGCCGCGCAGCAGCGCGGTCCTCGCGACCATGAGGTAGAGCGTGCGGCGACTCGCCGGATCGAGCTGCCCGAGCACGCCCTGGACGCGCGAGAACATGCCGGTGTTCTGCGCGAAACTGAAACGCGTCAGCGCGACCGCGAGGTGCTCGCGGAAATTGCCGGCGTAGATCGAATGACGAAAACGGCGGACATATTGCACCGCGAGCTTCTCGAACTTGTCAGCATTGTCGATCTGGCCGGCAAGAAAGATCTCACGCCGCAAGGCCGCCTCTTCGACCAGCGTGCCCGGCATCAACAAACGCGCTTCATCGAGCAACGCCATCGCGTTCGACACGTCCTGACGGACCACCAGCGCGGATTGCACCAGCGCGACCGGCCCACCGAGTGACGGCGGCAGCCGCCGCACGTCGACAGTGCGCAGCGCCTCCATCGCCTCGTCCTCGCGCCCTTCGACATAAGCGAGCGCGCCCTTGATCAGATTGGGCTCGATGGCCAGCGGTTTGCCGTGCGCCAGCAAGGCACGGATCGTCGCCGGCTTGCCGCCGCTGAGCAGATAGATCACAGCGGCGCGCGCGTTGTGCGGATCCTGCCAGGTCTCGGGCGGCGCTTGCGTGAAGCGTGCCTCGATGCGCGCGAGCAGCGCGCTCTGCGCGCTGTGCGCCGCGACGCTGCCATTGGCGATCTGCTCCTGCAGGATCTGCAGCGAACGCACGAGTGCGACCGGGCTCGCGTCGGCCGCTGCGGCGTCGGGGTGTTCCGTTGCGGCCGCGCTCGGTTCGGCCACGGCGAGGCCGGCGCGCACGACCAGCATTGCGCCCACCAGCGCCGCGACCGTCAGGCGCGAAACGGCAGACGTCACGTCTTCCCCTCGCGCAGCAGGATCTCGATGCGCCGATTCTGCGCAGCCGCGGGATCTTCGGGCAGCAGCGGACGGCGATCCGCATAGCCTTCGACCCGTTCGATCCGCGCCTCGGGCAAGCCGCCGCGGACCAGCATGTGATAGGCCATATGGGCGCGCGCGGTGGAGAGCCGCCAATTGTCGTAGGTCGGACTGCGGAACGGGCGATTGTCGGTGTGTCCGCGGACCACGACGGCCCCGCCGCGCTTGACCAGCAGGGGTGAGATCCGGTCGATGGTCGACACGAGCTCGGGCTGCGGCTCGGCCGAGCCGATCGCGAACATCGAAAATCGGGCATTGTCGGTCAGGCTGATCAGAATGCCGTCATCGGTCTTGCGGACCTCGATGCTCGGCACGACGGCGCCGGCCTCGCGCTTCAAGACATTTTCGATCGTCGCCTGCAATTGAATCGCGTCGCTGTCGGGGCTCTCGGCGACCCCGCCCGGCTCGCCGGCCGGACGCCGCGCCGGCGGCGGGACGCCACCCTTGCGCTCGGGCAAGGGGCCGGTCCCGACCTTGGTTTCGCGCGGCGGCTCGGTGGTCACCTCACCCTCCGGCGGGATCGCGCTCGGCATGGCCGGGCCGGTCGCGTCAGGAGTGGCTTCCGGCCGCACGAGCCCCTCGCTCTCGGCGGAAACATTCGCCTCGTCTCCCGAGCGGCGACCGCTCGGACCCTCCGGCGGCTCATTCTCGACCGGCGTGCGCGGCGTCACCTGCCAATAGATCGGATCGAACGGATCACGATAGGCCGCGCCGCCCTTCTGGCCCGGCTCGGTGCGCTCGCCGAGTGCGGTCTCGGTGCGACGTGGCGCGCCCGGCTCGCGCCCCGCGATGTCGGAGAGAACCGCATAGGGATCGCGAAACAAGACGGCTTCGTCGTAGCGCGGACGCCGACCCTTGGCGCCGGAATCCGGCGCCTTGGATTGCTGCTCGGGCGGCGCCACGATGCCGTTCTCGACTTTCGGATCGGCCGGCGGCTGCGGGTCGCGCAGACCCTTCTTGTCGGCGGTCGCCTCGGCGAGCTTGATCGGATTGAAGTAGCTCGCGATGCTCTCGCGCGATTCCTGCGGCGCGGCCTTGATCAACCACATCACCAGGAAGAACGCCATCAGTGCCGTCATGAAGTCGGCATGCGCGATCTTCCAGATGCCGGATTTGGTGACCTCGGTATCGAGGTCGATCCGTCGCCGGATGATGACGATCTCGGGTTGGTTCGAATCGCGTTGTGGGCTCATTGCATCGCGCCGCGCAGACGGTCCAGCCACGCGCCGATCTCGGTGCGAACGACCCGCTCGTCGAGGCGGACCTGCACCTCGATGGAATCGACGTCGCCCTGATGGCCTGCCTCGAGCGGATCGTAGGCAAGCGCAGCGATCGGCACGTACTCGACCGGAAGAGGAAAATCGTTCAGCGCGGCCTTCAGCGCATCGAGCAGATCGCGCGGGCCATCAACCTTGAGACTGGCGGGGCGGCGATCGGCCACCATGCTGGTCAATGTTCGCGCCAGATCATCGATCGCGCGGCGCCGCACGATGTCGACGACGAAAGGCGCAAGGATCGCCGCCACGGAGGCGCAGATCTCGCTCTCCAGTTCCTTCATCGCGCCGGCCAGCCGCTCGGCCATGACTTTGGCGTTCTCGGCGGTGGAGCGATGCCGATCCACCGCGACCTTCATGACGTGCTGCGCCTTCTGCTCGGCGAGCTTGATGTCATAGTCGGTCTGGACGGCCGCCATGCCGTCGCGCTTGCCGCGCTCATAGGCCTCTTCGACCAAGCGCGCGCTGTTCTCAGGCGCGCTGGCAACCGGCTCGCTGTTGGCGCGCTCGACCTTGGCGCGCTCGACGCCGAGCACGACCGATCGGCTGACGATGCGGGGAAATGTCGCGCGCTCGAACGGCGTGATATTGCCGGTGTCGACGTGCACTTCGGGCGGTGGGACCTTGGCCAGAAGGTCGCCCAGCGTGCGTCGCGTCATGCCGCCTCCTCACCGCGCGCCCAACGCCTGAGCACGTCCGCTGCCTGTTTCTCGTTGAGTTGAACGATCTGCTCGAGCCGCTTGAGCGGCGTGCGCTTCATCTTGCTGGTCAGGTCTTCGACCAGGTTCGGCTGATCGACCTCGATCGCGCCGGGCTGCGCGGCACTCGACGTCGCATCCGCCAGCGCGGCAAACTCCGCCTGCTGCTCGGCCTGGGCGGCGCGTTCGGCCGCGCGCGCCTCGAGGATGGAGTTGACGGCCGGGCGCAGGCCGAACCAGATCAACAGCACCGCCATGATCAAGATGGCCGCTGCGTTGATGATGTTGCCGAGCTGGCGCGCCAGGATCTCGGTCAATCCCAAAGGCGGCACCGGCTCGATGTCGCGCCCGTTCTCGAGGAAGTCCACGGCCGAGACGCGGATCTGGTCGCCGCGCTGCTTCTCGATGCCGCCCGCCATCATGGCGATCTGCTCGATTTCCGCGACCTTCGCGTCGAGCGCCGCCGGCGTCACTTCGCCGCCGAGCGAAGCGACGAGGCGCGGCTTGTTGATCAGCACCGCAACCGACAGCTTGCTGACGCTGTAGCCGTCGCTGACCGTGGTCACCGTCTTGGCCGAGACCTCGTAATTGGTGACGTCCTCGCGCTTGTTCTTCTCCTCGGCCGATTGCGTCGCTCCGCTCGCGTCAGGCCGGTTGTTCGGCACGTTCTGCTCGACCGTGGTCGGCGTCTGCCGGCCGGCGTTCTGCGATTTCTCGTTCTCGCGAATGGTCCGCACCGATCGCTCGGCGCGGGTCTCCGGGTCATAGACGGTCTCGTTGATCTGCTTGCGGTCGGTGTTGAGCTTGGCGGCGACGCTGACCTCGAAATTGTCGACGCCGAGATAAGGGATTAGGGTCTTGCGGATCGATTCCTGGACCGAGCGATTGACGAATTTCTCCAGCGTGGTCATCCGGGTCGAGGCCGAATTGGAGCCGTCATCGCCGGCGAGCATCACGGTCCCTTCGCTGTTGAGCACCGTGACCCGGTCGGGCGTCATGCCCGGAACCGCCGCCGCGACAAGATGACGGATCGATTGCGGGATGCCGCTTTCCGGCGTGACGTCGCCGCGCACAATGACCGAGGCCGCCGGCGGTTGCCGCTCGCGCCGGAACGAGCCGCGATCCGACAGCACGATATGGACGCGCGCGGCCTTGACGCCCTTCATGATCTGGATCGTGCGGGCGAGTTCGCCCTCGAGCGCGCGGACCCGCGTCACCTCCTGCATGAACGAGGTGAGCCCGAGCGATCCGACCTTGTCGAACAGCTCGTAGCCGGCATTGGCGGAGTTCGGCAGGCCCTTTTCGGCCAGCATCACGCGCGCCTGCGCGGTCTGGCCGCGGCGCACCGAAATGGCGTCGCCCGACGCGTTCACGTCGAACGAGATGTTGGCGTCGCGCAGCGCCGCGCCGATCCGATTGATGTCGTCGCGGCTCAACCCGGTATAGAGGACCTCGAGCTCCGGCCGGCTGAGATAATAGGTGCCGAGCCCGACCCCGGAAAACACCGTCACGCCGACGAATGCGAGAGCGATCAGACGCCGCCCGCCGAGCTCCAGCAGATTCTGCCAAAGCTGCTGCGCATTCTCGCGGCTGATCATGAAGCACCCCTGCCAACGCTTGGCCACCAATGTGGAGGCGCAAGCTTGTCCGAGGGTTGCGGTTCGCGCTCAGTAACTCAGTAAAGAGAGCCACGCCCCTTGCGGAGCGCGGCCCCCTTGCCCCCTTGCTGGATCGAGTGCGCTGTTACTTGAACAGCGAGAGGATGCTCTGGCTGCGCGAGTTGGCGATCGACAGCGCCTGAATGCCGAGCTGCTGCTGGACTTGCTGAGCCTGCAGGCGGGTCGACTCGGCGTTCATGTCCGCGTCAACCAGCTGGCCGACGCCGCTATCGATCGAGTCCATGAGCTTCGAGATGAAGTCCTGGTTCGACGTGATGCGGGTCTTGGTGGCGCCGAGGTTCGCCGAGGCCTGGGTGACTTTCGCCAGCGCGTCGTCGACCGCCGAGATGTACTGGTCGAGCGTCTTGGTATCGGCCGCCGAGTCCGTCAGCTTCGAGATGTCGATCGTGCCGACCGTGGTGGTCTTCCAGGCCGTGCCGTCGTAGTAGTCGTAGTTCTTGTCGAGAATGCCCTTCTTCGACGCCGTGGTGGCAGCCGCGAGGTTGGTGGTGCCGAGGCCCACGACCGTGGCATCGATCGCGATCGCGTTGACGGTGTCGCGGCTCGCGAATTTGAGCTGGCTGGTGGCGCTGTCGACCACGACCGAGAGGCCCGTGACGTGCAGGGCGTTGATGCCGTCGGCAATGTCCTGCAGCGTCGAGCTCGCCGTCACGGCGACATTGACCGCCGGATTCGCGCCGACCGTCACGGTGACGTTGCCGGCTGCCGCCGCGAACGTGCCCGCCGTGGTGCCGGTGGTGTTGGTGCCGACGACGCCGGTCTTGTCGTACAGCTTGATGTTATCGATGTTGATGTTGATGGTATTGATCTTCACCACGCCGCCGGCGCGGGAGAACGACGACACCACCGACTTGGTCGCGTTGTAGCTCGCCGTGGTCGAGTCGACCGAGAGCCAGTTTTCACCGTTGAACACCGCGAGGTCGCCGGTGTTCTTCAGGTCGCTCTGAATCGAGCTGATTTCCGCCTGGATCTTCTGGCGATCGACGCCCGGCTCTTTCGCGGCCACGAGCTTGGCCTTGAGCGCCGTCAAGCCGGTCGAGTCGTTACCGACGGTCGAGACGAGGGCGGTGTACTGGGTCGAGATCGTTGCCGAACCGAGGCCGAGGGCGTCGGACACCGCCGAAAGGGCGGCGTTGTCGGACCGCATGGTCGTCGCGATCGACCAGTAGGCGGAGTTGTCGGACGCGGTCGCGACGCGGTAGCCGGTGGAGATGCGGTTCTGGGTCGTTTCCAGGCTGGCGTTCACGGAGCGCAGCGTCTGCAGCGCCGTCATTGCAGCCGTATTGGTGAGCAAGCTCGACATCGATCTGTCCCTTGATTCGACGATGAATGGTTTTTGGGGGACATACCGGATTTGCACCGGTACGACGGGGCGGCATCATGCCTTCGGGCCCGGAATGCACGGGCGTCCAATCCGTCGTCTTGGCCGCAATACTTAACCGACGAATCTTACCTGAAGCTGAACGACGCCATGGCAAAGTGCCGGCAACGAGCGGAATCGCGCCGGCCGGCTGGCCGACGGGGGGGCGCTGCCGGTGCCCAGCGCGGCGGGACATTGCTTTGCCCTCTCCCCTTGTGAGAGGGCATCGCCGAGAGTTCAACAAGCTCGATTGGGTGAGCGGTTAGGGCCTATACCCCTCACCCATTCATCTTCGTTGAAGCTCTGAGTAGCCCTCTCCCACAAGGGGAGAGGGCACAAATACGAGCACCACTCGCCTACTCGGCCGGACTAGAGAAACGACCGGATCAGCCCGCTGGTGACCAGGCTCCAGCCGTCGATCAGAACGAAAAACAGGGTCTTGAACGGCAGCGCGATCACGGTCGGCGGCATCATCATCATGCCCATCGACATGGTGATGGTCGCGACGATCATGTCGATCACCAGGAACGGCAGCATGATCAGAAAGCCGATCTCGAAGGCGCGGCGCAGCTCGGAGATCATGAAGGCCGGGATGATGATGCGCAGGTCGATCTGCTTGTCGTCGGCCTTGGGCCGAATCGTCTCGGCCGCGAGCTGCTCGAACGTGGTCAGGTCGCGCTCGCGCACATGCGCGAGCATGAACTCGCGGAACGGCGCGGTGATCCGGCCGAAGGCCTCCTCCTCGTTGATCTCGTTCTTCATCAGCGGCTGCACGCCCGAGGTCCAGGCCCGATCGAAGGTCGGCGCCATCACGTAAAACGTCATGAACAGCGCCAGGCTGATCAGCACGAGATTCGCCGGTGTGCTTTGCAATCCAAGTCCGGAGCGCAGGAACGACAGCGCCACGATGAAGCGTGTGAAGCTCGTCACCATGATCAACAAGCCCGGTGCGACCGACAGCACCGTGAGTAGCGCGATCAGCTGAATGACGCGTCCAGCCGCGCTGCCCTGTCCGGGCGGGATCAGGCTGCCGAGATCGGGCAGCTGCTGCGCCGCGACCGCAACGGTTGATGCGAGCAGGAAGCCCGCCGCAAGATACCACTTCACTGCACCACCAGGGTTTCGATGACGATCTCGCGCACCTTGCCGCCGGACCTGATCACGACGCGCTCGTTGAGATCCTCGCGCAAATGCTGCAGCCCGGCGCCGCCTTCGATCTGCGCCAGCGAGGTGGTGCGCAGAAAGGCGACGAGATCCTCGCCGATGCGCGCCGCCATGACCGCCGCTTCCTCTTCGCGCAACGCGTCAGTGACCAGCGAGGCCTCGATGCGGGCGAAGACGCCCTGCGGCGATGCCAGGTTGGTGACGATCGGCTGCAGCCGCAACAGCTTGCCGGTTCCCATGTATTTGCTCACGCGCATCGGCACCTTGGGCTGCGCCCGCTGCTCTTCGATCATGCGCTCGGCGACCGACAGAATGTGCATGCCGAGCAGGCCACCGGTGCCTGCGGCGAGCGCGGTGAGCAGCAGGAAGACGCCGAGCGCCGCGAAGAAGCGCCGCTGCCGTCCCTCACTGCTGCTTGCCGCATCCGCCATCGAGGTTTTCTCTCAGAACGGCGTGATGGCATCGTAGACCTGCTGACCCCAGGCCGGCTGCTGAACCTCCATCAGGCGCCCACGCCCGCCATAAGCGACCCGCGCTTCGGCGATCTTCTCGTAGGAAATTGTGTTGTTGCGCGTGATATCGCCCGGACGCACGATCCCGGCGATCTGCAGCACGCGCAGCTCGTGGTTCACCAGAATTTCCTGTGACCCTTCGATCATCAGGTTCTTGTTCGGAAACACCGCCTTCACCACCGCGGCAACGTTCAGCTTGATCTCCTCGGTGCGGTCGATCCCGCCCTCACCCTTGCTCGATGACTTCGACGAGATGCTGTAGTTGCCCGATCCGCTGGCGTTCGGCCCGAACAGAAAGCTGAGCGCGGCGTCAACCGTCGATTCGCGCGAACGATTGGTCTTGTTGTCGAGCTTCGCCTTCTCGTCGATCGAGATGTTGATGGTCAGCACGTCCCCGACCTTGAGGGCGCGCGAGTCGCGATAGAGGTCGGCGCCGTTGTCGGTCCAGAGCGACAACATGGTGCGGCGTCCATCCGGCGCGCCGCCGAGGCGCGCTTGACGCGCTATCTGACTGTCATAGGCGACCGGCGAGATCGCCGGCGCAACACCGACCTCGTTGAGCTGGCCGGCGCAACCCGCAAGCAGCGCCGCGAGGCCGGCAATCAGCAGAAGCCGCGTACGGGTCATGGCGTCTTTCCTTGCTCACGCGTCGTCAGCCGCACGCCGGCGAGGCTGTCGGTCAGGCGCGCAGCGCGCGCCGGCTCCATCTCGCCGAGGATCGCGCTCGATGTGCGCGGCTTGAGTTTCATCAGCACCGAGAGCGCCACCTCCTCGGTCATGCTCGCGATCTGCTGTGCCGCGGCGTCGGGACGCATGCGGCCGTACATTTCGACGACGCCGTCCTCGACCTTGCGCAGGAACTCCTCGCGGCGCTTGAGCCAATCCTCGTATTCGGCGCGCTTGGCTTCGAGCCGCGTCATGCTCTCTTTGACCTGCTTGTCGAGATCCTCGAGCATCTTCACTTGCCAACTGAAGCGCGCGTCGGAGGCGGCATCGGCGATGTTGCGGCAGAACTGCGCGGCTTCGCTGTCGGCGGCAGGATCAGGCGGCGCTGGCGCCGGTTGCGCCGTGGGCTTCGCCTTGGCGGCGGTCTCAGTGCGCGGCTTGGCGGCAGGCTTGGGCGCGGGCGGCGCGGCGGCCGGAGCGGGCGCGGCCGCAGGCGTCGACGATGGAGCCGGCGGCGGCGAAGCTGCCGGCGCTTGCGCGGGCGCCTGCGCGATTGCGCCGGTGATGATGTCGCGATCAGGCGGCAGCGCGATGGCGCGTTGGGCTGCAGGACGGGCGGAAGGTGCGACCGTCGCCGGCTGGGCGGCGCGCGGCGCGATGGCGGGCGGGCGCGTGGCGTTCTTGCGCGCCGGCGTCTTCGCCTGGGCGTTGACCTGGGGCTCCGGTGGCGCCGGCGGCGGCTCGGCGCGTGCCGGGGCAAGCGCGGAGAGGAAATTGTCGAAAATCGTCTCGGCCTGCGCCTGCGTGAGCGTCGCTGCCGTGAGCAGGAGGGCGAGAGCGATGGGTGACGATCGCATCGGTGCGCCTATTGTACGATCAAGTCGGCCTGCAAGGCGCCGGCGCTCTTGATCGCCTGCAGGATGGCGATGATGCCGGACGGCTTCAGGCCGATCTGATTCAAACCGCGCACGAGCTTCTGCAGATCGGTGCCGCCGATAATCGCGACCGGCGCGCCGGGCTGATTGGCTTCGACGACGGTTTGCGGCGTGACCACCGTCTGCCCGCGCGAGAACGGCGGCGGCTGGCTCACCACCGGCATTTCGGTGATGCGTACCGTCAGGTTGCCGTGCGACACCGCGACAGTCGAGACCTGCACGTCCTTGCCGATCACGACTGTTCCGGAGCGCTCGTCGACGACGACGCGCGCCGGCGTGTCCGGCCGCACCATCAGACCGCCGACCTCGGCGAGGAAGCGCGCCGACGAGACCTGCTGCGGGCGATAGAGCACGACCGAGCGAAAGTCGCGTTCGCGCGCGACCAGAAAGCCGTAGCTTCGCGTGCTGAAGCGGTTGATCGCGTCGACGATCTCGATCGCGGTGGCAAAGTCCGGATTGCGCAGCTCGAGCACCAGCACGTCGAGATCGGCGAGTTGGCCCGGCACCTCGCGCTCGATCAGCGCGCCGTTCGGAATGCGGCCGGTCGTCGGCACGCCTTGCGTCAAGACTTGCGCGGCGCCTTCGGCCGAGAAGCCGGAGACCGCCAACGGACCCTGCGCCACCGCATAGACCTTGCCGTCGGCTCCCGACAACGGCGTCATCAACAACGTGCCGCCCATCAACGAGGTGGCGTCACCGAGCGAGGAAACGCTGACATCGATGCGCGCGCCGGCGCCGCCGAAGGCCGGAAAATCGGCCGTCACCATCACAGCCGCGACATTGCGTGCGCGCAGGGTCTGGTTGCGCACATTGATGCCCATGCGGTCGAGCAGCGACTGCAGCGATTGCTCGGTGTAGGGCGAGTTGCGCATCGTGTCGCCGGTGCCCTTGAGGCCGACCACCAGGCCGTAGCCGACCAGCTGGTTCTCACGCACGCCCTGGATCGACACGATGTCCTTGATGCGCGCCGCAGCGGCCGCCTCGCCGCCGAGCGCCAACGCGATGACGAAGACCAAACAGCGCCACATCAGGTGTTGCTCACCCGCACCGATCCGTCAGCCTGAACGATGCCCATCACGATGGTGCCGGTGTCGATGTTGCGCACCCGTACCAGCGCGCCGACGCCGGCGGATTGCAGCGGCGACCCGAGCGTCACGATCGAGAGGCCCGCATCCTCGAACACGACACGCACCGGCACGCCGCGCTTGACGATCTTCACGTCCTCGACGGCATTGATCGGAATCGGATGGCCGGCGATGAGCGTGCGCCGCGCCGCCTGACCGACCACCGCGAGACGGCTTTCGATCACCGCGAAGTTCAGCTGCCCGGCGTTGAACTGCCGCTCCTCGAGCATCTCGTCCTTGATGACGTCGCCGGCAATGATAGTGACGGCGGGGACCGGCAGCGTGCGTTTCTCGCTGTCCGCGACAGCGCTGCCCGCCAAGGTGAGCGAAAGGAAGCCGAGCGAGATCAAGCCGAGGATCGGCGCGGCGCCACGCCCCCTTGCTGTCATGACTCGTCCCCGCTCAACCCATGTTCTTGGTGATCGTCTGCGCCATCTCGTCCGACGCGGTGATCACCTTGGAGTTCATCTCGTAGGAGCGCTGCGCCTGAATCAACTCGGTGATCTCCTTGACGGGATCGACGTTCGAGGATTCGAGATAGGACTGCATGATCTTGCCGAAGCCCGGATCGGCCGCGGCGCCGACCACCGCGACGCCGGACGCCGTGGTCTCCTTGTAGAGATTGTTGCCCAAGGGCTCGAGGCCGGAGTCGTTGGCGAAGGTCGCGAGCGTAAGCTGGCCGAGCAGCCGCGGCTGCACCTGGCCGTCGACCTTGGCGTAGACCTGACCGGTCTCGTTGACGGTGACCTGGATGGTCTTGTCCGGCACGATGATCGCCGGCTCGAGCTCGTAGCCGTCGGTCGTCACCAGCTGGCTGTCGGCGTTGACGTTGAACGCACCGGCGCGCGTATAGAACGTCTGGCCATTCGGGCCCTGAATCTGAAACCAGCCGCGGCCGTTGATCGCGAGGTCGTAGGTGTTGCCGGTGTTGGCGAGCGTGCCTTGAAGATGCAGGTTGCGGATCGCCGCCGAGCGCACGCCGAGGCCGAGGCGCGCGCCTTCCGGGATCGGATTGTCCCGGCCGCGGTTCGGCACGCCCTGCAGACGCTCCACCTGATAGGTGAGGTCGGTAAACTCCGCGCGCGAGCGCTTGAACGCGGTCGTGTTGATGTTCGCGATGTTATTGGCGATCACCTGCACATTGAGCTGCTGCGCGCTCATGCCGGTCGCCGCGATAGCCAACGCTTTCATGTATTACCCCTCAGATCGCCATGCGGCCGATTTCTTGATAGGCCTGCACGACCTTGTCGCGCACCGCGATCGCGACCTGCAGCGCCTGCTCGGCCGACATGACCGCCTCGACGATCTTCTGCGTCGAAGCCTTGCCCTGAAGCCCCGAGATCGCCGCCGCTTCGCCGCTCTTGACCGTGGTGATCGTGTCCTTCGCGAGATCCGCCAGAACGGATCCGAAATCCGCCGCCCCCACGTTGCTCGCGGCAGCCGCGCTTGGGACCGCATGGGTGCGCACGCTTTGGGTCCCGGCCGTCGAGCCGATCCCGAAATCCGCCAAGGACAGCGCTTCGATCATGATGATGATCCTTTCAGCATATCGATGGTCATCGCCGCCATGGCGCGCGCTTGCTTGAAGATCTGCAGATTGGCTTCGTAGGAGCGGTTGGCTTCGCGCATGTCGGACATCTCGACCAGAACATTCACGTTCGGGCGCTTGACGTTGCCGTTCTCGTCCGCTGCCTGATGACCCGGCTCGTATTCGAGGCGGAATGGCGCGTTATCTATGCCGTAGTCCTTGACGCGCACCAGGTTCACGCCCGCCGCGCGATTCATCACGCTGTCGAACGTGATGGTGCGGCGCCGATAGGGATCGGCCCCGCTGAGCGAACCGGTCGACTCGGCATTGGCGATATTTTCCGAGACCACGCGCAGGCGCTGCGATTGCGCCTCGAGGCCGGAGCCGGCGATCGACATCGACGCCGTAATGGGATCGACCGCACTCATTTGGCGCTCATGCTGACCATGCGGGAGAATGCCTTCACGATCGCGGTGTTGAGCGCGAAGCTCTGATTGACCTCACCGGCCTTCATCATCTCCTGCTCGAGCGCGACCGAATTGCCGGAGTGGAAGATTTCCCAGCTGTCGGTCCTGGATATTTTCTGCGTCGGCGCGAGGCCTGCCGCGGGATCGAGATGCCGCGGATCGGTCGATGCGAGCGACAGCGACGTCTGATCGAGCATCGCGCTGAACGGCGTGACGTCGCGCGCCGAATAGCCGGGCGTGTTGGCATTCGCCACGTTCGAGGCGATCGTCGTCTGCCGCGCGGCAAGCCATTGCGCCTGCGACGACGCGAGGCTCGCGAGGAAAACCGGAACCAAGTGATGCTCCCCTATCGGCTGCGAATCACCTGGTCAGTCTCAGCGGCGAATCTTGCTCCAGGCTGGCTCGCTCCCGCTCCGATCCGCACAAAGTCCGCAAGTGTTGCCTGTCACAAACGCACCTTCAGCTTTGTTTCGTGCAGGAAGTGAATGATCTCGGCGACCGCACGATAGAACTCGACCGGAATGTGCTGATCGACCTCGACGCCCTCATAGAGCGAGCGCGCCAGCGCCTTGTCCTCGACCACCGGAATGTCATGCGCCTCCGCGGTCTCGCGGATCTTCAGCGCGATCAGGTCGATACCCTTGGCGAGCACGACCGGCGCGGCATCGCTGCCGCGCACATAACGCAACGCAACCGCATAATGCGTCGGGTTGGCGATGACGAACGAAGCGCGCGGCACGGCGGACAGCATGCGGCGGCGCGCGCGGTCGCGCGCGATCGAGCGCAACCGCGCCTTGACGGCGGGGTCGCCCTCGGACTGCTTGAACTCGTCCTTGACCTCCTGACGCGTCATCCGCAGCTCGCGCCGCCATTGGATCCGCGCCCAGACGAGGTCGGCGGCCACCAACACGATCGTCGCGATGCTGATCGTGGAGACGAGCCGCATTGCGAGCCGGAGCAGCATTTCGGGAATCGCGACGGGGTCGCTGAACATCGCGTTCATGGCCGTGGCCTGCTCCGCGCGCATGATAATGACGACGACGACGCTGATGGCCACGAACTTGAACAACGACTTGCCGAACTCGATCTGCCCTTGCACGCCGAAGATGCGCTGGAATCCCTTCTGCAACGAGACGCGCGACAGGTCGGGCTTGATCCGATCGAAGGCGATGCGCGGCGCATTCTGCAACAGCGACGCCGCAAGCCCGAACAGCACGAACACCACGCAAACCGGCAGCAGGAAGCGGCCCATCTCGAGCGCGACGGCGCCGGACAGGTGCATGGCGTCGGCGCCGGTGCGCAGCCGAAAGCCCGCAGGGTCATCGAGCATCTGCCCCAATTGTCCGAGTAGGCGCTGCGCATGACCAGGTGCGAAGAATCCGGCGACAACCATGAAGCCGAGCAGGCACGCGAGCACATTCGCCTCGCGCGAGATCGGCACCTTTCCCTTTTCGACCGAATCGCGAACGCGCTTTTCCGTCGCTTCTTCGGTCTTGCTCTCTTGTTCGGGAGCCTCTGACATTCAGCTGCGGGCTTTGTTATCTGAGCATGATCTTTTCCGAAAACCGGCTTCCACTTTTCGGGATCGTGCTCTACCGGATGACCGGCTCGTCGAAATTCTCCGGATTGAGGTCGATTTCGCCGCGACCGGCCATCTCCAACGCGAGATCCGTAATGGTGCGCCGCGCTTCCAGCACCTCGCGCTGCGGTGACGGCTCGCCGACGCCGAGCTCGTGCTCGACCATGCGCCGCGTGCGCAATGCTAGCGACGACAGCACGAGCTCGCGGAATGACTGATCGGTGCCCTTCAGCGCTATCACCACGCGGTCCACCGGGATCTGATCGAAGATCGCCATCCGGGCCTTCGGGGTGAGGTTGACGACATCGTCGAAGGTGAACAGCAGACCTTTCAGCACCTCGGCCGCCTTCGGTCGCGCCGAGCTCAAGGATTGCAGCGTGTCCTCCATGTGGCTGCGCTCCATCTTGTTGATGATGTCGGCCATGCGCGCGTAGGCGTCGGCGCCCATCTTGCGCGCGAAATTGATCATGAAGTCCTCGTGCAGCGTGTGCTCCACGATCCGCATCGCATCCTCGACGATCGGCTTCAGGCTCAGCATCCGCCGCATCAGGCCGTCGCGAAATTCGCGCGGCAGCTGCTCCATCACCTTGGCGGCGCAATTCGGGCGGACCTTGGAGAGGATGAGCGCGGCGATCTGCGGGTGCTCCTTGAGAATGTAGGATGCAAGAACATTCTCCGAAACCGACGACATGCGCTCCCAGATCGACCGGTTGGTCGCGCCGAGCACGTCCGACATGATCTCGTTGACCGTCTCGGGCGGCAGTACGCCGCTAAGCAGCTTCTCGAGCTCCGACGTCGTGCCGAGCACGCTCGCGCCTTCGGAGAAATTCTCCGCGAACTCCTCGATGATGTTCTCGAGATCGGCCGGCGAGATCGCCGGCAGGTCGGCCGCCGCGCGGGTGACCGCCCTGAGCTCGTTGGGCGCGAAATGCACCAGCAGCTTGCCGGCGATCGGGCGCCCCATCGCGAGCAGAAGCGCCGCGACCTTGTCCGGCCCATCGAGCGAGACCGGCGGCGCGTGATGACCAGCGCGGACGGGTGCGCGTGACGCCATGGGGGTTCGTTAACCCTCGGAGCCGGCCGGACCGACGATTTCCGTCAGCGACACGCCGAACCGCGAATTGTCGTCTTCGACCACGACCACTTCGCCGCGCGCAACGATGCGTCCATTGACCACGACGTCGACCGGCTCGCCCACGCGATGATCGAGCGGAATGACGGCGCCGCGCCCGAGCTTCATCAGATTGGCGACCGGCATCACGGCCGAGCCAAGCACGACCTGCACGTTCACCGGAATGCGCAGAATAGATTCGAGATTGGCGCCGCCCGGATCCGCCGCGGCGCCATTGCCGGACGCGGCGCCGGGTCGCGCGCCCGGCCGCTCCGCCGCGCCAACGCCGCCGATATCGGCCGGCGAGAACGCGCTCTTCCCGCCCGCCGCGCTGTCACTCTGGTTCATGTCAGACTTCCGCCCCTGTCCTCATCAGTTGCCGCACGCCCTCCCCATCAGGGCGTCGTCGCCGCGCTTGTACTTGCCGATTTGCTATCCGGGCTTCATTCGCTTGACCGAGGCGCCGGTCGCATCACGGCGGCGAATATCGAGCTGGTCGAGCAGCGCGCGCCCCTCATCGATGCGCGTTTCCAGCGTCTCGGCGATCAGCATGCCTTCCTGGCGAACCGTTCGCAGCGTGCCCTCGATGGCGTCGAACATGCGGTTCGCCTCCGCCATGGAGGCGAGGAACGTCGCCTGATCGTTCCGCAGCCGCCTGATCTCGCGATACATGTGCAGCACCGACACGCAGGTCACCAGCAGGGCCACGAAGAGGACGTTGTCAGCCAGGAAGGATGTCATCGATGAAATCCTGATGCGGATCGATCGCCTCGTGAACACGCAGCGTATAGAGACCCTCCGACTGGCCGAGGTGACACCAGAACAGCGGCTGGTCCTTGCATTCGATCTTCACGAGGCTGCGCGCCGTCGCCTTGAGCTCGAGAACCTGCCCGACCTTGAAATCGGCGATCTCGCCGAGGGTCAGCTGGTGCTCCTCGAGCACGGCGCGCAGCGTCACCTCGGTGCGCTGGATCTCGCCCTGGATCTGCTTGCTCCAGCGCGGATCCTGGATGCTCGCTTCGCCGGTCATGGCGTGGACGAGACTCTGCCGCAAGAGATGCAGCGCCGACTGCGGAATGACGACGAACATCTCGCCGCCGCGGCCGATCGCCTGAACCAGCAGCTTGGCGATCACCGCCATGCTGTTGCGCCGACCGATGATGGCGAAATCCATGCGCGTCTCGAGCCGCTCGAACTTGAGCGGCGCGTCAGTCATCATGCTGAAGGAGGAATGAAAGCTCTTGCCGATCAGCTCGAGCAGCGACTGCGCGACGCGCAGCTCGACGTTGGAGAATGTCCGCTCATCGTCGACCGGCGGCTCCATCCCGTCGGCGCCGAACAGGACCTCGATCATGGTGAAGACGAAGTCGCGATCGAGCCCGATCAGGATGCGCGAATCCCATTCCGGCGCATAGAACACGCCCGCGACGGCATTCGCCTCATACCCCTCGAGCACTTCGCCGATCCGGCCGTGCTCGATATTGCTGAGCGAGAAATAGGACGGCGACGCCGACATATGGCGCAACGCATCCGCCGCATCCGTCGCCATCCGGTCGAAGATGACGTGCAGCATCGGCAGGCGATCGATCGTGATCCCCGCCGCGTCCAGGAGCTTGTCGGAGGGCGGCGCCTGCCCGCTCGTCTTGTCGGTCATCATCGCGGCGGTGCTCCTTAAGCCCTCTCAGCGGCAGGCTTCGCATTCGCCATCGAGATGGTTTCGCCCTCGACCACGTCGATCGAGGGCCGCTCGCTCTCGCTGATGATCTTGCGGCCGTGCTCGAGTGCGACCTGCGGCAGCGCGCCGTTCATGAACGCGAGCAGCGTCTGCTTGATGATGAGATAGAGCCGGCACTGCGCCTCGCGCGTCATTTTGATCTTGATCGCGAGCGGCGCCAGGATGCCATAGGAGAGAAAGATCCCCGCAAAGGTGCCGACCAGTGCGGCGCCGATAAAGCTGCCGAGCAGCTTGGGCGACTGGTCGATCGCGCCCATCGCCTTGATCACGCCGAGCACCGCGGCGACGATCCCGAGCGCGGGCAAGGCTTCCGCGACCACCATGATGGCGTGATAGGGCTTGAGCTTCGAGGCTGCGATGGTCTGGATCTCCTCGTCCATCAGCGCCTCGATCTCATGCGTCCGGACATTGCCGATGACGATCAGACGGAAATAGTCGCAGATGAAATGCACCAGCGACGGCTGCTTGAGGATGACGGGAAACGCCTTGAAGATTTCCGAGGCGTTCGGATCGTCGATGTGGGCTTCGACCTCGTTGCGCGCCTTCGAGCGCATGTCGCGCATCAGCGCGTAGAGCAACCCGAGCAGCTGGAGATAGTCGCGCTGGCGTGGAACGGCCATCGCGATCGCCTGCAACGAGGCGTGCCCGGTATCGAGGACGACTTTCCAGGGGTTGGCAACGATGAACGTTCCGAGCGCCGTCCCGCCGATGATGACGAACTCCCATGGTTGCCAGATGACGCCGACGTGACCTCCCATCGCGGCGAACCCGCCCAACAACGCCGCAAGCGTAATGATGAGACCGACCAAAACGCTCAAGCCAGCACCCCCTGCGCCGCGCGAATCACCTCTTGTGTTTAGGATTCGGGGCTTACGTGAAGCTGGCATCGCGCTCGCGTTTCGATTCCGAAGTTTGCCATATCTCGCGGCGCGCACTGTGCGAAACAGCGGAATAAGGGAAATCCAGCGCGGCGTTGAATCCGACGCACGCGACCCGCGGCTGCGCATCATCGCGACGTCACCTCGGCGAGGAGTCAGCCTCAAGCAAGCTGCGCGCGCCACAGTCTGCCTCGACGTAAGAGCGGGAGGCGGAGTTGACGTCGACGCTGGTGAGCTACCAGTCATTGACCAGGGACATGTCGCGCACGCTGAAACTCACGGCGGCGCAGACCGATGTCCGGCGCGAGACCAACTATTTCCTCTCCCACATCGGCCAGGTGACCAGCATCGACGGCTTCCTGAAGGATTACCGGCTCTTCTCCTATGCGATGAAGGCCTACGGTCTCGAGAACATGACTTACGCCAAAGCCTTCATGCGCAAGGTCCTGACCGAGGGCGTGTCGAAAAGCGACAGCTTCGCCAACAAGCTCTCCGACAGCCGCTACGCGACGTTCGCCAAGGCCTTCGACTTCGCCAAGCTCGGCGCGGCCGCGACGCAGACCGCCGTGGCGACGACCGGAACAGCACAGCGGTTTCTGCGCCAGACCATCGAGGAGGACGCCGGCGAAAAAAATCAAGGCGTGCGCCCCGCCCTCCATTTTTTGCGGAAAGAGGCCCCCAACAA
>Ga0081539_10001664_pt1 | contig 36008 bp, 36 predicted proteins | sample TabmetS4T2R2_FD_71023 | JGI IMG/M metagenome (GOLD analysis project Ga0081539, IMG submission 71023) | Tabebuia heterophylla rhizosphere microbial communities from the University of Puerto Rico - S4T2R2 | ecosystem: Host-associated > Plants > Roots > Rhizosphere ... | reverse complement strand
GGTGGCGCTCGTCGCGCAGCCCGACGAGCGCGGGACGGCCGCGCTCCAGATAGGCCAGCACCGCGGCGACCGCCTCGCGGCCGATCGGCACGAGGCGCTCCTTGCTGCCCTTGCCGCGCGCGCGCAGAACCGCGTGCCGCAGGTCGACGTCGCCGACCTCCAGGTCGATCGCCTCGCTCGCACGCAGGCCGCACGCGTACATGAGCTCGAGCAGCGCGCGGTCGCGCAACGCCGGCGGGGACGTGCCGCGCGGCGTCGCGAGCAGCCGCGAGATCTCCCCGCGGGTGAGCACCTGCGGGAGCTTGGCGCTCTTGCGCGGCGCGCGCAGCTCGCTGGTCGGATCGTGCTCCAGGACGCCCTCACGGCGCAGGTGGCGGTAGAACGAGCGCAGGCACGCGGTCTTGCGCTGCAGCGTGGCGGGCGCGACGGGCGGGCGGTCCTCGCCGCCGGCTGCCAGTTCGGCCAGGAACGCCGCGAGGTCCTGGTGGGTCGCGGCGGCAGCGTCGACTCCCCGCCGACGCAGATGTTCGCCGAGCTGCAGCAGGTCGGTCCGGTAGGCCTCGAGGGTGTTGCGCGAGAGCCCGCGCTCGAATTCCAGGTAGGCGAGGAAGTCCAGGATCCGCGTGGACATCTCGTCGCCTGGCGCGAGCGCCGGGGAGTCGGTCGTGGCTGCCACCGTGCGCCTTTCGCTGCGTCCGCGCCGCCGCCTGCTTGCCGCAACGCGACGTGCGTGGTGTTGGGGGTGGGTGGCGGGAGTGGACTCAGTCGCGACGGCGGCGCAGCAGGAGCAGGGCGATGAGGCTCTTCGCGTCGACGCACGCGTCGATGGCGCCCTCGAGGTCGGCCAGCGGCCAGCGGACGATCTCGATGCGCTCCTCCTCCTCCACCTCGGGCTGCTGCACCTGACGCAGGCCCGTGGCGAGGTACAGGTGCAGCTCCTCGTTCGTGAATCCCGCGCTGGAGTAGTACGTCGTCAGGTGGGTCCAGTGCTCTGCGGCCAAACCCAGCTCCTCCGCCAGCTCGCGGCGCGCGGCCTCCTCCGGCGCCTCGCCCTCGACGTCGAGGCGGCCCGCGGGGATCTCGAGCACGTCGTCGCGCATGATCGCCTCGCGGGGCTGGCGCACGAGGTACAGGTGCTCGTCGTCGTGGACGACGATGCCGACCGCGCCGCCGTGCTCGACGTTCTCGCGCTCGACCTCCTCCCCGTCCGCGTGCCGGAACCGCGCCCGGACGACCCGGAAGATCCGGCCCTCGAACACCGTCTCGCTGCCAATGCGCTCGAAGCTGGGCATCTACTGGGTCTCCGCGCAAGCGTCCAGGAGCGCGAGGGCCACGTCGAGCATCCCCTCGAGCGCCTGGACCGACACGCGCTCGTCGGGCTGGTGGTTGCGCTCGGTGCCGTTGGCGATGTTCACGACCTGCAGGCCCTTGGCGATCAGCGCGTTGGCGTCCGACGCGCCGCCGGTGGGCACGAGCCGCGGCTCGTGGCCGCATGCGCGCAGCGCCCGTTCCGCCGCGGCCACCGGAGCATCCGTGGCGCGCAGCCGGTAGCCGCGCAGCTGGCGCTCCGTGGTGACGTCCACGTCGACGGGCCCGGACGGATCGTTCGCGCCGTCGTGGATCGCGTCGACGATCGCCGCGAGCGTCGACTCCGCGCGCGCGTCGTCGATCGACCGGCACTCGCCCGCGATGGTGCAGCGATCGGGCACGACGTTGGTCCCCGTGTCCTGCCCGCCGTGGACGCTCGCCACGTTCGCGGTGGTTTCCGCGTCGACGCGGCCGTGGGGCATGGACGCGACCGCCCGCGCGGCGGCGAGCACCGCGCTGCGACCGGCCTCCGGGCGGATGCCCGCGTGCGCGGACTGGCCGTGGAAGACCGCGTCGAAGCGGTAGATCGTGGGCGCCGCGACGATGACGTCGCCGATCGGCGACGCGTGGTCGAAGACGTAGCCGGTCGTCGCGCGGAGCCGCGACGGATCGAGCGCGAAGGCGCCGCGCAGCCCCACCTCCTCGCTCGTCGTGAACACCAGCTCCAACCCGACCGGCGCACCCTCCACGACGACGCGCCGCGCCAGCTCGAGCAGCACCGCGACGGCGGCCTTGTTGTCGGCTCCGAGGATCGCCTCGTGGCGGTTCGTCCACAGGCCTTCCTCGACGATCGGCTCGATCGGGCCGTGCACCGGGACGGTGTCGAGGTGCGCGCCGAGGAGGATCACGCGGGCGCCGTCGCGCCGAGCCGGGATCGACACGAGCAGGTTGCCGCAGTCCGCCCCCGTCTCCGCGCCGGTCGCGTCCTCGACGACCTCCAGGCGCATGTCGCGCAGCTCGGCCGCGACGGCGTCCGCGCACGCGCGCTCGCGCCCGGACGGGCTCGGGATCGCGCACAGCGCCGCGAACGTGTCGTTCAGCCGGCGGCGCTCGGCCTCCGACGATGGGCGCACCCTCAGTAGATCCGCGACGCCGCCGGCTCGCCGTCGGGCACCGTGCGGGTCGTCCTGAGGCTCCGCTCGCCGGCCGCGCCGACGAACTCGCGGAACAGGGGCGCCGGCCGCTCGGGCCGCGACTTGAACTCTGGGTGGTACTGCGACGCGACGAAGAACGGATGGTCGTCGAGCTCGATGACCTCGACGAGGCGCTCGTCCGGCGACGTGCCCGACACGCCCAGGCCCGCGGCCTCCAGGCGCTTGCGCAGGAAGAGGTTGACCTCGTAGCGGTGGCGGTGGCGCTCGTAGACCACGGCCTCGTCGTAGAGCTCGCGCACCCGCGTGTCGGCGTGGAGCTTGATCGGGTCGGCCCCCAGGCGCATCGTGCCGCCGAGGTCGGAGACCTCCTTCTGCTCGGGAAGCAGGTCGATGACCGGATGCGGCGTCTCGGGATCGAACTCGGTGGAGTTCGCGCCCTCCATCCCGGCTACATGCCGCGCGAACTCGCAGACCGCGAGCTGCATGCCCAGGCAGATGCCGAGGTACGGGATGCGGCGCTCCCGGGCCACGCGGATAGCCCGGATCTTGCCCTCGACGCCCCGGCCGCCGAAGCCGCCGGGAACGAGGATGCCGTCCATTCCCGCCAGACGCCGCTCCGCGGCGCCGGCGTCGGGCAGCGACTCGGAGTCGACCCAGTCGATGTCGACCTTGAAGCCGTGCTGGAAGCCGGCGTGGCGCAGCGCCTCGGAGACCGACAGGTACGCGTCCTCGAGCTGGACGTACTTGCCCACGAGCGCGATGCGCACGGTCCGCTCCGCGGCGTCGGCACGCGCGACGGTCGCCTCCCAGCCGCTCAGATCCGCATCGGGCACGCCGTCGAAGCCGAGGTGCTCGTAGATGAAGTCGTCGATGCCCTCGTCGCGGTAGTTCAAGGGCACCTTGTAGATGTTGTCGACGTCCTTGGCAGAGCCGACCGCCTCGACCGGCAGCGACGCGAACAGCGCGATCTTCTTGCGGATCTCGAGATCCAGCCCGCCCTCGGAGCGGCAGAGCAGCATGTCGGGCTGGATGCCGATGCGTCGCAGCTCGTTGACGGAGTGCTGCGTCGGCTTGGTCTTCAGCTCCCCCGCATGCCCGATGTAGGGAACGAGCGTGAGATGGATGTACATGCAGCGCCGCCGCCCGACGTCGACGGGGAACTGGCGGATCGCCTCCAGGAACGGCAGCGACTCGATGTCGCCGACCGTGCCCCCGATCTCGGTGATCACGACGTCGACGTCGCTCGTCTCGCCGATGAGCCGCACGCGCTGCTTGATCTCGTCGGTGATGTGGGGCACGACCTGGACGGTCGCCCCCAGGTAGTCCCCCCGCCGCTCGCGGCGGATGACCGAGTTGTAGACGCCGCCGGCGGTGACGTTCGACGCCCGGGAGGTGTTGGAGTCGGTGAACCGCTCGTAGTGCCCGAGGTCGAGGTCGGACTCCGCGCCGTCCTCCGTGACGAAGACCTCGCCGTGCTGGTACGGCGACATCGTCCCGGGATCGATGTTGATGTACGGGTCGAACTTCTGCAGCCCGACCGAGAGCCCCCGGGCGACCAGCAGGCGACCGATGGAGGCGGCCGCGATGCCCTTGCCGAGCGAGGACACCACACCCCCCGTGATGAAGATGAAGCGCGTCTTGGGGCGATCTGTCATGCGGGGGGTGTCTCCGGGTGGTGAGCGGACTCCGGCTGGAGGTCCTTCGCGCAACGCACGCCCGTTGCCTGAGGGGCCACCACAGACGCAAGGTAGCGCCGGGTGCGGACAGGGAGTGCCAGTCGATTCACGCTTATGCCGCTCGTAGCAGCTCTTGGGCGTGGCGCCGGGCGCCGTCGTCGCGTTGATCGGCGCCGAGCATCCGCACCAGCTCGCCGACGATGTCCGCGTCCTCGAGCGCCGCGACGGTCGTCAGCGCCGGCTCGGTGGACGGATCCTTCGCGATCGAGAAGTGCCGGTCGGCGAGCGACGCCACCTGCGGAAGGTGGGTGATGCACAGGACCTGCCCGCGCTCGGCGAGGGCGCGCAGCTGCTCGCCAACGGCCCGGGCGGTCTGGCCGCCGATCCCGGCGTCGACCTCGTCGAAGACGAGCGTCGCGCTCGCGTCCGCCTTGCCCTGCGCCTCCGCCCGCGCGGCCATGATCGCGAGCATCACGCGCGACAGCTCGCCGCCCGACGCCGTCTCGCGCAGCGGCGCCGAGGGCACGCCCGCGTTCGGCGCGATGAGGAACTCGACCGCATCCGCCCCCGCGGGACCCGGCTCACGCTCCGCGAGCACGATCTCGAACGCAGCGCCCTCCATCGCGAGCGCGTGCAGCCGATCGCGCACGTCGGCGGCCAGCCTTGGAGCGCTCCGCACGCGCGCCGCGCGCAGCTCCCTCGCCTGGCGCTCGAGCTCGCGCCGCGCCCGCTCGAGGCCCGCCGTCGACGCCTCGAGCGCCTCCTCGGCGCCGAGCAGCTCGTCGCGGCGCGCGCGGCAGCGCTCCGCGTGGGCGAGCACCGCGGCGACGGTGCCGCCGTGCTTGCGCGACAGCCGATCGAGCGTGGCAAGGCGCTCCTCGACCACGTCGAGCCGGCCGGGCTCCGCGTCCAGGCCCTCGGCGTAGCCGCGCAGATCCGCGCCGAGGTCCTCCGCCTCGACCACGAGCGCGCGCCAGCGTTCGGCGAGCCCATCGAGCTCGCGGTCCACCCCCGAGAGGGCGTCGAGCTCGCGCGCGGCCGCACCCAGCGCGGCGCCGGCGCCGTCCGCCCCGCCCTCCGCATCACCCGCCACGACGGCCACGGCGCCCAGCGCCGCGGCGCGCAGCGCCTCGACGTGGCGCAGACGATCGCGCTCCGCGCGCAGCGCCTGCTCCTCCGACTCGGTGGGATCCGCGTCCTCGATCTCGCGCAGCTCGAACTCCAGGAGATCGAGCTCGCGCTCACGGGCGCCCGAGCGCTCGCGCAGCTCGTCCAGGGCCGCCTCCAGCCTGCGCACCTCGGCATGCGCGGCGGCCGCCTTCGTGCGACGCGCGGCCTGCTCCGGGCCGCACGCCGCGTCGAGGACCTCCAGCTGCGAGGAGGCGAGCATGAGCCGCCGATGCTCGTGCTGGCCGTAGAACGCGACGAGCGGCTCGGCGAGCTCGCGCAGGTCGGCCGCCGAGGCGGACCGCCCGTTCACGAGCGCCCGGCTGCGCCCCTCCGCGCTCACCCGGCGTGCGAGCACGACCTCCTCCGCGTCGGCGGGCAGGCGCTCGCCCAGCTCGCCGTGCAGCGCCTCCGGCAGCTCGAAGACGCCTTCGACGTACGCCTCCGCGGCGCCGGGGCGCACGATGCCGTTGCGTGGCTTGCCGCCCAGCAGCAGGTCCAGCGCATGGGCGAGCACGGTCTTGCCCGCTCCGGTCTCGCCCGTGAGGACGTTGAGCCCGGGCGCGAGCCGCAGCTCGGCCCGTTCGATCAGCAGGAGGTTCTCGACGCGAAGCTCGGTGAGCACGCCGGATGGTCTACCAGCGGGTCCCGACGGATCCGGCCGATGCGCGACGGATTCGTAACACCTACCTGGAAAGGCGCCCGAACTTCTCCCGCAACCTCCGGTAGAAGGACGTCCCCGACTGCTGGGCGAGCACCGCCGCGTCGGGCGCGAAGCGGGCGAGGAGTTCCTGCCCCGAGGCGAGCTCGCCGCCCGGCCTGCCGTCGATCGACATGTCCACGCCGTGCTCGGAGCGGCTCATGATGCGCAGCCAGTCGCGGGGGGCCACGACGAGCGAGCGGGCCGCCAGCGAATGCGGCGCGATGAACGACACGCCGAAGCCCTCCACGCCCCACGCCATGACCGGGCCGCCGTTAGCGAGGTTGTAGCCCGTCGACCCGGCGGGCGTGCATACGACGATCCCGTCCGCGCGCACCGAGCCCACCTCCTCTCCGTCCAGCGAGTACGACAGCTCCGCGACGCGGTCGCCCATCCGCCGGTGCAGGGAGATGTCGTTGAACGCGAGGTACTGCCGGTCACCGACCTGCACCTCGATCGCGGGCAGCTCCAGCCGCTCGAACTCGCCGCGGAACGCGTGGGTGAAGCCGTCGGACAGCTCGTGCGGGTCGACCGTCGCAAGGAAGCCGACCTCGCCGAAGTTCACAGCGAACACGGGGACGCCGGTCCGCGCGTAGCTGCGCAGTGCGCGCAGGATCGTGCCGTCGCCTCCGAGCGCGACGCAGAGGTCCACGCCGGGGTCGACCGACGCGCCGGTGACGATCACGCCGTCCTCGGCGTGCACGTGATGCTTGACGGCTTCGTCGGCGTCGAAGCGCAGCTCCACGCCCTCCCGGCGGGCGTCCTCCACGAGGCGGCGCATGGCCTCCGCGGTCTGGTCGGGGCGCTGGTGGGTGAGGACCGTCACCCGGCGGCAGCGGCTCATGGCTCGACCTCGAGAGCGCCGGCCTCGAGATCGTCGACGGCGCCGTCCCGGCCGCCCTCCGCGAGCCACGCGAACGTCTCCCGGTTGCCCTTGGGGCCGGGCAGGCCCGAGGGCGCGAAGCCGAGGACGGACGCCCCGAGCTCGCGTGCCGCCTGCGCCACGGCGACGATCGCCCACCTTCGCTCCGCCGGATCGCGCACGACGCCGCCGCTGCCGACGCGCTCGCGACCGACCTCGAACTGCGGCTTGACCATCACCAGGGCGTCGAAGCGAGGCGCCGTGCAGGTCAGCAGCGCTGGGAGCACCTTGCGCAGGGAGATGAAGGACAGGTCGGCGACCAGGAGGTCGGGAGCGTAGGGAAGGTCGTGCGGGCGCAGCGCGCGGGCGTTCGTGCGCTCGAGCACCGTGACGCGGTCGTCGTTGCGCAGCCCCCAGTCCAGCTCGCCGTAGGCGACGTCCACGGCGATCACGTGCGCGGCGCCGCGCTGCAGCAGGACGTCGGTGAACCCGCCGGTGGACGCGCCTGCGTCGAGCGCCCGACGGGCGCGCACGTCAAGCCCGAAGGCGTCCAGGGCGTTGGCCAGCTTGATCCCGCCGCGCGAGACGTAGCGTGGGGCCTCGTCGACGGCGACATCGACGTCGGCCGCCACCATCTGGCCCGGCTTCGCCGCCCGCTCCCGTCCCGGACCGAGCCGGACCTCACCGGCGAGCACGGAGGCCGCCGCCCGCGCGCGGGACGGGAACAGGCCTCGCTCGGCGAGAAGCGTGTCGAGCCGCACCCGCTGCACGGTCACGGAACGGTACTCGTCGCGCCCCCTGTGATCGACGTCACACCTCTATGCGCGTGCATCGGGCATATTCCTACTCGTCCGGTCGAGAGGACGCCCCACCACGGGGCCGCAGTACACAGACTTCCCTCATCGACCCAACAGAGACAGACCCATCACATAGCAGTATCTCTCCTCCCCCAGGACGGCCCGCTTCGGCGGGCCGTTCTGATTTCTGCGGCCGGTCAGCGCTCGAGCACGCGCGCCAGCAGCCTGCTGCGATCGGCGCCAACGCGGCGGCGAGCGGACGGCTGGCGCCTCACGTCGATCGCGATGGAGCCGGTCTGGCGGAGGGGCGTCTGATCAAAGGCCGGCGAGCGCGGAGCGCGGATCGGCGACCGCGGTCTCGATCCGCTCCGCGATCCGGACGCCCGTGAAGCCCACCTCGGCGTGCAGCAGCGCGGGCTTGCCGTGGGTGACGTAGCGGTCCGGCATGCCGATGCGCAGGATCCGCGGGGCGGGCGCGCCGCCGTCGCCGAAGCTCTCCCACACCGCGGAGCCGAAGCCGCCCGCCAGCACGGCCTCCTCCACAGTGACCAGCAGCTCGTGCTCGGAGGCGAGCTCGGCCAGCAGCGCCCGGTCGAGCGGCTTGGCGAACCGCGCGTCCGCGACGGTGACCTCCATTCCGCGGGCGCTCAGCTCCTCAGCCGCCTCGAGGCCCTTCGCGACGCCCGTGCCGTAGCCCAGGATCGCGACGCGTCCCTCCCCCTCGCGCAGGATCTCGCCGGTGCCGACCTCCAGTGCCACCGGCGCGTCGGGCAGCGGGACGCCGAGGCCCTCGCCGCGCGGGTAGCGCAGGCCCACGGGCCCGTGATCCCACGCGATCGCGGTGTGGAGCATGTGCACGAGCATCGCCTCGTCGCGCGGTGCCATGAGCGTGATGTTCGGCAGCGCGCGCAGGTAGGCGATGTCGAAGACCCCGTGGTGCGTCGGGCCGTCGTCGCCGACGAGCCCGGCCCGGTCCATCGCGAGGACGACGTTGAGCCGCTGCAGGCACAGGTCGTGCACGACCTGGTCGAACGCCCGCTGCAGGAAGGTCGAGTAGATCGCCGCGACGGGCTTGGCGCCCTCGAGCGCGAGGCCCGCGGCCAGCAGCAGCGCGTGCTGCTCGGCGATCCCGACGTCGAAGTAGCGCTCGGGAAGCGCCTCCTGCAGCAGCGAGAGTCCGGTGCCCGAGTTCATGGCGGCGGTGATGCCCACGACGCGCGGGTCGCGCCGGGCCTCGGCGACGAGCGACTGCCCGAACACCTGCGTGTACTGCAGGCGGGCGGCCGGAGCACCGGGACGACGGGCGGCCTTCGGCGCGGGCGCGCGGTCGACGACCGATCCCGGCTTGGCCGCATGCCACTTCTCCATGCCCTCGAGGCCGCCCTTCTCCGCTGGGGCGAAGCCGCGGCCCTTCACCGTCGCGATGTGGACGACGACCGGCCGATCGGCCAGCAGCGCCTTCGAGAGCGCCGCGCGCAGCGCGCGGACGTCGTGCCCGTCGATGACCCCGACGTAGGCCCAGTCGAGCTCCTCCCACAGCAGCCCGGGGGCCCAGAACGCCTTGATGGACTCCTTCAGCTGCGGGCCGAGCCGCTCGAACGCGGCGCCCACGGCCGGGAGGTCGGCAAGGCGCTCCTCCATCCCCTCGCGCGCGTGCCAGAGCTTGGGATTCAACCTGACGCGGTTGAAGTAGCGCGAGAGCGCGCCGACGTTCGGCGCGATGGACATCCCGTTGTCGTTCAGGACGACCACGATCGGCGTCCCGAGACCGCCCGCGTGGTGGATCGCCTCGAACGCGACGCCGCCCGTCATCGCGCCGTCGCCGACGACCGCCACGACCTTGCCCGCGTCCGGCTCGCCGCGCAGGCGCATGGCCTCCTTGAGCCCGACCGCGTAGCCGATCGCGGTCGACGCATGGCCCGCGCCCATGATGTCGTGCTCGCTCTCGGCGATCGCGCAGAACGGCGCGAGGCCCTCGTACTGGCGGATCGTCGGGAGCTGATCGCGCCGGCCCGTCAGGATCTTGTGCGGATAGGCCTGGTGGCCGACGTCCCACAGGATCTTGTCCTTCGGCGAGTCCAGCAGCGAGTGCAGCGCTACCGCCAGCTCGCAGGTCCCGAGGTTGGCGCCGAAATGCCCGCCGATCTCCCCGACCGTGTCGATGATGTGCCCGCGAACCTCCTCGGCCACCTGCACGAGCTGCTCCTCCGTGAGCGGGTGCAGGTCCTGCGGGCGGTCGATGCGGTCCAGGAGGCGTGGGGTCATGAGGTCCGGGTGTAGATGAAGTCCGTGATCTGCTCGAGCTCGGTCGGGGAGCCCGTACCCGAACCGGCGGCCGCGTGCGCAAGGCGTTCCCGCGCTTGGCGGTGCGAGGTGGCCGCCAGCTTCCGCGCGCCGTCGAGGCCGTACTCGGAGACGTAGGTCCGGCGGCCGTGGCGCTCGTCACTGCCGTGCGGCTTGCCGAGATCGGCATCCGTCCCGGTCACGTCCAGGATGTCGTCCACGATCTGAAACAGCACGCCGAGCTCGCCTGCGAAGCGCCGGTAGGCGACTGTAGCGGGGTCGCTCGCGCCCTCGAGGAACAGGACGCACACCACGGACGCGGCGATCAGACGACCCGTCTTGAGCTCGTGCAGGTGTCGCAGGCCGTCCGGGCCGGTCGCGGCGCGGCCGTCCACGTCGAGGAACTGGCCGCCCACCATGCCGGTCGCGCCGGTCGCGCTCGCGAGCTCGGCGACGGCGCGCAGGAGCCCCGCGGGATCGCCCTGCTGGTGGGTGAGGACGAGCCGGAACGCCTCCGCGTACAGGCAGTCGCCGGCCAGGATGGCGACCGCCTCGCCGTAGACGCGATGGTTCGTCGGGCGCCCGCGGCGCAGGTCGTCGTCGTCCATCGCCGGGAGGTCGTCGTGGATGAGCGAGTACGTGTGGATGAGCTCGATGGCGGCGGCCAGCGGGAGGACCTGGGCGGCGTCGCGTCCCAGAGCGCGCGCGGTCGCGAGCGCGAGGACGGGACGGATGCGCTTGCCGCCGGCGAGCAGCGAGTAGCGCATCGCCTCCTCCAGGCCCTCGACGAGCGGATCGTCGGTGAAGCGCAGGCCGGCGAGGTAGCGCTCGACCTCGAGGCGCAGCTCGTCGGGGTAAGTCATCTAGAGAAGGGTGTCCTGCCCCGGCAGCGGCTCGCTCGCGGCCGCTCGGGCCCGGCGCTCCAGCTCCGCGGCCGCCTGGGCCGCGAGGCCGGCGCAGTCCTCGACGAGGCTCGCGGCGGCGTCCGGGCTGAGGTCGCCGGAGCGCAGCTGCTCGGCGGCGCGCTCGAGGCGCTCGACGAGCGGATCCAGGGCGTCTGCGGCGGATTCCTCGGTCATCGTTCGCGGGGAGTCTCGCTCATCTCGCGCAGGACCGCCGCGAGGATGCCGTTCACGAATCCGGGCGCCTCGGCGCCGGCGAACGTCTTGGCCAGCTCGACGGCCTCGTTGATGGCGCCCTCCGGCGGGATCGGCGTCTCGGCCGGGACGACGTCCGGATGCAACATCTCCAGCAGCGCCGTACGGAGGATGGCGCGCTCGAGCGGCGCGATGCGGTCCACCGTCCAGCCTTCGGCGTGGCGACCGATGAGGTCGTCGAGCTCCTCTGCGTAGTCCTCCGTCGCGTGCGCGAGCGCCCGCGTGTACTCGCTGGAGGAGCGCTCGAGCAGGTCGTCGAGGCCGCGACCGGTGAGGTCGGACTGGTAGAGGGCGAAGACGGCGTCGCGTCGCTGTGCGGTTCTACGGGCCACTCGGCCCGCGAGGGTACTCAGGTGGTCGCCACGCGTTTGTCAGGCGGCGAGCAGCTCGCCCTCGCCGGACAGCTCGCGCGTGATGCGCCCGAGCGCGAGGTCCAGCGCGCCGCCGGAGAGCAGCGCCCCGGTCGCCTGGGCGAGGAGGCGGCCGAGGAGGCCTTCGCCGCGGCGCACGGAGACGCTCGCGCGGACCTCGGAGCCGCCGCTGACGGGCGTCACGACGTACTCGACGTCGAGGCCGACCGGACCCTCTGCGGTGAGCGCGAGGTGGCCGTCGTCGGCACGGTGGACGTCGACGTCGAAGGCGACGCGCCGGCCGGCGAGCCCGCCGCTCACACGAGCGCGGGACCCGGTGCGCAGTCGCCGGCCGTCGATCTCCTCGACGTCGAACGGGACCGGCGCCCACGTTGCGATGGCGTCGGGGGCGGTGAGGAGCGCCAGCACGTCGTCCGGCGCCGCGGCGGGAATCCTCGCGCTCGCGAAGGCGGTGTGGGTGCTGGAGGACATGGTGCGCATGGTCTTCCTTCACGCCCAATTTCGCATCACCCAAAGGAACGGATCAATGTCCGACTCGAGGATGATGCGGGTACCCGCACCTCTCCTCCGTTCGGCGGGCGCTACCCGGCGCGGCGCGCGAGGCCGAGCGCGTAGTCCACCCAGAAGACGCCGCCAGGCGGGCCTCCGTTGCAGGTCCCGTCCGACTGTCCTGGCGGCTTGATCCACAGCAGCGCGTCGACCAGCGGATCGCCCGTGGACGTCGTCGGCGGCCGGCCGAGGGCGCGGCCGGGCGGGTTGCACGGCGTGGATCCCGCGCCGTTGCCGTTGCGGCCGACGTCGATCACCGCCTTCACGCCGCCGCCGATGCGCTCCGCGAGCTCGCGCCCGAAGGCGATGGAGCGGTCGGTCGCCACGAAGTTCGAGACGTTGACGCTGAAGCCGCGGGCGCTGCGGACGCCGGCCGCGATGAGCCGCGGCGCCATGGCCTCCGGGCGCTTCCAGATCGCGTTGCCGCCGTCGATGTACACAGCGGCGCGCGTCGTGGCGTTGAAGTGACGCACCGCCCAGCGCATCAGCGAGGTGCGCTGGCGGCGCTGCGCCTCGTTCAGGCAGTCCATCGCGGCCAGCGCATCGGGCTCGAGGATGACGGCACTCGGACGGCGCCCGAGCCCGGCCGCCATGCGCGAGATGTAGCGCCGGTACGCGGCGCTCGAGCTCGCGCCGCCGCTGCGGCAGTCAAGGTGGGGGATCGCGTATGCGACGAGCACGGGCACCGCGCCGGCGCGCCGCGCGTCGCTGGCCTCGCGGCGCGACGCCTGCAGCGCGTGGTCCTCGGAGATCCACATCGCGACCGGCTGACGGGCGATCCGGTCCAGCAGCGCGGCGTCCCCCGGGCGCGAGTCGCGCAGGCGCTGCGCCCACTCCCGCGCCGGGTTGTCGCGCGGGACGTGCAGTCGCGCCCCGGGCAGCGGCGAGCCGGTCACCGCGTCCGCGGCGGGCGCGAGCGTTGCGAGAAGCGCGACCGCCGCTGACGCGGCGGTCAGGACGCGGACGAACATCGCTCAGGCGCGCGAGATGTAGTCGCCCGAGGCGGTCTGGACCTTCACGCGGTCGCCGACGTTGATGAACAGCGGCACCTGGACCTGGGCACCGGTCTCGAGCGTCGCAGGCTTGGTGCCACCGCCCGACGCGGTGTCGCCGCGCAGGCCGGGCTCGGTCTGGCTCACCTCCAGCTCGACCGACGCGGGCAGCTGAAGGTCGCTCGGCTGGCCGTCGATGAAGAGCACGTCGACCTCGTCGTTGGGCCGCGTCCAGCGCAGCGCGCCGGAGACCGTGCTCTCGGGAATCGCCATCTGCTCGAAGGAGCTCGTGTCCATGAAGTGGGCTTCCGATCCGTCGGAGTACAGGAACTGCATCTTGCGCGCCTCGGTGCGCACAGCCCTGAACTTCTCACCGGCCCGGAAGGTGCGGTCGATCACCGCCCCGTCCTGCGCCCGGCGCAGCTTCGTGCGGACGAACGCGCCGCCCTTGCCGGGCTTGACGTGCTGGAACTCGACGATCTTGAAGATCGTGCCCTCGACGTCGATGTGGTTCCCGTTCTTGAACTGGTTGGTGGAAATCGTGGGAATCAGCCCCTTGAGGCATCCCGGGTTGACGGCGCGCGGCGCTGAGAGGCTAGCGTCTTGTGGGAGCGTCTCTGTCCTCCGCGCTGTGACTCTCGGCGAGCGGATTCTGCGCCGCAGGCGTGCAGCGAGGGACCCCCTGGGTGAGCGATCCGCTACCTGGTGAGCGGGCCGAGGCCACCGCGAGTTTCCGGGTGGCCGAAGTCTGGAGGCGCGGGCGGGGGCGGTGGAGGGGGCGCCGACGGCTTCTGCGTCTCTGCCATGGTCAGCCCAGGTTAGCCGCCAGCGCCCACGTCCAGAAGACCAGTTGCAGCACGAGGGCCACAGCTGCGCCGAGGAAGTAGCGACTCAGCTCGTCGATCTTGCCCTGATTCTCGCCCCATAGCTCTTCCAGCCAGTAGATCAGCCGTCGCCGGACCTCCTCGTCATCGTCGATGACCTCGAACAACGACTCGTATTGCGCGATTGCGTTGACGCTGAACACGAACTCCGTCTTCGGTAGAAGGATGTAGGTCGCGAGGCCAATCGAGATGGCCAGAGCGACAAGCGCCAGGCCCTCGAGCACGGCGAGACTCGTCGTGTGCTGGATCGTCTGTGCGCCCAGGAACGACGCGGTCAGCGACGAAGCCGCCAGGAGGGTTCCTGTGCGCTGTCGCAACTCAGCCAACGACCGTTCTTGGAGGTCGAGACCGCGGAGAGCCGCTGAATAGGACAGCTCTGCCAGCGCGCTCATTTACAGCTCACGCTACGCAGTCGTCCGGACGGCAGCGTGCGAGGCGTCGATGTGCCGAAGCAGCCTTCTTGAACCGGTTGGTGCTGATGATGGTCGATCAGCCCCTTCTAGAGACAAATCGCGATCTGCTGACGGGGCGCGGCGGGCTCGAGCCCGCCTTGCGCAACGCCAAACTCACCTCGCGTTGGTTCCGGCTCGCGAGGCTCCACGAGCTACGCGGCGCCCTGCGCCGTCAGATACGCCCCGGCCCAGAGCTGTCGCGGCTGGGACGACACGAACATGTCGCGCAGGTGGTCGAGGAGTTGCCCGCGCTCGTCCTCATCCAGAGCGTCCCGGATGGCTTCTCGGAGCGTGGGCGCCAGAGGATTCGGCGCACTGTCGAGCATGCTGTCGAAGCTCGCCGCGCGTCTCGCACCAGGTGCCACGTCGAGCTCCAGGGTGAGGTGGACTTCGGGGAACCCTGCGTCAACGGCATAGCGGACGAGGTCCCGGTCGTCGAAGTCGGTCATCGAGATGGTCGCGGGGTCCGACAGGCGGTCGAACACGTCCTTCACCTTGTCGGCGAGGTGGCCAACCGGGCTCACGTCGTATCCCCACAAGCGGTCCCGGGGCTCCGGGTACATGAGCTCGTTGATGGGCTCGAAGAGCGAGATGCGGCCGCCGGGCCGCAGCACGCGGCGCATGGCCGCGAACGCGGCAGGTTTGTCGGCCACGTAGATGAGGACCGAGCGCGTCATGATGACGTCCACCGAGCCATCCGCTACTTCGGCGAGGTCCTCGGCACGCGCACGGACGAACCGGGCGCGTCCCACAGCACCGCAGTCGCGCGCCGCCTGCTCGGCATGCTCAAGCAGCGACGGCGAGATGTCCGCGAAGATGACCGCCCCACCTGGGCCGACGCGCTGCAGCGCCGCGAGCCCAAGGAGGCCGTCGCCGCAGCCTACGTCCAGGACCGTCGCGCCTTCCAGCGCGCCCGCCTGGTCGAGCACCCGGTCTCGGATTGGTGCGAGACGCTCAAGCGACAGCCGACGCTGTTCGCCGTCGCTTGCATCGCGCCGGTCGGTCAGCCACTGCGCCCATCGGTCTGGAGTGCCGGCCATACCTGCAGGAAGCATCCCAGCCTCTCGCAGGACCCTGGACCGCGTTGGCCTGCCGACCGTAGTGTCCGGCCATGAGGTTCGTGATCGCGGGCGGCGGCGTCGCCGGGCTCGCGGCGGCACTCGCCGTCGCACGGGCCGGGCACACGGCGGTCGTCCTCGAGCGCGACGACGTCGGGCCGCACCCCTCCCCCGAGTCGGCGTTCGCGGCGACGCGCAACGGCATCCCCCACTTCCACCAGCCGCACGCGTTCCTGCCGCGCGGCCGGCGCGTGCTCGGCACGCTCGCGCCGGACGTCCTCGACGCGCTGCTCGAGGCCGGCGCCGACCCGCAGGACCTCCGCGACCGGCTGCGCGGGCCGCCCGAGCCCGAGGACGAGGACCTCGTGTACCTCTGGGTGCGCCGGCCCGTCATCGAATGGGCACTGCGCCGCGCCGCGGCGGCCCAGGAGGGCGTCGATCTGCGGCCCGGCGTCCGCGTCGCCGGGCTGATCGCGAGCGAGAACGGCGCTCGCCGGGCGCTCGGCGTCGCCCTCGAGGGCGCCGAGCCCGTGCTCGGCGACGTCGTCGTCGACGCGCTCGGCCGTTACCGCTGCCCGCCCGGCTGGCCCCGCGCGGACGCTGAGCCGGTGGACTCGCGCGCGATCTACTTCTGCCGCTACTTCCGGCTCAACGAGGGCGCCGAGCACATGGACGCCCCCCTGCTGAACCCCCGCGGCGACCTCGGGTACATGGGGTTCAACACCTTCCGGGGCGACAACAGGACCTATGCCGTCATTCTTATCGTCCCCGCGACCGATCGCGCCCTGCGCGTCCTCAGGAGCGAGACGGCGTGGATGCGGGCGTGCTCGTCCACCAGGGCGCTCGACACCCTCACCTCGCCGGAGTACGGCCGGCCCATCACGCCCGTGATGCCGATGGGCGGCCTGATGAACGTGGACCGGACCGGAGATCCCGGGGTCGCCGGCCTGGTCGCCGTCGGAGACGCCCTGTGCCACACCGATCCCGCCTTCTCCTACGGGCTTGCGTTCTCGCTCCTGCATGCGGAGGCGCTCGCCGCCGCGGCGGCGGACGGGTCAGACGCCGTCGGAGACCGCTACCGCGCGGACGTCGGCCCCGAGGCGCGGGAGCGGTTCGCCCTCGCGTGCGAGACGGATGCGGCACGCGCCCTGCGCTGGACCGGCGAACCGGTCGACGTCGGTCGCCGCGACGGGTGCTATCCGCTGTTCGCCTTCGCCGCAGCGCTCGCCGCGGCGCCCCACGACGACCTGGTGCTTCGGCGCACGATCCGGCGGATCGGGATGCTGGACCGGACTGCCGTGTTCGACCGCGACGGCGACCTACACGAACGCGTCGAGCGGATCTTCGGCGAGCTCATGCGCACGCCGCCTCCGCCGGCTGGCCCGCCGCGGGACGAGCTGCTCGCGCTGCTCGCCTGATCACCCGCCTCCGCCGTTCGTCGCGAACAGCAGGATCGGCGCTGCGACCGTGAGCACGCAGATCAGCCCGAAGTAGGCCCAGCCGAGCGTCCGTGCGAGCACGCCGTTGACATGGTCGCCCATCACCTCGCGGTCGCCGGCGACCAGCAGCACGGGAAGGTAGGTCAAGGGGAGCGCGACGACCGACAGCACGACCGCGTACTCCGTGAGCTCGACCGGATCGATGCCCGTCGCGACCACGGCATAGCCGCCCACCATCGCTGCCATCCAGCTCATCGTCCACCTGCGCGGATCGTCGGCCTTCTTGCCCCACTGCCACCCCATGTACTGCGCCAGGTTGTAGGCGAAGGAGAAGCACGTGTCGATCGCAGCGCCTCCGATGGCGAAGAGGATCCCGAGCAGCGCAAGCAGCAGGCCGGTCTCCCCGTACGCCGCCTGAGCGCCCAGGGCGACGGTTCCGAGATGCCCGGGGTCCACGCCCGCCGGGTTGAAGACCTGCGCCGCCGTCACCAGAAGCCCGACCGAGAGCAGGCCTCCGAGGCCGTAGCCGATGATGGCGTTCGCGCGGTTGACGCCGAGGTCCTTCTCCTCCCAGCCCTCCTCGCGCGCGCCGGATGAGTAGAAGTAGATCTCGTACGGCATGAACGCCGCGGCGACGAGCCCGACTGCGAAGTACCAGTACACGGTGGCGTCCTGGACGTCGGGGACGAACCCTCGCCCGATGTCGCCCCAGTCCGGACGGAAGTGCAGCGCCGCCGCGACGTAGACGAGGAGCGCCAGCCCGCCGTAGCCGAAGATGCGCTCGATCGCGCCGAAGGACAGCTTCCAGCACGCCGCGCCGAGCAGGATCGCGCCGATGAACATGAACGTCTGCTCGGGGCCGTCGAACAGCAGCGTGAACGCCAGGCCGACGCCGCCGATCTCCGCGGCCAGCGTGAGGAACGTCAGCACGAGCGACGCGACGAGCGTGACGAGCGCCAGCCGTGGTCCGTAGCGCTCGCGCACGAGCTCGAAGTTCGCCTTCTTCGCGATCGCCGCGACGCGCCCCGACATCTCGGCGAAGACCATGATCCCGAGGACGCCGACCGGAACGGCCCACAGGAGCTGATAGCCGAACCGCGCGCCCGCCTGGGTGTTGAATACGAGGTCGCCGATGTCCACGAAGCCGCCGATCGCGGCGATGATCCCCAGCGCGATCTCGAAGATCTTCCTCACAGCCGCTCCGAGAGCCGCGCGGCTCGCTGCGAGAGCCGGTCCAGGCGCTGCTCCACGTCGCGGGCGACGGATCGGTCGGACGGCGAGACCTGCAGGTCACCCAGCGCGGAGTCGATGTCCTGCGCCAGCCGCACGGCCTCCGCCTTGGCCTGCGCGTTGCCCGGCCTCGCCTCAGCATCGCTCAGCTTCTCGGCCTCGTGCGCGGCGTCCTCGCCGAGATTGCGCGCATGGACCCTGGTGAACGTGACCTTCGTGCGGTCCTCGACGACGTCGAGTGCGACCAGGCGCCCCTCGGCCGCGGTGGACTCCAGGGTCTGCACGCCGCGTTCGAGCTCATCGTCTTCGATCGGGCCGCCGCATCCCGCGAGGAGGACCACGGCGGCCACGACGAGCCATCGGCGAGCGTGCACGCGCCCGTCTTTCCCGGCGCTGCGGGATCGCACGCTCCGAGCCGGCGGCGCGTGCGCCGCCGGCCCTTCCCGATCGCCGTGGCTAGCGCACCGTGATGACGCGGTACATGCCCTGCTCGTGGTGCTCGTCGAAGAAGCACACGAAGCCGTACCGCCCGGCCCTCGGGAAGCTCACCTGCTGGTCGTTGGACGTGTTGCCCCCGCTCATGATCGGCTGCACCCCCACCGGCTCCCCGGCGATGATGCTGCCGAACGCGCGCTCGCTGCCCGAGCGCAGCACGCGGCCGAAGCGGGCGTTGCTCACGCCCCGGCGCAGCGGGAAGGCGATCGCGAAGTGCGGCACACCGTCCTCGTTCGTCAGTCGAACGACGCCGCTGCGCGGCAGCGACGCGGCGCCGCGGAAGCGCCGACCCACCATACGGATCGTGGCGTCCGGCGCGGCGAGGGTCGCCCCGTTGGCCGTCGCGCTCGTCGTGAACGTCGAGATGCCGCGGGTTGGCGGCGGACCCTGGTCGGTCTCCGGCTCGCTGACGAGGATGTACGTCTGCCCGGGCTTCAAGGTGAGCGTGATGTCGCGCGTCGTCTCGTCACCTGCCAGGAAGGTGCTCGCCTGAACCCAGGTCAGGCCGAGCGAGGAGTCGCCCTCGCGACGGTCGTCGCGGTCCATCGCAGCCTTGAACTCGTCGAGCGACACGCCTGCGTTCAAGAGGCCCACGTAGACGTAGAGCCCCTTCTGCGATGCGGCCTTCGTGATCCGGAACGTCGTCGGACCGGCGGCGACCGGTCCCGTGACCTGCGCGGCGATGCTCGTCGCGCTGGCCGTCACGCCTACCGTCGGCGGCGGGGACTGGGCCATCGCGATGGCCGCCAGCACGCCGAGGACGCCTACGGCACCGAGTGCCGCCCCCCATGCTCTGCGCACAGCCTCTCCTCTCGTACGCCGGCTCTGGTTCCTGACCCTACGGAGCTTGTGACGAAGCGCGCAAGTGCCGGTCCGCCGATCGGTTCATCGGCGCACAGGCTCGGGTAGCCCGTGTGAGACATCCAAGCAAGGAGGCAGCCATGCGAATCGGAACGTCGCTCGTGCTCATCGCCATCGGGGCGATCCTCACGTTCGCCGTCAACGTGACGGCCAAGGGCTTCAACATCAACACCATCGGCGTGATCCTGATGATCGTGGGCGGCGTCGGCCTGCTCATCTCGCTCGTCATGGCCGGCACGATGGACCGCGGGGCCGACAGGCCGGTGGTCCGCGAGCGCGACGTCTACTGAGCAGCCTCGGCCACCGACTGCGAACGCGGCCGCACGCCCGGTCGCAGGACCCGTGCGCTCCAGCGCAGCGCCGGCCGCTCCACGAGCAGCCAGCTCGCGATCGCGAGGAGCACGGTGGGGCCGACCACGCGGCCCAGTGCCGGCCAGAACTCCTCCGGCATGGCGTCCTGCACCTGCAGGGCGTAGAGGACCGGCATGTGCCAGAGGTACACGCCAAGGGAGATCGCTCCCAGCGCGCGCAGGGGCGCGAGACCGAGCAGTCGCGTCGGGCGCAGCGCGACCGCCGCGACGATCGCCGCGTACCCCAGCGAGCCGGGGAGGTCGGCGACGATCACGCCGGTCGTCCCCGTGTCCCCCGCGCTGTGCCAGGCGGCGTTCAGGAAGACCGCGACGCAGCCGGCGATCATGAGCGCGAGCGCCGCGACGGGACCGAGCCGCCTGCCGTGCGCGAGGACGGCCGCCCCGATCCCGCACGCGAAGGCGCTGAGGTAGGTCGGCAGCGTCCAGGTGACTTCCGGCTCCCAGCCCGCCGCGTAGCTGGCGGCGATCCAGCCGACGCTCACCGCCGTCAGCGCGAGGCACAGCCCGAGCGGGCCGCTGACGTGCGCCCGACGGCCCAGCCGCATGATCGCCCAGCCGATGAGCGGCAGCGCGAGGTAGAAGCTGACCTCGACGTGGAGCGTCCACATCGGAGGATCGAGCATCGTGCGCGTGTTCGGGTCGAGGTTCGGGATGAACAGCAGGAACAGCGGAAGCTCGCCCAGGCTGATGTCGCGTGGATGGCCGGTGCCGTGCAGGAGCACCAGCGCTCCGAGGAGCGCGAGGGCGTAGCCGGGCACGATGCGGGCGACGCGCCGCAGCGCGAAGCGCCGGAGGTCGGGCGGGGCGCGCTCGCCGCGGGACGCGGCGATCCACGGCGACGCCAGCAGGTACGCCGAGAGCACGAAGAACAGCAGCACCGCGGTGCGCAGCTCGCCGAGCGCGCGGTCGACGAGCACGTCATGGGCCGGGTCGTTAGCGCCCGTGTACATCCAGACGTGCAGCACGAGCACGGCGAACGCCGCGAGACCGCGCAGACCGTCGAGTCCGTGGGCGCGCCCGCTCACCCGGCGGAACGTTCCCCGGCCGGCGGCGCGCCAATCAGCGAGCCCGGATCGGCGACTCCGCGTCCTGGAGCGCGAACGCGCAGAGGATCAGCGCGATGTGCGTGTAGGCCTGCGGGTAGTTCCCGAGCTGCTCGCCGTCGGGCGTGAGCTCCTCAGCGAGGAGGCCAAGGTCGTTCGCGCACCCGGCGACGCGGTCGAACAGCTCCCGCGCGGCCGCGACGTCGCCGATCTGCAGCAGCGCGGTGCACAGCCACAGCGTGCAGATCGCGAAGGTGCCCTCCTCCTGACCTGCGAACCCGTCGTCGGTGTGGCCCACGTCGTAGCGGTCGACGAGCCCGCCGCGCATGAGCTGCTCCTGGGTCGCGCGGACGGTGCCGACGAACCGGGCGTCGTCCGGGGCGATGAAGCCGACGGTCGCCAGCATGAGGTTGGAGGCGTCGAGCGTGCCCGAGCCGTAGGACTGGGTGAACGACCCCAGCCCGTGGTCGAACCCGCGCTCGAGGATCTCCTCGCGCAGCTCGTCTCGCTCGCGCCGCCAGCGCGGGAGGTTCTCGTCGTCGTAGCCGTCCAGCTCGGCGAGCGCGATCGCGCGGTCCAGCGCGACCCAGCACATGACCTTGCTGAGGACGAAGTGCGCGGGCTCCCCGCGGACCTCCCAGATGCCCTCGTCCGGCTCGCGCCACTCGCGCAGCGTCCGGTTCGCGAGCGCGCGCATGAGCCGCCAGCGATGCGGGTTCATCGGCTCCTCGGAGCGCAGGCGCATCATCCAGAGGGCGTCGGCGACCTCGCCGTACGTGTCGATCTGGCGCTGCGTGGCGGCGCCGTTGCCGGTCCGGACCGGAGCGGAGCCGCGGTAGCCCTCGAGGTGGTGCAGCTCGGCCTCGGGGAGGTGCGGCTCCCCGCCCACGCCGTACATGATCTGCAGGTCCTCGACGCCGGAGGCCAGGGAGATCATCTTCAGCCAGTCCAGCCAGGACTGGGCCTCGTTGACCTTGCCCACCTTGCCCAGCGCGCCGAGCGTCAGCGTCGCGTCGCGCAGCCACGAGTAGCGGTAGTCCCAGTTGCGCGTGCCGCCGACGCACTCCGGCAGCGACGTCGTTGCGGCGGCGATGATCGCGCCCGACGGCTCGTACTGCAGGCCCTTCAGCGTCAGCGCGGACCGCTCGACGAGGTCTGCGCGCGCCGCCGGAAGGTGCAGGTCGGCGCACCAGTCGCGCCAGTGGGCGGCCGTGCGGTCCAGCGAGTTCGCGAGATCCGACGGGCCCGGCCGGTTCAGCGTGAGCGAGAACCCGTGGGCCTCGCCGGCGGTCACCGTGCGGCGCTCGCAGGAGCCGTTCAGTCCGTCGGCGACGAGCGTGTCCCCGCCAGGCAGCTCGCACACGAGCCAGCCCAGCCGGCGCTTCCACGCGACCGGCCCGTGCTCGCCGTAGCCGGGGCGGGGGTCGCAGAGGATCTCGACGTCGACGCTGCCCGACAGGCCCTCTAGGCGCCGGCACATCGCCTGGCGCGCGCCGACGTGCAGCCAGTCGGTGAGACGGACGACGCCGGACGCGGTGGTGAACGTTGTCTCCACCACGTTGGTCTGCGGCAGGTAGCGGCGGCTGACGGTGGAGGCGTCGACCGGGCGGATGTGCCAGGTGCCGCCGCGGCGGGAGTCGAGGAGGGCGCCGAAGATCGCGGGGCTGTCGAACCGCGGCCAGCACAGCCAATCGATGGCGCCGTCGGTGGAGACGAGGGCCGCGGAGCGGCAGTCGGAGAGGAAGCCGTAGTCGCTGATCGGGGCGTAGCCGGCGGCGTCGCGCGCGGCGCCCGCATCCGCGGGAATGGGGGTCGTGAGCGTCGGGCGAAGCACGCATTCCATGCTGCGGCGCGGCCCTCCCGGCCACATGAGCAATACTCGCCAGCAACGGTTGCGAGATCTCGCAAGTTAGGTTCCCTTCCATGGCGATCGGCGAGGACGAAGCGGCTGCGCTGACGGCGACCGAGGCGGTCGCTGCGCTCGCTTGCGGCCGGCTCGAGCTGCCTGAGTACGTCGAGGCGCTGCTGCGGCGCACGGAGCGCCTGGCCCACCTCAACGCCTACGTGACGCACGACGCCGACGCGGTGCTCGCCGCGGCGCGGCGCCCCGAGTCGGCCAGAGGTCCGCTCCACGGCCTGCCCGTCGGCGTCAAGGACTCGATCGGCACAGCCGACATGCCGACCGGCGCGGGGACTCCTGGGCTCGACGGCTGGACGCCGCCGGTCGACGCCGCGGTGGTCGCCGCCCTGCGCGAGGCGGGCGCGACGCTCACCGGCAAGCTCGGCCTGCACGAGCTCTCGACCGGAGTCACGACGAACAACCCGCACACCGGCGCCGTGCGCAACCCGTACCGGCCCGATCACCACACCGGCGGCTCCAGCGGCGGGACGGCGGCGGCGGTGGCGGCGGGGCTCGTCCCCGCCGGCCTGGGCGGCGACACCGGCGGGTCGTGCCGGATCCCGGCGGCGCTGTGCGGCTGCGTCGGCTTTCGGCCCACGCTCGGGCGCTACAGCCAGCAGGGCTGCGTCCCGATCTCCTCGACCCGCGACACGCCCGGCCCGCTGGCACGGACCGTCGCCGACGTCCGCCTGCTGGACGCCGCCTGCACGGGTGCGCAGCCGACCGCGCGACGCGAGCTCGAGGGCCTGCGGCTCGGCGTCCCGCGCGATCCGTTCTACCGCGATCTCGACCCTCGCGTGGCAGCGCTTGCCGAGGCCACGCTGGACCTGCTCGCGGCGCACGGCGCGGTCCTCGTCGAGATCGACCTCTCGACGCTGCCGGAAGTGCACGAGCGCTCCGGGCTCGCCATCCCGCTGCACGAGACGGCGCGCGAGCTCGCCGTCTACCTCCTCGACAACGAGGCGCCGTTCGGCCCGCGCCACGTGATCGGCAACATCGCGGGCGCGGAGGTCCGCGACCTGTGGAACAGGCGCATCGAGCCCGCCGTCTACCGGGAGGCGCTCGTCGTCCACCGGCCCGCGTTGCAGGCGCTCTACGCCGGCGCGTTCGCGAGCCATTCGGTGGAGGCGCTCGTCGTTCCCACGACGGTGCTGCCCGCCGTTCCCAACCGGCCGCCGGGCGAGGACACCACAGTCGTGCTCAACGGCGAGACGCTGCCGCTCTTCCCCACGTACCTGCGCAACACCGATCCTGCCTCGGGCGCAGGGCTGCCCGCGCTGTCGGTGCCCGCCGGGCTGGCGGACGACGGCCTGCCGGTCGGCATCGAGCTCGTCGGCTCCGCCGGGACCGACGACGTCATCCTCGCGATCGGCGAGGCGCTCGAGGCGGCCCGAGGGCCGATCCCGCCGCCGGCGCTGTAGGCGCACCAGCGGCCACCAGCCTGTCGACCGTCTGGTGGTCGTGCACGAGGGTCTGCTCCCATGTCACCCGGATGACGCGCTCGCCCGACGCCTCCAGCAGGGCCTGGCGCTCGGCGTCCTCCGCGCGGGCCTGCGGGTTGTCGTGCCACCGCGCGCCGTCCGCCTCCAGGCACAGGCGCTGCTCCGGCCAGCGGAAGTCCGGGATCACGCGGCGTGCCTCGATGTGGAGCGGGACGTTGACGTCCGGCCGCGCGATCCCGGCCGCGTCGAGAAGGTCGAGGACGCGATCCTCCAGCTCGCTTCGGGTGGGGGCCGGACCGTAGGCGAGCACGCGCGCGAACCGGCCACGGCCGGGCCGGCCGTGCGAGCGATCGATCTGCTGGCCGAGGAAGCGCAGGCTCGTGAGCCGCCGGGACTGCGCCCGGCTCATCGCCCTGCGCAGGGGCCGGTCATCGAGGACCGCTGCAAGGTCGAGCAGCGTGCGCGCCGGTGACGTCACCGGGATGCTGTGGTGGCGCCAGCGGTCGAGGGTGTGGAGGCTGCGGGTCCGGTGCACCCGGATCCCGTGCGCACCGCGAATCCCACCGACGACCATCACCTCCGGCCACCAGTCCTCGTGGGGCAGGAAGTCGTAGAGCATCCCGGCGCAGTGGCGGGCGAGGAGCGCACCAGGCCCGCATGCCTTCACCGCGGCCAGCCAGTGCCCGTGCCGCGTGAGTCCCGGATGTCCCACGGCGTAGACGCCGCGATACACACGGTGCAGCCGGCCGGCCCGCAGCCGCGCCTTGACGCCGTCGGGCGTCAATCCACACTCCAGCAACTCGCGGTAGGTCAGGACGCCATGGCTGTCAGCAGCGCGTAGCGCGACCTGCGTGTCGGGTTGTGGGCGTCCTGCGCCGAGAAGTCGAACCACCGCCCGAGCGTGCCAGTCCGCGCGTCACACGGGACCACCAAGACGTCACAACTACGTGCCGGGAGGCGCCTCCATCAGCTCGCCGGCAGGCAGCACCGCCCGCAGCTCGTCCGTGAAGGCGCCGTCGATGAGGATGAACGCCACGCGCGTCACCGCGTCCGAGCGGTTCTCCCACCTGTGGTCGGTGCCGCGCTGGATCACCACGTCGCCGGGCCCGAGCGTCGTCTCGGAATCGTCCAGCACCAGGACGATCTCGCCCTCGAGCACGATGCCGTAGTCGACGGTCTCGGTCCGGTGCATCGGCGACGCCGCGCCTGCGGGGATCGAGTTGATGCGTACCTTCACGCCGTTCGGGCCGGGCGGCACGGTCAGCGCGCGCTCGGTCGGCTCGGGCTCCTCCGCGGCGATGGGCACGGGCATCGCGTCCGTCGACCACAGCTCGTGGAAGAGGGCCCCGTCGGCGGCGGTGCGCGTCGTCGGCGTCGGGCCGTCGGAGAGGAACACCGACTTGCCGCCGGCGTCGTGGCCGGTGACGACTCTGCGGGGCGTCCAGGTCATCGCGGGACCTCCGTCGTGGTCTGGCCGAGGTACCCGACGAACAGCCCGTCGGGATCGCGGTCGGCGCGGATCTCCTCCAGCCGCCGCAGCGCCTCCGGCGTCGTGTGCGGCGCTTCGCGGGTCAGGAAGTCCGAGTCTCCGGTGTAGGTGCCGTCGGCGACGGGCGCGAGCTCGGCGAAGCGCTCCTTCTGCCACGTCCGCATGCGGTCGTCCTCCGCCGGGTCCTGCCAGAGGCAGTAGGACGCGACGTAGACCGGCGCCTGCAGCGCGAAGGCCATGTCGGGCAGCTCGCGGACCGGATCCATGCTGATCCAGACCGTGAACGACTGCGGGTTGGGGAGCTCCATGAAGGTCGGGCGCAGCGGCGCGAGCCACCGCGACGGAGGGCCGGACAGCCAGACGTTGTCGGCCGTGTAGCGCCAGCCCTCCGGGTTGGCGCGGTACTGCTCGACGAACTCCTGCTCGATTGACGTCGGCTCGGCGACGACGCGCAGGAGCGCGCCGTCGATCGCGGGACAGCGCTCCAGCGGCTCCAGCGCCTCGCGCGCCTGCTCCGGCGTGTCCGCCATCGCGACGCCACGGACGAGCAGCACGTGCTCGTCGCCGAGCCCGGGCACGGTTGCGGCCACCATCACCGACTCCACGATCCCGGGCAGCTCGCGCTGCGCCTCCGCGAACCACGGTGCCACCTCGTCGAAGCGCGCCATCGGATAGGCGTAGGTCGACTGCGCCATCGCTCGCGGCGCCGGCAGCGTGCGCAGATGGAAGCGCGTCACCACGCCGAAGAACCCGGGGCCCGCCCCTCGCGCCGCCCAGTGCAGGTCGGCGTTCTGGGTGGCGTCCGCGCGGACGAGCTCCCCGTCCGCGGTGACGACGTCGATCGCCTCGACGAACTCCGCGCCCCATCCCCAGCCGCGCGCGTTCCAGCCCTGACCGCCCTGGAGCAGGAAGCCGCCGATCCCGACGGTCGGGCAGTGCCCGCCGGGGAACAGCCGCCGGCGCTCGGCCAGGTAGGGTGCCATCTGCGCCCCCGTGGTCGACGGGGACGCGCGCAGCAGCTGCGCCTCCGGATCCCACTCGAGCTGCTGCAGGCGCCCGAGGTCGATGAGCAGCGCGCCTTCGCGCACGCTCCACGCCGCCCAGGAGTGCCCCCCGGAGCGGACGGACACCTGCCAGCCCCGCTGGCGGGCGAGGCGCACGCCGGCCACGACGTCGCGCTCGCTGGCAGCCTCCAGCACGGCGACCGGACGGCGCGACGGCCGGCGGCCGTTGAAGACGCGCGCGAGCGCGGCCTCCTCGAACCCCGGGTCCTCGGGGAGGTGCAGCCAGCCGTCGAACGCCTCAGCCACGACGGCGCGGGCTCCCGTAGTCGATCGGCTCCGCGCCGGGCACGATCGTGTTGGTGATCCGCCCGATCCCCTCGACCTCCATCGCCACGACGTCGCCGGACGACAGCGGCGCCGGCTCCCGCGTGCCGCTGCGCCCCCACAGCTCCCCGAGGCAGCCCGAGCCGCACGTGCCCGAGCCGATGACGTCGCCGGGAACGAGCCAGGCGCCGCGCGACGCGTACACCAGCATCTGCTCGAACGACCAGGCCGCGCTCGCCAGCGAGTCCGAGCCGATCTCGTCCCCGTTGAGCCACACGGTCATCCTCAGGTCCAGTCGCCCGTCTGCGTTGCGGTGGCTCTCGAGCTCGTCCGCGGTCACGATCCAGGGGCCAAGCGTCGACGCGAAGTCCTTCCCCTTGGCCCAGCCCATGCCGAGCTTGCGGTCGAAGCCCTGCAGGTCCCGGCCCGACCAGTCGTTGAAGATCGCGTAGCCCGCGATGTGCTCGCGTGCGCTCTCCACCGTGAGGTCGCGCCCCGGCTTCCCGATGATCGCCGCCACCTCGAGCTCGTAGTCGAAGAGCCGGCAGCGTGGGGGCACCTCGATCTCGTCGCCGGTGCCGAAGAGCGCGTTGGGGTTGGAGAAGTAGAAGGCGGGCGCCTGGTACCAGGCCTCGGGGACCTTCGCGTCGGGCCCCTCCGTCATGACCATGCCCTCGATGTGCTGCTCGAAGGCGACGAAGTCGCGCACCGCGGGAGGCTGGATCGGCGGGCGCAGGCGCACGTCGCCCAGCGCGAGCGGCGCGCCGGGCGGCAGCGCGGCGCGCTCTTGAGGCGACATGGTCAGCAGAGCGATCGCGTCGTAGACGCCTCCCAGCGGACGAACCTCGTCCCCCTCGACGGCGCCCACGTGCGTCGCACCGTCGTGCTCGTAGGTGGCGATCCGCATCGGGTGGCTCCTCCTCGTGTCAGCTTGCGGCGACGCAGCGGTTGCGCTGCGCGCCAAGGCCCGTGATCTCGCTCTCCATGACGTCCCCCGGTTCCAGGAACCGGCGGTGGTGCGTGCCGTTGCCCGCCGGGTCGGGCACGAACGCGGCTGGCACGATCCACGGGCCGACGGGCAGGAACGTCGGCGCGTTCTTCGAGCGCAGCCAGTCCGTGCCGATCGCCTGGAGGTCCGGCCGGTAGACGAGGTCGCGCCTCGTGAGGTCGTTGGCGATCGTGTAGCCCGCGATCGTCCCGCCCGGGCCCAGGACGCACGCGAGCTCGAGCTCCCAGTCGTGCTGCTCGCCGACAGCGGGGAGCACGACGTCGTCGTAGGCGCCGCAGATCGCGCCCGAAGCGCCGAGGAACACGTACGGCTCGCGTCGGCGAAGGTGCCCAGCGCGTACATCAGATCGGCTCGGCCGTGACGACGACCGACTGCTGCGTGAGGCCGGCGAAGTCGGCGTCGTGCTTGCGCTCGATCTCCCACCGGCCGATCTGGCGGGAGATGTCGCTGACGATCCGGCAGCGCTCGTAGCGCCGCTCCATGAAGCGCTCGAGGGCCTCCTGCAGCGGGCGCGAGGTCGTCTCGTCGGCCAGCACGAGCGCGTCCTCGATCGCCATCGCCGCGCCCTGTCCCACGTGCGGCGAGGTGGCGTGCGCGGCGTCGCCGATGAGCACGACGCGGCCGCGGTGCCAGGGCCGATCGACGAACACGGCGAGGACCGAGCGCAGGACGACGTCCTCATCGCGGTCGATGTGCGCGTCGCGCAGCTCGCCGATGATGCCGCCGAACTCCGCGAGCCGCTCGCGCATCGTGGCGGCGAGCCGGTCGTCGGGCACCCACTCCTGGCCCGCGGGCGGCTCCTCGATGAGCAGCAGGTACGCGAGGTCGGGCGCGAGCGGCACGCAGCCCGCCTTGCCGTTCGTCCCGGCGAACATCCAGATCCCCTCCACCTGGGGCGGCCGGGGGACGTTGATGCGCCAGCAGACCTGACCCGTGTACTCCGCCTTGAGCTGGTCGCCGAAGACGAGCGAGCGGATCTTCGAGTGGATGCCGTCCGCGCCGACCACGAGGTCGTAGTCGCCCTGCGTGCCGTCGCTGAACGTCACGTGCACCGCGTCCTCGCGATCGTCCAGCGCGTCGACGGTGACGCCGACGCGCACGTCGGCTCCGGAGCGCTTCACCGCGTCGGTGAGGATGGTGTGCAGGCGCGAGCGGGTGATCCCGTTCATCGGCGGGTACTGAGGGCCGGCGACGCGCTCGAACGGCAGGGCGGCGAGCAGCGTGCCGTCGGCCAGGTGGAACCGCGAGCCCTCCATGGGGAAGCCCTGGTCGATGACTGTCTGGGCCAGTCCGAGCGCGTCGAGCGCGCGCAGGGCGTTGCCGGGCTGGATGATCCCGACGCCGTAGACCGACCACTCCGGGTTGATCTCGACGACATCGACCTCCACGCCGGCGCGGCGCAACGCGAGCGTCGCGGACAGGCCCCCGATCCCGCCTCCGACGACGAGCACGTTGCTGACTTCAGATGGCACGCCTCTCCCCCTGACTCTGGAGCTACGACGGTAGACGCGCCCGATCCATAAGCCAAATCACATCTTCCGATGAGATACATTGGCGCGACCGATGGATGGGCGACGCTCCCGTTTGACGCAGGTCGACCTGAACCTGCTCGTGGCGCTCGACGCGCTTCTCACCGAGCGCAGCGTCACCCGGGCGGCGGAGCGCCTGTCCCTCTCGCAGCCGGCCGTCAGCGGCACGCTCGCGCGCCTCCGCGTGCTGTTCGAGGATGAGCTTCTGGTGCGTAACGGGCGGGCCATGCGGCCCACGCCCTTCGCCGAGACGCTCGAGGCGCCGCTGCGCGAGGCACTGGCGCACGTGGAGGAGACCGTGTTCGCGCGGCCGGACTTCGTGCCCGCCGAGTCGGAGCGCACCTTCACCGTCCTGGCAACGGACTACATGGCGCTGGTCCTGCTGCGCCCGCTGCTCGTCGCCCTCGCGATCGAGACGCCCAACCTGCGCGTGCAGGTCGAGTCCGCCGGCCTCAGCACCCTGACCACACGACTCCTGCGCGGCGAGGTCGACCTGGTCCTGCTGCCCGACAACCTCACCGAGGTCACCGGCTTGCCGTCAGCGCGCCTGTTCGAGGATCGCTTCGTCGGCGCCGTCTGGCGCGAGCACCCGGACGTGGGCGACCGCGTCGAAGCCGACGAGCTCGCCGCGCTTCCCTACCTCAACTACGTCAAGGACGAGATCCGCTCCAACGCGGACGCGCACCTGCACGCGCTCGGCATCGCGCCGCGGCCGGACGCCACGATCGAGAGCTTCATCCTCGGCGCGTTCATGCTGCGGGGCACCCGGATGGTGACGTTCCTGCAGGAGCGCCTCGTGCGCGAGCTGGGCGACGCGGCGGCGATCCGCGCCGTCGAGCCGCCGGTCGAGCTGCCCCGTCTGGTCGAGGCGATGTGCTGGCATCCGCGCGCAAGCGGTGACCCGGGGCACGTATGGCTGCGCGAGCGGATCGCCCGGCTCGCCGTGGAGCTCTGACGGAGCCCCAGCGGGGCGTCTCGCGCACCATCTCGTCGAGGTCACCGGCGAGAACGTCTTGCGGCACGCATACCATCGCGCCCCATGACATTCTCCATGCTGGCCCGCGACGCCGACACGGGGCAGCTCGGCGTCGCGGTCGCGACGTCGGACCTTGCGGTCGGCGCGCACGTTCCGTTCGCCGAGCCCGGTGTCGGCGTCGCGATCACGCAGCACCGCACCGATCCGCGCCTCGGCCCGCGGATGCTCGAGCTGCTTCACGGCGGCGCGGGCGCGCGCGACGCGGTGAACACCGCCGCGTCCGAGACGCCTCACCGCGGCTGGCGGCAGCTCGCGGTCCTCGCCACGAGCGGCGACTACGCGGCGTACGCGGGCGAGGGCGTCGCGCCGGCGGTGGCGATGCTGCCCGGCGACGGATGCCTGGTTGTCGGCAACATGCTCGCGTCCGGCGCCGTCGCGCCGGCGATCGCGGCGGGCTTCGCGTCCGCCACGGGCGAGCTGGCGGGGCGGCTCGTCGCCGGGCTTCAAGCTGGGCTGGCGGCGGGCGGCGAGACGCGGCCGCTGCGCTCGGCGGCACTGCTCGTCGTCGGCGAGCACGACTTCCCTCTCGTGGACCTGCGCATCGACGACCACGACCAGCCGGTCAGCGCCCTGGAAGCCCTGTGGCACGCGTACGAGCCCTGGGAGGAGGACTTCGTGCGCCGCGCGCTGGATCCGGAGGGCGCGAACGGGACGCCGAACGGCGCTCATCCGGCGCCGGCCTCGACGACGACGTAGGAGCTCCGGACGAGAGGTCGCCGGCTCTCACGGCCAGGACAGGGCGAGCGAGACCAGCTCACCGGGCGTCGCGGCCAGCGCCTCCGCACCGGCCGCCTGCAGCTTCGCCTCCGAGCCGATGCCCCACAGCACGCCGATGCACGGCAACCCGTGCTCGTGGGCGCCCTCCACGTCGAACCGCGTGTCGCCCACCATCACGGGCCGGGAGCCCGCCGAGCGCGCGGCGGATCGTCTCGGCCTTCGGCTCGAGGTTCGCGTCCAGCGCCGGCCCCTCGACGACGGCGAAGTGCTCGCGAAGCCCGAGCGCCTCGAGCAGCGGGACGGTGAGCGGGCGACGGTCGCGTCGCCCGTGAGGTGCTCGAACGTGCGCAGCAGCGGGGGTCCGAGGAACGGGTGCAGCTCCTCGGCGGGGCGCTCGTCGAAGCCGGCGCCCGCCAGGGCGGCGTTCACACAGCGTGCGAAGGCCACGCGCGAGTCTGCGAGGACGCCGTCGAGGTCGAAGATGACGGCGTCGGCGGGCACCGCCGCCGAGGTTAGTAAACGGCGTGCAGGACGGCCCAGCGGGCCAGCTCGGACCGGCGGCGCAGGTCCGTCTTGTCCCGGATGCGCGCGAGGTGGTTCTGCACGGTGCGCGGCGAGACGTAGATCTGCTCGGCGATCTGCTTGTCGGTGAGGCCCTGCGCGACGAGGCGCAGCACCTCGTGCTCCGTGGCCGTGAGCTTCGAGCGCACCTCGGGCTGCTCGCCGCTGGAGGCGCGGGAGTAGGCGCGCAGCAGATGGCCGGCGAGCGCGGGCGCGATGACCGACCCGCCGCCGTGCACCGTGAGGACGGCCTGGCGCAGCTCCTCGCCGGTCGCGCGCTTCGTGAGGTAGCCCGAGGCGCCGGCGGCGACCGCGTCCAGCAGCGGCTCGCCCTTCTCGCTCGCGGTCATGACGATGGTGCGGACGCCGGGAAGCTCAGCGCGCAGGCGCTCGAGCAGCATCATGCCGCCGAGCTCGGGCATGTGGAGGTCCAGGAGCACGACGTCCGGGCGGAGCTCGTGCGCCATGTGCAGCCCCTCGCGGCCGTTGGCGGCCTCCCCCACGACCGTGATCGCGGGGTCGCGCTCCAGCGCGGCTGCGACGCCCTCGCGCACGAGCGGGAAGTCCTCGACGAGCAGGACGCCGATGTTCATGCCGCGTTCGCCTCCGTCCCGTCAAGGATCCACGGGAGCGGCACGTGCGCCTTGAGCGTGATGCACGTCCCCTCGCCCGGCTTTGAGTCGATGATGGCGACGCCGCCCGCGCGCGCCATGCGCCCGACGATGCTGTCACGCAGGCCGCTCCCGCGCCGTGCGGTGCGCGGGTCGAAGCCGATGCCGTCGTCGCGGACCACGACGGTCGCGACGCCCATCACGACGTGGCAGGAGACGACCGCCTGCGTGGCGCGCGCGTGCTTGCGCACGTTCGTGAGCGCCTCGCGGGCGGCGGCGACGAGGTCGGCGCCCTCGGGACCCTCGACGGTGCCGTCGATCTCGCCGAAGACGAGGCGGATCTCGTGCGTCGCCTCGAGCTGCTCGTCGGCGATGACGCTGCGCAGGCGCTCCACGAGAGAGCCGCCGCCGTCGCGGCCCGCGTCCTCGACGTAGGCGCGCAGCTCGGTGGCTGCGCCGGCGGCGACGCGCATGAGATCGGCCGCGTCCGGGACGTCGGCGTAGCCGCCCGCGGCGATGAACTCCAGCTGCTGCAGCAGCGTGTCGTGCAGCCACGCCCGGGTTCTGGCGCGCTCGGCGTCGAGCGCCTCCGCGACGGCTGCCGCGATCCGCGCCCGGTCGGGCGTGGAGGGCGCATGCGCGCGGCGCCGCGCGGGAAGTGAGGTCAACGAGCCCACTGCGTTACCCAACGTCAGGGGCTCTTGCGGACTTGATCACAGCGGGACGCCCCTGGACATTCGGGCGGGGGGTGTTGTCCCGGGCGCCAGAATCAGCCCAGAAGGGTGGTACGCAGCGCTACGCTGCGAATGTCCCCTCTGCCCCGAGGTAAGTGCCCATGTCCGAGCTGTGCATCCAGGTCGTGCCCGACCCGCGCGGAGCGTGGGCCGTGAAGCGTCCCGGCGAGGCGACGCCCCTGTCGGTCCACGCGAGCGCGACCGAGGCGGAGCGCCACGCCCTGCGCGAGCGTCGTGCTGGCGAGCGGATCATCATCCGCGACCGATACGGGCGTGAGCGGAGCACTCCGCCGCGCCGATAGCCACCGATCTACGCCCCGGTCAGTCCAGGAGCTCGTCGGAGCCGACGACCCTCGCTACGCGGCGGCCGCCTCGGCCTCGCCGTCCGCCTGGCTCACGGCCCGCCGCCAGGTGCGCACGAACGCGCGCACCACCCGCGGGTCGAACTGGTCGCCCGCGCAGCGTTCGATCTCGGCGAGGGCCATCTCGGGGTGCATGGCGTCGCGGAAGGAGCGCGCGCGGGTCATGGCGACGAACGCGTCGCAGACCGCGATGATCCGCGCGCCGAGCGGGATCTCCTCGCCGGACAGCCCGTCCGGGTAGCCGCCGCCGCCGTGGCGCTCGTGGGTCGAGCGCACGATCTTCGCGACGCGTCCCAGCGCCGGCGCCGCGGCCACGATCCGCTCGCCGATGACGGTGTGGCGGCGGATGTGCCACCACTCGGCCGGGTCCAGGGGACCCTGCTTGTCCAGGATCATCTCCGGGATCGCGACCTTGCCGATGTCGTGCAGCTCGGCTGCGCGGCGGACCTCCTCGACCTCCTCGCGGTTCATGTCCATCGCGCGTGCGGTCGCGGCGGAGAGGTCGGCGACCTCGGCCGTGCGCTCGCCGGCGTCGGGGAAGCGCTCCACCATCGCTCGCACCAGCGCATCGGTGGCCTGGCGGATCGCCGACAGCCGCCCGTCCTGCTTGCAGGCGTACATGCGCTGGTCGGCGAGGCGCATCGCGTCGGTCGCGTCCGCCGCCTCGTGCGGAAGCAGGATCGCGCCGTGCGAGCAGCCGATCGCGTAACCGTCGCCCTCCTCCGACAGCGCCTGGACGCACGCCTGCAGCCGCGTCTCCCACGCCTGCTCGCCGGGGATGAGCAGCACGCAGAACTCGTCGCCGCCCAGGCGGTAGGCGCGCCCGCCCTGGCCGACGGCGACTTCGAGTCGCTCCGCGAGACGGGCGAGCACCGCGTCGCCGGCCGGGTGTCCGAAGACGTCGTTGTAGTGCTTGAACCCGTCGAGGTCGAAGACGACGAGCATCAGCTCGCGACCGTCCGCGAGCGACGGGAGCCGGCCGTCGAGGTCGATGCGCAGCAGCCGGCGGTTCCCGAGCCCGGTCAGCGGATCGGTGAGCGCCTCGCCCTGCGCGTGACGCAGGCTCGCCGCGTGGGCGCGGAGCGTCAGGTTCAGCCTCGTGATGCTCGCGACCAGCGCCGCGACGGCGAGGGCGACGGCGAGCAGGTTGACGTCCCAGATCGCGGCGGCCGCGAGGACCGTGAGCGCGATCGCGGCGAACGCGAGCGGCAGCGCGTACCGGACTCCGCCGACGGGCGCGCTCTCGCCGCGCGCCTCCTGCGCGGCCAGCGGCGTCCAGGCCGCGAGCGCCCAGAGCGGCGCGGCCGCCCACCATCCGACGTCCCACGGCCCGCCGGACACCCAGGTGCCGTCGGCGACCTCCACGAGGTAGACGCCGTCGGTGACCGTGAAGCACAGGCACCCGAGGGCGAGCAGCATCCACGTGCGGCTCACGCGCCATCCCTGCAGGCCGCCGATGCCGACGATCGTGGCAAGGAGCAGGAGGTCTCCGACCGGATAAGCGAGGTTCGTCGCCAGCGCCAGCCGATCGCCGCCCACGACCTTCACGACGGCCTCGAAGACGGTGGCGGCGCTCACCGCGCCGACGGCGAGCGCCGCGGTCGCGGCATCGGCCGCCATCATCCGGTCCGCTCCGCGGACGCGCGCGCGAGCGAGCGCGACGATGCCTCCCAGGGCGAGCACCGGGAACGACACGTACCCCGCGTCGGCCGGCGACGGCACCGGCGGGCTCGCGAGGTCCCAGAAGAAGTGCGTGAAGTAGGCCTCCCCCGCCGTCCACGCCAGCAGCGCGCCGCCGATCAGGGTCCACCCCAGCCGCTCGCTGGAACGCGTCGCCACGCGAACGAGCACCGCGACGCCGCCCGCCGCCATCACGCCGAGGTGCACCCAGCGACCGAACAGGGGGCCGCCGGCGCCCTCCAGTCCAGGCACAACCACGTGGAGCTCGTGGAGCGCGAGCCACGCCAGCAACGCGCCGGCGAGGCAGGGCACGAGGCGGGAAGGGGCCATGCTCACCCATCGGCGGGGATGCGGAACGCTTCAGTCCGCGCGTCGATCAGTGGACGACCGTGAGGTCCTTCGGAAGGGTGCTCAGGACCTCGTTGCCGTCCTCGGTGACGACCACGAGGTCCTCGATGCGCACGCCGAGCGTGCCCGGGACGTACACGCCCGGCTCGACCGTCACGACCTGGCCGGCCGCGAGCGGCGTCTCGCCCTGGCGCGACAGGCGCGGCCCCTCGTGGACCTCGAGCCCGACGCCGTGGCCGAGCCCGTGCCCGAAGTGCTCGGCGTGGCCCGCGCCGTCGATGATCTCGCGCGCGACGGCGTCGACCTCCTTGCCGGTCGGCCCCGGACGCACGGCCGCGAGCCCCGCGGCCTGCGCCCGCTGCACGAGCTCGTAGACCTCGCGGTCCGCGTCGGCGATGGCGCCCGTCGCGAAC